>Ga0105049_10005947_pt1 | contig 14205 bp, 6 predicted proteins | sample MAT06_FD_78087 | JGI IMG/M metagenome (GOLD analysis project Ga0105049, IMG submission 78087) | Freshwater microbial communities from Lake Fryxell liftoff mats and glacier meltwater in Antarctica - MAT-06 | ecosystem: Environmental > Aquatic > Freshwater > Ice > Liftoff microbial mat | place...
AATGTGGGTTCTATTTCTGCCAAACTTTTGCATGAAAGAGGCGTTAAAATTTTAGGGGTTAGTGATATTTCTGGGGCATATTTCAATGAAAACGGTATAAATATTGAAGAGGCAATTGCTTACAGAGATGCCAACAACATGTCGTTGGAAGGGTACAAAAATGCTCAGATTATAAGCAATGAAGAATTGTTGGCTCTTGAAGTAGATGTTTTGGTTCCTGCTGCAAAAGAAGATGTGATTACTCCCGAGAATGTCCATTCTCTTCGTTGTAAACTCATTGTGGAAGGAGCCAATGGCCCAACCTCAGCCAAAGCCGATTCGGTTGTTCAGGAAAAAGGAATAATGGCAGTGCCTGACATTCTTGCAAATTCGGGTGGTGTAACCGTTTCTTACTTTGAATGGGTACAAAATCGGCTTGGGTATAAATGGGGTCTGGACAGGGTTCAACGCCGAAGCGACCGTATTTTAAAAGAGGCTTTCGATAAAGTGTATAACACAGCACAAAAGCATCAAACGACTTTGAGAATAGGAGCGTATGTAGTGGCCATCGATAAAGTTGCACAAACCTATAAATTCAGGGGAGGCTTTTAGTCCTCTCTAATTTTTAAAAACCGAAGGTACTCTTCGGTTTTTTTATGTCTTTTGTGGAAAAAAAGTAATGAAACCAATTTTACTTGGAGCCGACCATGCCGGATTTATTTTGAAAGAGTTTTTAAAAAACAGACTCAACGATGCCGGACTCAATTTTGAAGATGTTGGCTGCTTTTCACAGGAATCAGTAGATTATCCAAATTTTGCAGAGAAAGTTTGCAGGTCAATTCAGAATGGTGATGCTGAAACAGGAATTTTGGTGTGTGGAAGTGGTGAAGGAATGGCAATTGCTGCGAATAAATTCCAGGGAATAAGAGCAGGGCTTGCCTGGAATACGGAAGTAGCTGCCCTGTTGAAGCAGCATAATAATGCTCAAATAATCTGCCTTGGAGCCAGGTTTACAGCACCTGAATATGCATGGCAAATGGTCAATGCTTTTTTGAATGCATCCTTTGAAGGTGGAAACCACAGCAGAAGGGTTGATGTTCTGAACTCTTTTTGTTAATATTCTGTTTTCAATTCTTGTTCTATTCTGAGAATTTGACTGCTTCTGCATTGTCCAATTCTATCCAAAAAAAGGTAGACCAGATTAATTTCCTGTTTTGATGCTTATGCATTTACAAATAAAGATTTACTTATAATCTGATATTCAATGCAGTATGGCTTTTGCGATTTGCACAAATAATTAAAAAGTCAATATAAATTGTATACAGGGCCTAAATCCTTAAACAAGTCGCTGTTAAGTCTACCATTTTTCTATTTTTGCCCCTTCATCCGATTCGGTTAACCAAATATTTATGGGAATTATTTTTATGGAATTCATTAAAATGAAAAAAGTGAATGAGAGGACTTGGGTTTTCTTTTTTCTACTACTTTTTTCGATTTCTTATCATCCTGAGGTTTATAGTCAGGGAACTGGCGGAAACATTGTAACCTATGCAGGGGGAATTGGAAATGAGAAATTTCAGGGAATTCTTCAACTTTCTGATGGTTCTGTTCTGGTTGGCGGGCAAGCAGATAATTTCGATTGGTTGCCTTCAGGTGTTACTGTGAACACCATTTCAAATGTTTCCAGATATTTTTCCAGCTCTAACGAGGGAAAAGGGTTTGTGATGCATTTAAGTGCGGACCAACAAACGATTCTAAGTGTCATTCGATTCCCGGACAATTCTGTAAGAGATGTTTATAAGATCAAAACAAACTCTCTTCCAGGACTGCCTACAGGAGACATATTTATATCCGGTAGCCGTGACACCGCAGCTGGAAATGATGGCTACTATATATCAAGACTTAATAACAACTTTATAGGAGGAATTCCAACTGGTGTATCCTATTATAAGTCAGTAGACGCAAGAACCAGAAATGGGGGAGGTCCGGCTATTCATTTTCCTTCAGGAAATGAGTCAGCACAAAAGCAATATCAATTGTGGGATGTAAACGCCAAAGGGCAAATATTATATGCAACCGGTGCTGACTTTTCATTTGACAGAACCGGAATCAGTTTTATGAATAGAAATGGGATTGATACATTGATGGATTACTTCTCTATTCATAATCCAAATTTTACAGGTGTACCTGCATCTTCATTTGTAAACACGTCAGGCAATCCGGCGTTTGACCTTAAGAGCAGCTCCTTATGGTTTAAATACACAGGAACCGGCGCACCTGGTGCCATGAGGTCATTCTCTCAGGGACTTTTTAATTCAATATCTTCGGATGAGAACGGGAATCCGGGTAGAAAGGGAGCTTATCCTTTCGATGCGTTTTTTAGTACCCAACAGAATCTTGGGGGAGCTCCAATTGTAACAACCGGTCCCGGTTATACGGGCTACAGTATTAATTCTGGAGGAGGAAGGTGGACTGGGAAAATTGGGGGAATAACATTCGATAAAAGAACCGGTCATTTTTATTTGGGAATGAGTATTTCGGTAGGATCCGTTTCAAACCAAACAAATATTGACGACACCGAACCTGCTATAGCTGCATTTACTTCGATCGGAGAAATAAAGTGGTGGGCCAGGTTGCATAAAGAAGATGCCAGCCGGAGTTCTGCTCAACAACAGGTTGAAGGAATTGATTTTGATTATGCCAACAACCAGTTGGTGGTTTTAGGAAGAACCCGAGGTAACAGCGTAAACAATTTCTGGAAGGGTTCAGAATTGAAAGAAAAAGTGGGTGGTTCAGGATTTCAAAATCAATTAACAGGTTCAATATCAACATCCAACGCTACTGATATTTTCTGGATGGGTAAATATGATATCAATTCTGGAAAAATTAAGCACAGTACCTACATCGGTGAGCTTGATGCCAGCCAAAATTTCAGTGCGGCTTCCTCAAATTCAAATTATGATGGATTTCCGAATTTAAATAGTGGGAATTTTAATTTAAATACAACCATAGTTAACCAACTTTCAGTGCATCCGGTAACTGGCCAGGTTTACATTTGTGGAACCGGGCAGCGTACGATTACAACTTTACAAGCGTATCAAAAAATGCTAAAACCGAAACCTTATCAACAAGGAGGGGGTATTGCAGCAACAAATGCATTTGTTCGGGTATATAATTCCGGTTTGGATACAGTAGTTTACTCCTCGCTACTTACTGGTTTATGGAATCCTGTGAACGGCAGCTCTGATAACACCGTTTTAAGGTCAATTTTCCCAATTGATAGCGGACTATTTGTTACCGGATTTCATAAAGGGCAAGGCAATGATCTTGTTTTGGCAAATAAACCTTCCTGGGGTGCTTCTTCAATAGAAAGTACAACCGCTTTATTTGGAAAGCTTCGGTTTAATCCTGCCTCTCCACCAAATCAGCCTGACACAATTGTTAGACCTGTAGATTTATGTGCAGGTACAGATTTTACTTTTAGTATACCTCCTGTACCCGGAGCCACTTCTTATTTGTGGGTTGTAGAAGCAGCGGGTTGGTCAGGAAGTTCGGTATCCAGTTCCATATCATTGGCAAGAACATCAAATGCTTTTGCAGGGTTCCTTACGGTGTATGCAATAAATAGTACTGGAGTTAGCTTAGCCAGAACCACTTTGTTGCCAGCAAATGCAACAGTGAATTCACCAACAGGTTACACATTTCCTGCCAGCCAATGTGCCAATCAAAGTCTTTTATATCAGGTAAATTCAGTTTCTGGTGCCTTGTCATATTCATGGTCAATTATAGGTACAGGATGTGAAGCCTGGAGCATTTCAACTCCAGTGACCGGAAATAATTCTGTTATAGTATCTACAGGATCTACTGTCGTTAGTCCATGCAGCCTTCAAGTGATAGTAAATGGTTGCGCAAATTCAAGTACACCCGTTTTATTCCCTTTACCAACACAAGGATTAGTTCCGTTAGCCCCTGCATTTAGCACAACTGAACCAACCATTTGTGGCGGAATTTCCAAAACATATTCTGTAGTGCCTGACGGTTCTGCTTCCGGCTATCAATGGACCGTCAGCGGAACTGGATTTTCAGGAAGTAGTTCAAGCCCTTCAATAACTATTAATGCAATTCCAGGTGCAACAGGTGGCCAGCTATCCGTTGTTGCAATAAACTCATGTGGCACAAGCAATCCTACAACATTAGCAATAGGTGATGCGAGTGTCCTAACTATTCCTTCTGTTCCAATTTCAATTTCCGGCCCTTCGAGTGGTTTTTGTTCAGATGATACTTTGGATTATTCTACACCAAATATTACGGGTGCATCCTTTAGTTGGTATACTACTGGCAATACCTGGCAAGTCTTGGATCTATCCGGAAACACAGCCCGGTTGTTTATTCCACAAATTGGAGGTTCTACTCAATCCTTTCTTTTTGTTCAGGCTCAGAATGTTTGTGGATTAAGCAATCCTTATGGAATTTTGATAAGGAAGGGTATTCCAGATATACCTGGTTCAGAACGAATCCTGCCTGCATTGGATAGTGGGGTTTGCCAAGGTTCAACAACCACATTTTCTATTAATCCAACTTTTACTGCTACTTCATATGAGTGGACTGTTCCAGCCGGATGGGTTATCAATGGATCTTCAAATCAAAATACAGTATCAGTAACAGCAACCGCAGGTGCTCAGCCAGGTTTTTTTAAAGTGAAAGCTTTTAACTCCTGTGGCTATGATTCACTTCAAAGGGATGCCCCAGCCATTAAAACCAACACGGCTACTTTTTCTGTTGAACCATCGCCAGGAGGAGTTATTAATCTTTGTAGCGGGTCTTCAAGATTGGTTTACATTGTAGGATCATTTACCGGACCTGTAAAATCGTTTCAGTGGCTAACGCCATCAGGTGTTTTTGTTCTCAATGCTTCAAGTACAGATCCTTCAAGTGATACCGTTCGAATATCCTCAACTTTTGAGGCGAATTCGGGCCCAATTACTGTAATTATGGCAGGAAGTGAGTGCGGTGTTGCCACTGTCAATTTGTCGATAACGCCAAATCCACCACCAACGGGTGTAAACGGCACAGCTCAGCTTTGTGTTAATCCTCTCAACCAAATATATACAGTAAATTCTGTTCCTGGTGCAACTTCATACTTATTCGAAATTCAACCTGCCTCTGCAGGCACACTTTCAGTTAATGATACAACCGTTATTATCGATTGGAGTGATACTTTTACAGGAAATGCAACAATCAGGGCAAAAGCTGTTTCAGGATGTGGACCCAGTCCTTTCAGCCCGGCACTGGAAATTTTCCTTGGGTTGCCAAATGCTAATGTTCAAACTCCACCTGGAATTTGCGCCGCAGGAACTGTTGTAATCGTTGCAACTGGTGGATCACAGTTTAACTGGTATACAGCAGTTACCGGAGGTACGCTGATCGAAACAAATTCAGGAACTTTCAGTCCGTTTGTGTCTTCAGATACTACATTCTATGTATCAATCACCAATGGCACCTGTGAAAGCACTGTAAGAACACTTGTAAATATTTCATTCTTTTCTGTTCCTGTAGCTCCAATTACATTTGGGGATACTATTTGTTCAGCAGGAATTGTGGATCTTTTAGCTTCGGGTGGCCAGTTTGGTACAACGTATAATTGGTACTCTGCATCAACAGGTGGAAGTCCGGTTTTTTCCGGTTCTTCCTATTCTCCATCAATTTCAAGCAGTACATCTTATTATGTTAGTTCAGTTTCTGGCTCATGTGAAAGTCCTTTAAGAACCGAAGTCAGGGCTGAAATATTGAATAACGTGACTTCTCCTACAACCATTGCTGACACTATTTGCTCTCCGGGTCAGGTAAATTTGACCGCTTCAGGTGGTGGTGGTAGTGGTGTCATTTATAATTGGTACGCAGATGAAACGGGTGGAATTCCGGTATTTACAGGATCAATATACCAAACCACCATAAATGCTTCAACTACATTTTATGTTAGTTCCAGCAAGGATGGCTGTGAAAGCCCAAGATCTGCAGTTATTGCATTGCTTAATGGAAATATTGGTGTGCCGGTAAGTCAGGATGTCTTTTTGTGTTCTTCAGGACCGATAACCCTTGTTGCAACAGGAGCAACATCAGGGCAGGAATACCAATGGTATGATAGCATTTCCGGAGGAAGTCTTGTTTTCACAGGTTCCTCCTTTGTAATCACTAATCTGCTTGCAACCGATACATTTTATGTTTCCTTAACCGATGGATCGTGTCAAGGTGGGCGAGTCCGGGTGATTGCAAAAGTGGCAACTTCAATCCCAAATGCTTCTGCTTCACCATTCTCGGCTTGTAATCCAGGTTCAATATCTCTAACGGCTTCAGGAGCCGGTTCAGGTCAGGATTACAAATGGTATGATGCTTTGGTTGGTGGAGTTCTTCTTGGTACGGGATCTCCGTTTACTTACAATCTAACAGCGTCAGCCACTATTTATGTAGCAGTGACAGAAGGTACATGTGAAAGCTCAGTCAGGCAGCCGGTTGTTCTTACCTTAGTTGGCTCACCATCAGCGCCTGGTACAACCAATGCAGACAAATGCGGTCCAGGTTCAGTTAGTCTTCCTGCTACTTCTTCCACATCCGGAGCAGTGTACCAATGGTTTGATGCAGCCACAAATGGCAATTTAGTTTTTACTGGAAATCCATACTTACCTGCCTTAACTGCAACTGATACATTTTATGTTCAGGTTCAGGGTGTTGGTAGTTGCAACAGTCCAAGAACTATGGCCATTGCTACCATCAAACCAGTTCCTGTTATACCTACTGGTTCAGATGTTACCAGATGCGGAGATGGAAGTGTTGATTTAACTTCCGTGCTTACCGGAGTTGGAATACTAAATTGGTTCACTCAGGCAATTGGTGGAATATCGATTGCAACAGGGCCTGCATTTACAACACCAGCGTTAACTTCTACAACCAGTTATTTTGTTTCAGGAATTCTTGATGGCTGCGAAGGGCCCAGATTTGAGATTAAAGGGATTGTGAATCCAGTTCCAGCTTCTCCAACAGGTGCTGATATAAGCAATTGCGGTACAGGTTCTGTGATTCTAAATGCTTCCCAGTCTGCAGCACTTCCAATAAACTGGTTTGCAGATGCTATTGGAGGTGTTTCATTATTTACAGGTAATGCTTTTACAACTCCATCTGTTTCTGTTACAACAAGTTATTTTATATCAAGTTCGTTAGGAAATTGTGAGAGTCCAAGAATTGAGATAAAAGCAATTATCAATCCTGCCATATCTTCACCAACCGGTCAGGATGTAGCCAGATGTGGGGCCGGAGCAGTGGATTTGGTCGTGGTGCCTTCAAGTGGGAGTGTTGCACAATGGTATACAACCCAAACGGGCGGTACTCCTGTGTTTACAGGTTCCATATTTTCTACAGCCGTATTAAATAGTACAACCAGCTATTTTGTTTCTTCTGCAGCAGCGGGTTGTGAAAGCAACAGAATTGAAATAAAAGCGATTATCAATCAGCAACCAGCCACTCCTTCGGGAACGGACATCTCCCGTTGTGGTGTTGGTTCGGCAAGTATTGCTGTTACCGGACCAGGAGAATTTAGTTGGTATGATGCACCCGTGGATGGAAATCTTCTTTTTACCGGAAATCCATATCAAACGCCTGGTTTATCCACAAACACAAGCTACTATGTTTCGGCTTCATTAGATGGCTGTGTCAGTCAACGAAAGGAAATTATAGTGAGTATTTTTACACTTCCGCCAGCACCTGTTGGAGATACGGTACAAAGATGTGGACCTGGTTCGGTTACATTGACAGCAAGTTCAACCGCAGTTTCTAACTTTCGTTGGTATACGGCATTGAATGGTGGTTCGCTTCTATCCAGTTCAGCCAGTTTGACAACGGATGTTCAAAGTACCAAGTTGTTTTTTGTAGCAAGCGTAAATTCCCAGGGCTGCGAGAGTAGCCGGGTGATAAGTCAGGCTATCGTTAATGCTATACCCCAACCTAATGCATCGGCTAATCCTGAAATTATCAAACCAGGAGAAAGTTCAGTATTAAGTGCAACGGGTGGTGGTACTTATAATTGGACACCTTCTTTAAGCTTAAGTAGTCATATTGTTGCGTCACCAATTGCAACTCCTGGTTCTACAACTACTTATAAGGTAGTCGTTAACTTTAGAGGATGCGTCGGTGTTGATTCGGTTACAGTTCAGGTTGATGGAGTTGGTACTGAAATTCCGAATGTTTTCACACCGAACAATGATGGGATTTTTGATACCTGGATCATTCCTGAAGCACTTGCCAATTCATCAAATAAGCTAATTGTATTTAATCGATGGGGAAGTATAGTGAAAGAAACGAGTGGTTATAAAAATGATTGGGATGGAGGTGATCTGCCTTCCGGAACCTACTACTATTCGTATGAAGATGGGAAAACAACAAAATCAGGAACAGTAACCATTATACGATAACTCAAAAGAATTTACGAATATGAAAAAGTTACTTTTTTCCAGCCTTTGCTTGTTTATTTCCACATTGGCCTTTTCGCAACAAGCACCTCAGTTTACCCAGTTTATGCAAACGGGTAATATCTTAAATCCTGCTCTTACGGGTATTAACCGGTATACAGATGTTAAATTGGGTTACCGGAAGCAATGGACCGGAATTTCAAATGCTCCAACTACTTTTTTCGCTTCTGTAAGTGGTGAGTTTGGCAATGTTGAGCCTAGTCTATCTTTGCCGGTCCGTGGTCGGCTTTCATCTCAATTTCAGACAGAGAAACCGCCAGTAAAAGAAGGTGCAAAACATGCACTTGGAGGTTATATTATTGCAGATCAGACTTCACCCACTGCAATGAACATTGGGAATCTTTCTTATGCAATCCATTTTCGTTTGAATAGTACGCTAAAATTGTCCGCTGGTGTTGGGCTTTCAGTTTCACAAACATCATTGAATCGGGATAAGCTAAATGTGAGCACAAAGTCTGATCCTGGAATTGGCAATGGAGTCAATAGTAAACTTAACCCAGATCTCAATTCTGGTGTTTTCCTTTATTCTGACCGGTTTTTTGCTGGTTATTCTGCTAATTTTCTTTTCCGGAATGAAATTTATTCTTTGAGCGATAATAAGACTTTAGTTGGGACGCAAAAGATTCATCACTATGGGGTCCTTGGTTTCAAATTGGATCTTGGACCAGATTGGCATGCTGTTCCCTCTGTTATGGTAAAATATGTGGATGGAGCTCCAGCTTCTATTGATGGAAACCTACGAATTGGTTACAAAGAATTACTTTGGTTTGGTCCCAGCTTTCGTAACCAGGATTCTTTTTCCGCCTTTGCAGGATTTCATATTTCAAATTTTGTCAGTCTTTCGTATGCTTATGATTATACATACAGTTCATTGAATACTGCCAGTAATGGGTCTCATGAGTTAATTCTTGGACTCAGGCTAATGAGAAGTGGAGTAAATTTCTCAAGACCAACAATGTGGTAATTGAATCTATTTAAAAAGTAAGAAAACAATGAACAAGTTAATACTGGTAAGCTTTTTTTTAGGTTCGGGACTGTTTGCATTTGGTCAGAATGCCCGGTATGATGTAAGGACCGTTCTTTCTGATTCGGTAAACTCAAAGCAGGATGAATCGGCAGCCTTACTTTCAGCAGATGGAAAGGCAATCTATTTTGTACGATCCTTTTATTCTGGTAACGTTGGAGGAAGTTCCGGAAAACAGGATATTTATTATTCTAATAAGAAGAGTGATGGTAGTTGGTCGGTTGCAATGAACATCGGTTCACCACTGAACGATGAGTTCCATAATGCCGTTTGTGGCGTTAGCCTGGATGGTAAGCGTCTTTATTTGAACTCAACTAAAATAAGGCAGGATAAGACAATACCCGGAATATCCCTATCAAATTATCAGGATGGAGCCTGGACAATGGCTAAATCGGTAAGTACGTTTAAGTTTCCTGAGAAAGGGTTTTTTCAGGTATTTGTTTCTCATGGCGAAGACGTCGCTATTGTTTCGTTTGAAGGACTGGACACCAAAGGTCTTGAAGATCTTTACATTATGAAGAAAGATGTAAATGGCAACTTCAGTGATCCAATTCATTTAGGAGAATCCATCAATTCTACAGGATTTGAAACCTCCCCCATTCTTTCTCCTGATGGAAAGACGTTGTACTTCAGTTCAAATGGTTTGGGTGGTCAGGGAGATGGTGATATTTTCAAAACTACAAGGCTGGATGATTCCTGGACAAATTGGTCAAAACCGGAGAATCTGGGACAAAGAATAAATACAAACGGATTTGATGGCTCTTTTTCAGTTGATCCATCCGGAAATGCCTTCTATATAAGTGGAGAAGGCAGTTCTGGCCCTGGAGATATTTTTACAATCAGTATGAATCCTCCACCCCCACCTCCTCCTCCAGCACCTGTTGAAGTTGTGAAAGATTCATCAACCCTGGCAACTGGCACTGGGAGAAATAACAAAGCAATTCAACCGCCTCCCGCTCCCAAAAGAATAGATACCCTTGGACAAGCACTTTTCGAATTTAACTCCATAGTGATTAATCCTGATTCTAAAGAAAGTCTTCAAAATGTGGTGAACCGATTGAAGAAAAATAAAATGTATAAAATCCAGGTAGAAGGTCACACGGATGATAAAGGTTCAGAACAATACAACCAACGACTTTCCGAACGCAGAGCGTTAAGTGTAAAGAGATTTCTATTAAAACGGGGAATAGCTTCAGCCAAAATTAAGTCGCAAGGATTCGGGGAGCTGAATCCAGTTGATGACAATACAACAGAAGAAGGTCGTGCTAAGAACCGTAGAGTGGAGATAAAGTATTTCATCAAGTAGTCTAAACCTGATTTCCGGGTCATTAGTGATACTTTCGAATACCATCTCAACTGAAGATTTATGTTTTATTCTTATCCAACAGCTTCTTGGAACTTAGGGTTGTTTGGTTGAAAATTGTTGATTTACTTTGTAAGTGTTAATTGCCCGTCTTATTCCGTCCTATAAAATGAAAAAACTTTTCTCCGTTGTTGTCTATCTTTTCTTTTTTGTTTCTTCTTTTACGCTTATTGCGCAACCTAGATATAGGGTCTTTGATTTCAGGGATCCAAAATTAAAAGCAATGACAGTCCACACTCAATTAGGATTGGCAAGCTATTTTGGAGATTTATGTCCCACGGGTGACTGCTATTCCAATGCTAAATTTAATTTTGGTTTTGGAGCTAACTACCGAATGAACGACTACATTTTTTTCACTATCAATGCACAGTATTACAGAATCGGAGGATCTGATTTAGAAAGTGGAAATACGGGTAGGTTTAAGCGAAATCTTTCGTTCAGGTCTGATAACATCGAATTCAGTGGAATTGCAAATTTTGAATTCTTGAATTATAATACTTTCCGGTACTTGAGCAGAAAAGAATTTCCAATTAGCATGTTTGCTTTTTTGGGATTGGGTTTAACTACAAATAGCCCTAAAGCTTTGTATAAAGGTGAATATATTGCACTAAGGCCACTTAAAACGGAAGGAGAGTCATATTCTTCAGTATCTGCTATTATTCCGTTTGGATTGGGTATTGGCTACAAGATAAATGATCTGTTTGCAGTTAGTTTACTGGCAGGATACCGGTATACATTTTCTGATAGGTTGGATGATGTAAGTACAACCTATGTAGATCCTGCAAAACTATCCAGTCAGGAATCCCGTGAACTTGCATTCAGGGGAGATGAAGTTGGTTTTGAAGGCTATGGTGTTGGAGCCAAGCGGGGTAATGATGGGATTAATGATGGTTATTTGCTTATCAATTTAAAAGTTGAATACACTTTGCCAGTCGTACCATTTCTTAATATGGCAAGCAGACAAACAACCAGGAGGTCTAGAAGCGAAATCTCTGCCCCCTCTCGTCAAGTTCCTAAGAAGAAGAAATAACTTAGTTTGCTTCCAATCCCAATCTGTTTTTAAGTTCCGTTAATCTTGGGTGTTTTTTGGCAAGAAATATAAACTTTTCGGAGTTGGTGTATGGCTTAATTTCTGCAGCAGGCACTTTGGATACAGATGTCCTAAAAGAAGGTAATTGATTGAAATGTTCTTTGAAAAAGCGGATTATATCTTGTTTTTCTTTAATAAAATCTTCTTCAATCATATCATTGGAAAATGAAAGGTAATATGTCTGGTCTTCAATATGTTCTTCAATAGACAGGCTCCAATGAGAAATAGGTAACTTAAGATTATTTTTAGCCCAGAAGAGGTATTGTTCTTTAGCTTTTAGTAACCCAATGCCTGACAAATCCAATTTTTCGGGGATCGGGCTGGGTTGGTTATCTGCTGATTCTGTTTGCTCAGAAATTATTTCCTTCGATTTTCTTTCTTCGGCTACTATTTTAATATTCAGCGTTGATTTGAACTGAGAACGTTCAAATTTTGGAGAATCTTTTACAACGATGATTGGTTGAACCGGCCTCAGGTTTAATATTTCCTTATCAACTAATAGTGCCTTTTTTTTTTCAGATTCCAGATAATTCAGAGTGGCTGGAATGTTTGCCATTTTCAGTAGGCTTAATTCGACAAGAAGACGTTGATTTTTGCTGTTTTTGTATTGCAAGTCTACAGCTGAGGCGATTGAAAGCAGATTCAAGTATATACCTGCAGATGTTTTAGAGGCCTGTTGTAAAAAGAGTGGTTTGGTTTCTGCACCAGACTCCAGAAGGGAGATCGTATTTGGATCTGAGGCCACCAGCAAGCTTCTGAAATGATCGGCCAGACCTAGAATGAAATGATGTCCGTCAAATCCTTTCTGTAAAATTTCGTCAAAAATCAGGAGCAAGCCAGCTGGATTTCCTTCGAGTATAAAATCGGTAATCCTGAAAAAATAGTCACTATCTAGAATATGTAAATTTGATATTACCTGAGCATAGGAGATTTTTTTGTCGGAAGAAAAGGTGCTGATCATATCGAACATCGACAAAGCATCTCTCATCCCCCCATCTGCTTTCTGTGCAATTACTCTTAATCCTTCTACTTCATATTCAATTCCTTCCAATTGTGCAACTTTTGCCAATTGGCTTGAGATATCCGTTATTTTGATTCTGTTGAAATCAAAAATCTGGCAACGGGAAAGAATAGTTGGAAGGATCTTGTGCTTCTCTGTGGTAGCCAGAATGAATATCGCATATTTGGGAGGTTCTTCAAGTGTTTTAAGAAATGCATTAAATGCTGCTGTACTAAGCATGTGCACCTCATCGATAATATACACTTTGAAATTGCCATACTGCGGCGGAATTCTTACCTGTTCATTCAGGTTGCGGATGTCGTCTACCGAGTTATTACTTGCTGCATCCAGTTCATGAACATTAAAGGAGTTGTTGTTTTGGTAACTCATACATGAATTGCAAATTCCACAAGCCTCCCCATCTTTTTTAAGATTTTCACAATTGATGGTCTTGGCCAGAATCCTGGCGCAGGTTGTTTTACCAACACCTCGTGGCCCACAAAACAAAAATGCTTGTGCCAGATGGCTCGTAAGGATGGCATTCTTAAGGGTAGTTGTGATATGCGTCTGACCTACAACTGTTTCAAAAGTTGACGGGCGATATTTTCTGGCTGAAACTACAAAGTTCTGCATGTTTTGGTATTCCTTACAAACCTACAAAGTCCATATTTAAGTCTTAAATACAATGGATCAATTTCCGAAAAATTGGTGATTGATTTCTATTTATTGAATGTATCTGAATACCGGATAGGTTCTTAGGCTATCAAATTCAGGATAAGAGCGTTTAAGATCTCTTGTGTTCTTTTTCAGAAAAGCATTATACACATCTATTGTCCTGTCATAATCTTTACGATAAAAAAGAACACTATCATCTGCATTCTGAATTTCACTCAATAATTGGTTAATGATTTGATATCGGATCGCATTTGGATTTGCAGTGGCCTCTCTCTTGATTTCAGAAATTATGACATTCGTTGCTGAATCATACCGATCAATTGCATTTGGTTTGGAAAGGGAAATTCTGTCGTATCGGTAAGTCGCTAACCCAGATACTTTTTTTTGAATTTCCACCAAAGCTGCCTCATTACCTCCATTGATTAGTTGTAATTCTTTTGTTAACCTATTTAGGTTCTCAATTTTTGAATCATCCGATTCGATCATGTTGCTCCATGTACTGTCTATCTTCCAAAGCTTACCTGCCAGTTCGCTGTTTGTGGTAGATGGTGTTGA
>Ga0105049_10005948_pt1 | contig 14204 bp, 9 predicted proteins | sample MAT06_FD_78087 | JGI IMG/M metagenome (GOLD analysis project Ga0105049, IMG submission 78087) | Freshwater microbial communities from Lake Fryxell liftoff mats and glacier meltwater in Antarctica - MAT-06 | ecosystem: Environmental > Aquatic > Freshwater > Ice > Liftoff microbial mat | place...
CTCGCCTCGGCGATTCTGGAACTCGCCAACGATTCCGACAGGCGTGCGCAATGTGGCGTCGATGCTCGCCGCCACGCCGAGATCCACCTCTCCTGGCCGGGCCGGATCGAGAGTCTTGCCGCGTTCCTCGCCCGCCAAGGGGTGGTGGTCTAGCTCTCCTCAGCGCTTGCGCCGAGGAAGCCCGACGAGTCCACTTTTCTCTGCCTCGGTGTCATTGCCGGTGCCGGAAAAATCTCAGAGCCCCAAGGAGATCGCATGAACATCCCATCGCCGCGTTTCGAGACCGCCTGCGTCCATGCGGGCCAACATCCCGATCCCACCACTAACTCCCGTGGCGTCCCCGTTTACCGCACGGCCGCCTACCTCTTCAATAGCACCGAGCACGCCGCCAACCTTTTCGGGCTCAAGGAGCTGGGCAATGTCTATACGCGCCTGATGAATCCCACGACGGATGTGCTGGAGCAGCGCGCCGCCGCGCTGGAGGGCGGCATCGCCGGCCTCGGCGTCGCCTCCGGCACCGCGGGGGTTCACTACTCCGTCATCAACATGTGTCAGGCCGGCGACGAGATCGTCTCCGCCAACGACCTCTATGGCGGATCCTACACGATGTTCGACTGCATCCACCCGCAGCTGGGCATCAAGACCCACTTCGTGGACCCACGCAAGACAGAGAATATCGCCAGGGCGATCACCCCGCGGACCAAGCTGATCTTTCTCGAGTCGTGCAGCAATCCTGCCCTCCAGATCCCCGACTTCGACGCCATCGCCGACGTGGCAAACTCCCACGGCATTCCCATGGTGGTGGACAACACATTCACCACGCCCTATCTGTTTCGTCCGATCGAGCACGGCGCCACCGTGGTTGTGAACTCCCTGACCAAGTGGATGGGCGGGCATGGCACGGGAATCGGCGGCGTTGTCGTTGATAGTGGCAAGTTCAACTGGGCGACGGAGAAATTCCCCCTCTTCAACGAGCCCGATGCCTCCTACCACGGCCTGCGATTTGGCCACGATCTGGGCCCCCTGACGCCGCTTGCCTACATCCTGCGCATGCGTCTGGTGCCGCTGCGCAACCTTGGCGCCTGCATCGCGCCCGACCACTCGTGGATGTTCCTTCAGGGGATCGAGACATTGCCGCTGCGCATGGAGCGCCACTGCCAGAATGCCTACGCGGTGGCGAAGTTTCTGGAGGCCCACAAGGACGTCGAGTGGGTGCGCTATCCCGGGCTCCCAAACGATCCATCCCACGAGCGGGCGAAGAAGTATTTCCCCAAGGGAGCCGGAGGCATGGTGATTTTCGGCATCAAGGGTGGCGCCGCCGCAGGCCGCAAGTTCATCGAGGGGCTTAAGCTGTTCAGCCACCTCGCCAACGTGGGCGACGCCAAGAGCCTGGCGATTCATCCCGCCACCACCACACACAGCCAGCTCAGCGAGCAGCAGCAGCGCGCGGGCGGCATCGTGCCGGAACTCGTTCGCCTCTCTGTTGGTATCGAGAATATCGACGACATCACCGACGATCTCGACCGCGCGCTGTCCGTTTCCCAGGGTCGGCCCGTCACTTCGCCGAACTGATCCTCCATCCCGCGACACCAGGAAGACGAGCTTGGCAAAAGAGAAGAAGAAGGCGGACAGCAGGCAGTGCGCCGAGATGAAGTACTGCCAGATTTCCTCGGCGACGGAGCCCTTCGTCTTCGCCGACGGGCGGAGCGCCGATCCCATCTTGCTGGCCTACCAGACGTGGGGCGAGCTCAACACCGCGCGCGACAACGCCGTGCTCGTCTTCCACGCGCTCAGCGGCAGTTCCAACATCGCCGGCCGCAACACACAGGGCCCGGGGAACGAGTTCTGGACGGAGGAGTGCCACGATGGCTGGTGGGACGACTTCGTGGGGCCGGGCAAGGGCATCGACACGCGCAAGTACTTCTTGATCTGCGCCAACTACCCCGGTGGATGCTACGGTTCCAGCGGCCCATCCACAATCGATCCCAAGACGGGAAAGCCGTGGGGAAGCCGCTTTCCGAGTCCCTCCATGACGGATATCGCCGAGGCCAATGCGCGCCTGCTCGACAAGCTCGGGATCAAGACCCTGCTCGGCGTCGTCGGCGCATCGCTGGGGGGATTCTGCGCCCTCGACTTCGCGGCACGTTATCCCCGGCGCGTGCGCTGCGTCATCCCCATCGCAACAGGCGTCAGGACCACGGTGCTATCGAAGGCCCACAACTTCGAGCAGATCTACGCCATCGAGCAGGATCCCAACTTCCGCGGCGGCGACTACTACGACGGGACGCGGCCCAACTCGGGCCTGACGCTGGCGCGCATCATCAGTCACAAGACCTTCGTCTCGCTCGCGTTGATGGAATCCCGCGCGCGCAAGGCCATCATCCAGCCCGACGACTACCTTTCCGGGTACCGCCTCCAGCACCAGGTCGAGTCGTATATACTGCACCAGGGGCGCAAGTTCGTGCGTCGCTTCGACGCCAACACGTACCTGCGCATCATCAACGCATGGCAGAGCTTCGACCTGCCGGGGTCGCTCGCCGAAGGCAATTTGACCAAGGCCCTCTCGCGGTGCCACGGTCAGGAGTGGCTGATCTTTTCCATTAGCTCCGACGTGTGCTTCTATCCCGCCGAGCAGTCCGAAATCGCGACGGCCCTCAACGCCAACCGCATCGACTACCAGCACATCACCGTGCATTCGGAAAAGGGCCACGACTCGTTCCTGCTCGAGCCCGATCTCTACTGCCCCTACATGAGCTACAAGCTCGACCAAGCCCATCGCCGCCAGCAGGACGACGCCGACGACGAGGGCGATCCGCAGTTCACGATCTAGCCCCCGAAGGCCGCCTTGATCGATTTGCCATAGGGCGCGCGCAGCACTCCCTTCTCCGTCACAATTCCCGCGATGAACTTCGCGGGGGTGACGTCGAAGGCGGGGGCGAAGACTCCGATGCCGCGCGGGGCAACCTCGGTGCCGCCGAACTTCACGATCTCTTCGCGCCCTCGCTCCTCGATCGGTATTTCCGCGCCGCTCTTGATGGCGAGGTCGAAGGTGCTCAGCGGCGCCGCCACATAGAACGGCACCTTGAAGTGCGCCGCCACGATCGCCAGCGGCATCGTGCCGATCTTGTTTGCCGCGTCGCCGTTGGCCGCGATGCGGTCGGCGCCCACGATCACCGCCTGTGCAAGGCCACGCTGGAGGACTGTCGCCGCCATGCTGTCGGTGACGAGGCGCGTCTCGATCCCCGCGCGCTGAAGCTCCCACGCCGTCAGGCGCGCGCCCTGCAGCAGGGGACGCGTTTCGTCCGCATAAACGGTGAACTTCGCCTTTCGCGCCGCCGTCAGGATCACGCCCAGCGCGGTGCCGATCCCCGCCGTCGCCAGCGCGCCGGTGTTGCAATGGGTCAGTACGCCCGTGATGCCCGCGAGCAGCGGGGCCCCGTGCTGACCGATCTGGTCGCACGTGATCTCGTCCTCCGCGTGGATCGCCTTGGCTTCGTCAAGGAGCCGGGCGAGCGCCTGCTTCGCCGTCGTTTCTCCCGAAAGTGCATCAACCACCGCCATGCACCGATCCAGCGCCCAGAACAGATTCACCGCGGTCGGGCGCGACGTCGCCAGATAGTCTGCCACGCGACGCGCGGTCGTGCGGAACGACTTAAGCGTCGCGGGCTTTCTCGACGCCACGCCGAGGTATAGCCCGTATGCCGCCGACACGCCAATCGCCGGTGCGCCGCGGACGCGTAGCATCCGGATCGCCTCCCACATGGCCTTCTCCTCGCGGATCGTCAGGAACTTTGTCTTCGCGGGAAGGATGGTCTGGTCCAGCAGGCGGACAGCGCGACCTGTCCATTCGATTGTCTTGGCGGGCTTCACGGGGACTCCTTGCGGATGAGTGGCACTCGTGTCGGAGAGACAGTGGCTCGTGCGGCGCCGGGGCAAGCGAAGCGAAGGAGGCAGGATCAGTGTCTCTGCATGTCTTCCCAGCTCTTTCGGCACCACCGCTCTTCGATGATTCGCTGGTTCGCTCGGACATCCTCAAGATAGCGGTTGTAGGACTCCGCCTTTTTCGGCTCGACCTGCCAGCGATGGACAACCTGCAGGCCGGTCAACGCGCACTGCAGGACAACCCCCGCAAGGAGCGCGATGGCTCCCTTCCGCCTTGGGAATGCGGATAAGATGATGACCCCTGTGGCTGTCTGGATCAGCGCGAGCGAAGGGCCGACAAGGTCCCAGTCCTCGCTCATCTCCAGCTTGTTATAGACGAATATCATGTAGGCGATTCCCGCCCCCGCCGAAGCGGCCACAAACAGCCGCGCGTCCAGCCGGGCGATCGGTGCGCGCCGGTTCCAGATCGAGACCAGCAGCAACGGCACGGCCATCGGAATCGCAATCAGGACGACGTTCGCCGCTTGGAATGCGCGCTCCCCTGAAAGGGCGGCGGCGGGGGATAGGAACGCCTTGTCGGTTCCCCCGTGGGTCATATTCTCTAGGACGAATCGTGTCTGGGGGAGAAGGAGCACCGCCGCGCCGATGGCAAGGAGCAGCGCTCCGCCGCCGACGCCAATTCCGCGCACGGGCCACGACGACCTCAGCCACCAGCACGGCACGATCGCCGCCGCGACGCCCGCCGCCAGGATCGCGTGTTGGGGATGGACTCCCACCGCCACTACGCAAGCTGCCGCCGCCATCCAGAGCGAGCCCGCACCGCGCAGGTATCGCGAGCAGGCGATGCACGCGGCGAAGAGCGCCGAGAGCGAGATTGCATAGGTCTCGATATGCCCCAGAGCCAGCGCCAGTAGCCCCGAGGTAGCGCACCACAGCCAGAGCAGTCCGGCGCGACGTCCCGGGCCAACCAACTCGCGGCAAAGGATTCCCCACAGCACCAGAAACATCGCCCCCCATAGCGACATCGTCATCTGGATCGTATCGCGAATCTCCCACGAGGGGCTGACCAGATAGAGCGCGCGCCAGTGCAGCCAAATGAATCCGTGGGCGAGGGGTTGGCGATAGAAGATGATCGGCTCCAGAATCCAGTCGGGGATCAGCGCCGTTGTAAATCCGATGCTCACCCAATCGCCGAAGTGGCGCCTCTCGCGGGCAAGCCAGCAAAGCAGCCACAGGCCGGGGAGCCACCTCCACGAGGGGCGCAGTGTTCCGGCCCATTGGAGCAGCTGACTTGCTACTCCACGCGAAGCGATCAATGCGGCGGCCAGCGAGAGAGCGGCGAATAGCAATCCCACCCGGAGGGGCACGCCCGACTCGGCCCACGCCCACGCCCCCCACCACGCCGGCCAGGCGGGCGCAAGCATCGCGACGGCGGCGAAGAGAGCCACTGCGGGAGCGATTGCGGTGGCGATTGGGATGCGGGACTTAGGACCCATCAGACTCCGGGATCTTGGCGCGGTCGGGAATCTCTCCTCGCTGCCGGCCACAAGCGCCAGTGATTAGACGCGGCGCCCCCCAGCGAAGCGATTTTACGCCCGACCTGTAAACAATCCATACAGATTCGCCTCGTCAGGATGTGTTTTCCCCTTGCCAAGCAGCCCGTTATACTCAGGATATGCCCCGATTTCGGTCAATCTACTCCCCAACATGAGAACATAAATGTCCAGAGGATTTCCTATGCGCGCGTTGCTTCGTGGTGGCCTGCTCGCCGCCTCGCTCGTTATTGCAGCCCAATCCAACGCCACGTCGATCATTACGGATTGGAATCCGGTGGTCATTGATTGCGTGCTGGCCGATGCTCCTACGCCCACGACTTCGACGCACGTGCTGTCGTGCGTGTTTACGGCAGCCTACGAGGCGTGGTCGGCGTATGACGCAGTGGCGTGTGGCCCCTTGATCGGCAATTCGCTGGACGGTCTGGGCGGCGCAGCGACGCGCGCGAACAAGGAGGAGGCCATCAGCCACGCGATCTACACGACGCTGGAGTGGTTCGCACCCACCAAGCTGGCAGATGCGCGGGCATTCATGGAGCAGCGCGGCTTCACACCCGGCGCCAACACCGCCCCCGCCCGCTTGGGACGCAACGTGGCCGACCGCATCGCGACGTATCGGATGACCGATTCCTCCAACCAGATGAAGAAGTACCGCGACATTTCCCAATACGATCCCCAGCCCGCCACCGATCCCGCCGCATGGCAGCCAGTGGTGATCAACGGGGTCGCCCAAAAGCCCCTTACGCCCCACTGGGGGAATGTCATCCCCTTCGCCATGCGCTCCGCCTCCCAGTTCCGCCCCGCCCCACCGGCCCCCGTCGATAGCCAGCGCTGGCAGGATCAGATCCAGCAGGTCATCGGCATGAGCGCCAATCTCACCAACGAGCAGAAGGCCATCGCTGAATACTGGCGCCCCGAGGTCGGCACTCCGCCGATCCTCTTGGCGCGCAACACGGAGCTTGTTTCCCAAATGAAGGCCTACGGCCTCGACGAGGACGTGAAGCTCTTCTACGCGATCCACAACGCGATGCTCGACGCGGGGATCTCCTGCTGGGACGCGAAGTACCACTACGACTACATCCGCCCGATCACCGCGATTCGCAATCTGGGCGAGCGCCTGATCTCTGCGTGGGGGGGGCCGGGCCTCGGCACCCAGACGATTCCCGCCAGCAGTTTCCAGCCCTATCAGCCCGCAAGCAATCCCACGCCTCCGTTCCCAGAGTACACTTCGGGCCACAGTACGTTCAGCGCTGCCTGGGCGGAGATCATGAAGTCCTTCACGGGAAGCGACGAATATGGTGGCACTGTTACGCTCGGCGCTCTGGATTTCGAGGGCGTGACGCTGGACAGGCCGATCACCCTGACGTGGCCCACGTTCACCGCCGCTGCCGAGGAGGCCGGCATGTCGCGCCTCTATGGCGGCATTCATTTCATGGACGCCAATCTGGCGGGCCAGGAAGCGGGCCGAAAGGTTGCCCAAGCCGTCTGGGAAAAGGTGACCGCTTGCTTCGAGGGCACCATCCGCCCCTCGTCCGTTCCCTGCGAGAACCTGACTGCGGAATACTGGAACCAGGAGACGCTGGAAGTCTTCGACGCCCCGCTTTTCACGACGATCGGTGGCATCGGCTTGGCGGTCGATACGCCGGGCAATACATTCGGCTACTGGCAGACGGGGGAACTGGACGCGCTGCCGGCGGGCGAATACAAGATGAGCGTGGACCTATTCGCGCTCTCCGGCCCCAAGGGGACCCGCCTCCCCGAACTGCGCCTGCGCGTCTTCACCGCCGACAACAGCCAGAGCGCGATGGCCGTCGCCGCGCAGACCGACATCAACCAGCCATACATTCCCATCGAGGATCTGGAGGCCTTCGTCACCAAGATGGAAATGCCCGGCGAAGGAAAGCCTGGCTCCTCCATCAACGTCTATTGGAAGAGCGATGGCTCGAAGCCCTTCCGCATTGCGCTGGATCTTCTGGCCTTCGCGCCGGACATCGCGGGGGGCGTGGTCGCCTCCAAGATGAGCTACCGTCGCACCTCGCCCTGATTCAGGGGGCGACCGGCATCGACTATCGGCGGGGGGGCGGGGAAGGGATCCCCCGCCCCCGCCGCCATTTTTGGTCGAGAAGCCCTTGCCTCGCCGCGACGCTCCAGCCATGTTGACCCACTGGCAATTGCTCAAGGAGCGTCCATGAAGTTTATCACTTTCCAGCGCAGGCGCGGGTCGGACCGCGGCGGGCTACTGGTCGATGGGAATCGCGCGCTCGATTTGGGGCTCGGCTATTCCCGTATCTCCAGTGGCGGTGGGTCCCCCGACGATACCGCGGGCCTGATCAACACGCTCCGCGGGCTCAGTTCATCCATCCTCGAAATCCTGAACACGGGCGACGACGCGCTGGAGGACTGCTTCAGGCTCAACAAAATGGCCCTCGATGGAAACTTGGAGGATTGCCTGTTCTCCCTCGGCGACACGACGCTGATGGCGCCGATTCCAGAGCCGCCACAGGTGATCCACTTCAATGCTTTCGAGGAGCACGCGCGCGCGGAACTTGCCGCCATTTCCGGCGATCCCAACGCCGCGCTTCCCCCCGTATGGCACGCGGCCCCTGTCTTCCATCCCGGCAATCGCCTTGGCGTAACAGCGTCCGGCGCCGACGTGGTCTTCCCTGAGTCCGCGACCGAGATCGACTTCGAGATACAGATCGCCGCGGTCCTCGGCGAATCGATCCGCAGCGGCACCACCGAGGATGCCGACGATGCGATCCTCGGATATTCGCTGGCGATCGCGTGGGTCTCGCGGACGCTTCAGACACAGCTCCGCGACCTTGGCACCGGCGCTTCCGCATCGCGCTTTCTTGGTGTGACCCTTGGGCCCTGTATCGTCACGAAGGACTCATTCCCGCGGCCCGCCGAGATCGAAGTCTTCGGCGCGCACAACGGAGAGCGGCTTCCATCCGCAAGGATGGAGGACGCCCACTTCAGCTTTCCCGAGATGATCTCCTACGCATCGGAGTTCTCGCTGCTCCCAGCGGGAACAATCCTGTTAGCGGGGTGCTATCCGGGCGGATCGGGCCTCTCCACAGGGAGGAAGCTGAAGACCGGCGATACCGTCATGGCGGAGATCGACGGCCTTGGCCAGCTCAACGCCAAGATCCACGACCGCCGCCGTTCATCCGTCTTTCGCCCGCGCCGCTAGGGATTCCCACCTTGGGACCTACCGATCCGGCTCCCGATGCGCACGGCCTCTTCGGCGACGAAGTGTGCTGGCGCGTGACATCGCCGGGATCGGTGGCCGATGCACGCGGCGCGTTCCACCTGCTCGGCTGCCCCGCCGCGCGCGAGCTGGAGGGGACGCCACACGGCGAACTCGCCGAGCGACTTGGCATACCCGTCGATCCCGCATCGCTCGCCGCGTCAGAGGCTGTTTCCACGCACACGATCGCGGGCGCGACGCAGCGCTGGCTCTGGCGCGCCGTCGCGTCGGACGACGGCTACCTTGTCGCGGGCCGCGACGTAACGGAGGTGTCGCACCTCCGACGCGAACTCGCGCGCAGCGAGGACATTTTCCGCCAGATGGGGAACGCCATCGAGCAGGTGTTCTGGATATTCGATCCGCGTGTTCGGCGCATGACCTACCTCAGCCCCGCCTTCGCCAAGATATGGGGAATGAAGACCGAGGATGTCTATACAGACATCGGGGCGATGTGGCGCGCCGTCGCCACCAGCCACCGGGATACCGTGACGCGCGCCTTCCAGGATGGATTCCGGGGCGGCACCACCATCGAGTACCAGATCGTCCGAAGCGATGGCGCGCTCCGCTGGATCCGCGACAGCGTGATCCGCAGGGTCGATCCCGCCACCGGCGAGTGCACCCGTGTCTCCGGCGCCTCCGAGGACGTCACGCCCCAGAAGCGGGCAGAGGAGCAGCTTCGCCAGAGCGAGGAGCGCCTCAAGTTCGCCCTCGAGAGCACCGAGGAGGGCCTCTTCGACTGGGATCTGGATTCGGGACGCCTCTTCGTTTCGAACCGCTGGCTCGAAATGCTCGGTCTCACGCGCGCGGACTTTTCCCCCACCATCGACTGGTGGTATTCCCGGGTCCACCCGGAGGATGTCCCCCGGGCTCAGGAACAGATCCGCCAGCATATGGAGAACCGCACACTGCTGTTCAAGCTGGAGCACCGCTTCCGCAACAAGGCGGGGGAGTGGCAGTGGATTTTGGGACGCGGCAAGGTGGTCGCGCGCGATCCCGGCGGAAAGCCGCTCCGCATGGTGGGAACCAATCTCGACATCACCGACCGCATCCGCGCCCAGGAAGCCCTGCGGCTCAGCGAGGAACGATTCCAGCTCGCGCTCGATGCCACCGAGGACGCTCTGTGGGACTGGAACCTGGGGACCGACGAGTTCTACTTCAGCCCGCGCTTTTCGCGAATGCTGGAAAGTGCTGCGGACCCGCCGCGGACATTCGAGGAATGGAAGCGGCTTGTTCACCCGGAGGACATGGACGAGATGCTCTCCGACCTCGACGAGCATCTGAGCGGGCGGAAGCCCTTCTTCGAGAAGCAGTCCCGCATGATGACCGGCGCGGGGGACTGGAAATGGATCCTGACGCGCGGGCGCGTGGTGGAAAGCAAGGTCGACAGCAGCCCCGTCCGCGTGGTGGGAACTTGCAAGGACATCACCGATTCCCGCCAGGCGGAGGAGAACCTGCGCGTGGCGAAGGACGCGGCGGAGAAGGCGGCACGCGCGAAGTCAGAGTTCCTTGCCATGATGAGCCACGAAATCCGCACGCCCCTCAACGGCATCATCGGCATGATCGGAATCCTGGAGGGCACCGAACTCACTCCGGAGCAACGCGAGTACGCCGGTATCGTCCACCGCTCGGGAGATGCGCTCATCTCCATCGTCAACGACATCCTGGACTTCTCCAAGATCGAAGCGGACCGCATGGAACTGGAGAGCATCGGCACCAGCATCAGGTTGCTCCTCGATCAGATCGGAGAGATCCTCTCGCCCCGCGCGGCGGAGAAGAACCTCGAGCTCGTCACCGTTCTCCACCCCGAGGTTCCTGGCCGGATCCGCGCCGATCCCGGGCGACTCCGCCAAGTTCTGCTCAACCTGGTCTCCAACGCGATCAAGTTCACCGACCACGGCGAGGTCGTCGTCGATGTCAGAATGTGCGGCACGCTGCACGATCAGGCGCGCGTGCGATTCAGCGTCACCGATACTGGCATAGGCATTCCCGCCGACCGTCGCGTCAGGCTGTTCCTCCCCTTTTCCCAGGTGGACGCCTCCACCACGCGGCGCTTCGGCGGAACGGGGCTCGGCCTCGCGATTTGCAAGCGCCTCATCGAAATGATGGGTGGGTCCATCGAGGTGGAAAGCGAGGAGGGAGTCGGGTCCACATTCTGGTTCGAACTCCCCGTTCTGGTCATGCCCGACCCCAACGAATCGGATACGGCCCACCGTCGGCTCAGCCTGCGCGCGCGCAGGGTGCTCGTGGCGGATCCGAGTCGCTCCGCGGTGGGCGCCGCCGCGATCAACCTGCGCATGTGGGGATGCCGCTTCGACTCGGCGACCACGGAGGAGGAAGTCAGCCGACGCCTTGGCCTGGACGCGACGCCCGGCGTTCCCACCCCATACCATGTTCTTTTGCTGGACGACCGTATCGGATCCGAGGAACTGCTGCGCCAGATTCGCGCGCGCCGGGACTGCGATGCGCTATCCGTCGGCGTCATGATGCGCGCCGGGCGGCCAAAGGAGAGCAACCTTCTCGACGATGGCATCATCCAGGCAATTCTCCCCAAGCCACTCAAGACCGACGCACTTTACGAGTTCCTTTCCCGGCCGGCCCAGCAGTCTCGTTCCCGCCTCCGTTCGCGCTCGCCCGGCGATCTCGGTGGGACCACGCCGGTGCCGCTTCGCCCCATCCACATCCTGGTTGTGGAGGACAACGCCGTGAACCAGAAGGTCGCCAGGCTCCTCCTCGAGGGTGCTGGGCATTCCGTCTCGGGCGCGGAGAATGGCGTGGAGGCGCTTAACGCCCTGAGGAGCGATCGTTACGACATGATCCTGATGGATTGCATGATGCCGGAGATGGATGGCTACGAGGCGACGCGGCGCATCCGTCGCGGTGACACCCCCGACCCGGAGATCCCGATCATCGCGATGACGGCCTCCGCCATGGAGGGCGACCGGGAGCGGTGCATGGCTGCCGGAATGAACGACTATATCGCCAAGCCCATCGATTCGCGCAGCCTTCTGGCCCTGGTCGACCGCTATCGTCCCGAGCCGCACCAGCACCCCGTCACGCCGACGCCAAACCGCCCGGCCATCGACTTGACGGTGATGCGGCGCACGTCCGGCGAGGACGAGGCGTTCCTCACCCAGTTGCTCGCCACCATTGCGGAGGATTTGTTGCCTCGCCTGATCTCGCTTAAGTCGGCTATCGCCGCGCGCGAACTGCATCGCGTTGGCCGTCAGGCCCACACTCTCAAGGGTCACGTCTTGTACCTTGGCGCACAGGCCGTTGCCAACCGGCTTCGCCAGATGCAGGCAAACGCCGAGGAGGGATCTCTCTCCGCCTGCGCGGCGGCTATGCCGCTGATCGAGGCGGATGTGCGGGACCTCGCCGGGGAACTCGACCGGCTGCTTGCCGCGCGCCGCTAATCAGCTGTCCTTCATGTGCGGATCGAGCAGATCGCGTAGACCATCGCCGAGGAAGTTGAATCCAAGAACCGTGACGAGAATAGCAAGCCCCGGGAACAGGGGAATCCACGGGTAGAACAGGATGTACTCCCGCCCATCGGACAGCATGTTTCCCCACGTCGGCTCTGGCGGCTTCGCGCCCAGGCCGAGGTAGCTCAGGCCCGACTCCGCCAAGATCGCCGTGGAGATGCGCAGCGTGCCGAACACCAGCAGTGTTCCGCCCAGATTGGGGAGGATATGGCGGAGCATGATCCGCCGCTTTCCAGCGCCCAGCGCCCGCGCGGCATCGACGAACTGCTCCTCCTTGATGGAGAGCACACAGCCGCGCACGAGGCGCGTGTAGGAGGGGAAGCTGGCGATCCCAAGCGCCAGCACCACGGGCAGGGTTGAGAAAGTGGGGATCCCGAGGCGCTCCAGTTCATTCAGCAGTCCCTCGCCGAGCGTCGCCGACACCGCGATCGCCAGCAGAAGGAATGGGAACGCCAGCATGATGTCGGTGAAGCGGGAGATCGACCGGTCCCACCAACCGCCAAGGTAGCCCGCCAGCAGCCCCAGCAACGTGCCCAGCACCATGCCCATCGCCGTGACCAGGAATCCAACCAACAGCGAAATCTGGGATCCGTAGAGGATTCGGGTGAGCATATCTCGCCCTAGGTGATCCGTGCCAAATGGATGATCGAGGGAGGGTGGCTGGAGAGCCACCATCAGGTTCTGGCTCTTCACTGCGTCCCACGGTGCCGTGAGGGGAGCCGTCAGCGCGATGATGGCCAGAAACACCACAATCAGCAGGCCGATCATGGCAGTCGTATTGCGGCGGAATCGCCGCCAAAATTCGCGTAGCTCCTCCATGCCCTATGCACCTCCCCCATCCAGGCGGATGCGCGGATCGAGAAGGACGTACAGCATGTCGACCGCCATGTTCACCAGAACGAAGATCGTCGCCAGAACAAGGACGCATCCCATCGTGACGGGGAAGTTGCGTTCTCCGATCGAGTCCACCATCAGTTTCCCAATTCCCGGCCAGGCAAACACCGTCTCCACGATCACGGCGCCGCCCAGCAGCGCGCCGAGCGAGATGCCCGCCACGGTGACGAACGGAATCATCGCGTTCTTCAGCGCGTGCTTCAGAATCACGCGCTTGCCGTCCAGGCCCTTTGCCCGCGCCGTGCGGATATAGTCCAGATTCAGCACTTGCAGCATCGACGACCGCAGGATGCGGCACAGGAATGCACCCGTCCCGACGCCGAGAGTGATCGCCGGAAGGACAAGGCTCATGATTCCATCCCTTCCCGCCGGGGGAAACCATGGGAGCTTGCGCGAGAAGAGGATGATCAACTCCAGGCCAAGCCAGAAGCTGGGCATCGCGAGAAACACGAACACGAAGAGGCGCGAGGCGGAATCGATCAGGCTCCGCGGATACACGGCGGAGAGAACTCCCACGATTAACCCCGTGATTACCGCAAACACCATCGACGCCACTGCCAACTCGATGGTCGCCGGCATCCGGTCGCGGATCTCGTCCCACACCGGGCGCTTCGACGTAAGCGAGGTCCCAAGGTCACCCCTCAGCACGCCGCCAAGCCACTGCAAGTAGTGCAGGATCACGTTCTGCTTTACCAACTCCCTGTTGGCCGAAACGGTGTGGGGGCCAGCTTCCAGATCAGTCTTGGCGAGCAGGAAGTAGAGCCCCGTGCCGTCTCGCTGGGCCAATCCCCCAACGGGATGTATCGCCGCGCCGATGTGGAGGGTCACCTTGGTTCCCGAGGTGATCGAATCCGAATGGCCCGTCGTGCGCAGGAGGCCACCAGCGCCGTCGCGCTCCAGCGTCGCGCTCGACCCCTCGCCGCGCACGTACTTCTTGAACCCAAGCTCCACGCTCTTGGCGTCGATGCCCTCTTGCGTGGCTTCGGGTCCGAGCATCATCTTGACCGGGTCCCCCGGCGTGAATCTCAGCATCAGGAAGGTGATCAGCGACACCCCGAGCAGGGTGGGGATCAACTCCATCAGGCGGCGAAGGATTGCAGTCATTGGTTACTCGGCCTCCGTCGAGTCGTCCAGCCGGACGCC
>Ga0105049_10005949_pt1 | contig 14204 bp, 16 predicted proteins | sample MAT06_FD_78087 | JGI IMG/M metagenome (GOLD analysis project Ga0105049, IMG submission 78087) | Freshwater microbial communities from Lake Fryxell liftoff mats and glacier meltwater in Antarctica - MAT-06 | ecosystem: Environmental > Aquatic > Freshwater > Ice > Liftoff microbial mat | place...
AGAGTTTTAGCAACGAAAGCCTCTGTCGAAGAAATCCTAAGAAGAGAATTTAAGTTAGACCCGGGCGTTCAGCAACCAGCACCCAAAGTCGATCTTGCGCCTGCGAAACCTGTTGCTCCGGTTGGTGCTTCAACTCCAGTTGCTGCTGTTGACGTTATTAAAGCTGCTAAATCCGAAACTACTGCGACCCCTGCTGGCGGAGTAGACAATGACCTGAGGGGCGGGGGCTTTATGGAACCGCCCGCACCAATAGAAATTCTAAACCAGCGTTCTTCAAAACCGACGAGCGAAACTCGAGCGCCAAGATTTTAAAGACTTAAGTTTCTTATAGAATGATTTTACAGAATGATTTCCCGAGACCAGAGCGGTTTAAAACCCGCTCTGAATCTCGTTATTAGGCCTTAGCCATCTCTAGCAGGAGCTTCGTCAAATGCTTCGCCTGCAGACGCAAAAGTTTTTTCTGTTCGCGATTCTGCAAAACAAAATCCGAACGCCGAGCTTTCTCAGAAGACTTCATTTGCCGATTATCGAGCTTCGTAAAGAGCTTCTCGCTCATCCCTCGCCTCAAAGCTCGTTGCTTTCTAAACAAAGTCGGACAATAAACAAAAATTGTTTTGTCAAAGGCCTTCTCCCAACCGCCTTCAAACAAAAGAGGAATCTCGACACAACAAGGCTTCTTTCTCTCTTTCAAAAACTTGCGAATCTCTTTACCGACCAGTGGATGAATCAGCCGTTCTAAAGCTCGAATGGCTCGCTCGCTTTTTTGGGCGGCCTTACGCAGCTCCGAAAGCTTCAGATCTTTCTTTTTATAAAGCCGATGAACCACTTCATCGGCCGACAAAGTCGCCCAACCGGCTTTTTTAAATTCGGCCAAAACCGTGGACTTGCCCGAGGCCAAGCCCCCGGCAATACCCACGCGGACGGGACGATGAGGTCTCAATCGAGGCATAAAGGAATCATTCCAAATCTGCATCTGCACTGCAAATCATTAAATTCGCAGCACTTTTTAAACCATACTCCGGCACAAGGATTGCATTACTCACTGTGGACGGGTCACGTGACCCATTGAAAAGGGGATATAAAATGAGAACTATTTTTAACGTTTTAATAGTCAGTCTATTTCTTACCGCTTGCGGTGAGAAGTTTCGTGGAGACTTTGTTGGCGAAGCCCGTCCCGTCTTTACCTCGGATGATTGCGGGGTCAACCCAGACGAAAACACTGTTTACAATATTCGAGTCGCGGGCGGAATCAGCTCTAGTAAAGCAAGCCTTCGGGTGATTGAGCTTGAGCCTAAAGGGGGAGTGAACAGAGGAGGCAGTACTGCCGAGAGCTTCGCTCGCTACTTTCGAGGCTTCGAAATCAGGGCGAACGTCATTAATAAAGAGACCCTTCTGTCAGAAGGCAATGACACCATTTATAGAGTTGCAGATCGCGCCAACCAGAATCTTGATAACATCGATGATAAAGGTCGTTTTGTTCAAAATGTTACCGAGGAATTTGACATTGTGACGACCGCAGCAACCGTAAACCGAGCTCGCGATGAAATCACCAATATGGAAATCGAAAGAAGAACTTTGATCAAAGACCAAAACGGCGATCTAGAATGTACCGTTTCTCTTTTTGTTCCTTCGATGTCCTTAGAGAAATAACAGTTGGCTGCGCAAATAAATTTGCTCCGCGGGTAGAGGCCCGCGGGCCGAATACCTAAGCCGACCGTTGATTAAAGGGAAGCCACTTAGCCTCCTTCACTCCAGTATAATCTGCTCGAGGACGGATCAACCGATTGTTAGAAAGCTGCTCAATCACATGTGCGGTCCAACCCGACATACGACTGAGAGCAAAAATCGGTGTGTAGATGTCAAAAGGGATATCGAGCAGATAATAAGTACTGGCCGAATAGAAATCGACATTAGGTAATAAACCTTTTTCTTTTTCGACGACTTCTTCCATCTTGGTCGACATCTCGTACCATTTTAAATTCTTCTTCTCGCGGCCCAGAGCCTCAGACATGACCTTCAATTCTTTAGCTCGAGGATCACCATCTTTATAAACCCGGTGACCAAAGCCCATGATGCGCTCTTTGCGAGCTAACGCCTCTATGGTCCATTCAGTAGTCTTCGCCGCATCGCCGACCTTCAAAAGCGTCTCCATGACCTTTTGATTCGCGCCCCCATGCAAAGGACCCTTTAGGGTTCCAATCGCAGAGGTAATGGCTGAATACATGTCGGTGAGAGTGGCTGCCGTTACTCGAGCCGAGAAAGTCGAAGCATTGAATTCATGGTCCGCATGCAGAACTAAGGCCTTATCAAAAACCTCTAACTCCATGGAGCTCGGCTCTTTGCCCTTCAGCATATAAAGAAAATTAGCCGAAATTCCTAAACCCTTCTTGGGGTGGATAGGTTCGCGCTGATTGCGAATATGTTCCCAAGACGTAATTAAATGCCCTAGCTGAGAAACGAGACGAATCGCCTTTCGTTTATTGGCTTCGATAGAGTTGTCACCGTCATCGGGATCATAAAAGCTCATCAAAGAGACCGTGGTTCTAAGCACGTCCATAAAGTTGGCTTTGCGAGGAAAGCTCTTCATCGCAGCGATCACAGGCTCCGGCAAAACCATATTGGCTTCGATTTGCGAACAAAGGCCATCGAACTGGGTCTGGGTGGGCAGCTTTAAATTCCAAAGCAAATACACCGTTTCGATAAAGTTTGAATTCTTTGCCAAGTCATGAATATCGATGCCGGCATACCGAAGTACCCCATTTTCGATACTGCAGATCGACGACGTCGCCGCTACAATATCTTCGAGACCCTCTTTGAACTCTGTTTCTTTTTGTCCTGAACCTTTATCGAGCATTTAAAGCCAACCTTCTTTCTAGAAAATCTATAATACCGGTATCGACGAAAATACGATATTTTTTATAGGCACTTGAATTTAACGTAAATGTGGAACTTCATGTCAAAACCAAAGACCATTTCGACCCGCACTGCCTTAGCCTGGGCGGCACTCTTATTGCTAGATTTAAGCATTCTAGGCCTGGTTTATGCGGTGCTTCCAGACACTCGGGCGCTGAATTCGACCGACCCGATTGAACGAGTAAACACCCTTCCTAATTTTAAACCGGCAATAATCCGGCCCAATGCCAAAAATTATGTTCCCTACCGACGCATCCCTAAAGCGCTCCGCCATTCGGTAATCCTTTTAGAAGATGGCAAATTCTTTGATCACCGCGGCTTTGATTTTGAAGAAATGTCGAAGGCGGTGCTTAACTATCTAAAACACGGAAAGCGCCTTCGAGGTGCCAGCACGATTTCTCAACAGCTGGTTAAGAATCTCTACCTTTCGAACGAAAGAAGCTGGAGAAGAAAAATTCTAGAAGCCCTCATTACTATTAAGCTCGAAGCCCAGGTTCCTAAAGAAAGAATCCTCGAACTCTATTTTAATGGCATCGATTGGGGTCGAGGCGTTATTGGGATCAGAAATGCTGCAAACCATTATTTTCGTATTGGACCCGACTCTTTGAGCATTAAACAGTCGGTTTTCTTAGCTTCGATTATTCCTAATCCGGCTCGCTTTAGTCGAAATACGAAAAGCATATTTGTTCGAACTCGAATGATGATGGCCTTAGAAGCTCTTTATCGAGCTCGCATCATCGACCTCGACGAATATTCTTATGCAGTGACTGACGAACTCTAGATTTTCGAGCTACCGGGCCGGCAGCAACTCTACCTCATCGACTAACTTAAAGAATTCATAAAAGGACTCTTCATGTTCTTTCGTTTTGCGATGAGCCGCCGCAATGATTCCGGCATAGTGCTTTTGATATTGATCGCGAAATAAATCACGATGGAGTTGCCGCCCCAAGGCATCGTGCGACTTTCCGCTCAAAAGAGCTTCGGCTCCTTCAACCGTATCAAGGCCGCTCAAACCGCCACTCATTTTCTCAAAAAGCTGCATTTTGCTTTCAACGAGTTCTTGAATAGATCTCATTTCTTCTTCGGCAGACTTAGGCTCGTTTAGAATCATCAATCTTTGAATTTCCATACTAATAATTAAATCTCGGGTGCGAAATAAACTCGCAAAATCACGGACCAATGGATCCGACGAAGAATCCCCGCCCGCATCGCGACTCACGATGGCAAAAGGATATCTTCGCCTGCGAATTCCTTCTTCGATGAGCGCCAATTTTTCGTGAAGACTACTCTTGGCCCGTCCGAGCTTCCAAGAAACCAATTCTCGATTCACTCCCAACCGAAATCCGTCGGGAATAAACTGAATCGCCACTCCAAATACAACTCCCCCAAAAACCTTGGCGAAATAGTCTGTCAAAACTCGAGACCAAGCTCTTGCCGCCCCAGGAGCCAGCTTGCCGAGAGCACGCTCCGCAATTAATCCGCCCGTAACGGCTCCTAAATACATCGCTACATTCATGGCGATAAACTCGAAAGTAAGAATACGATTATACAAAACCGAATTCATAATTCGCTTCTGCACATCTTTCATAAAAATATACTTATAAAGATTGTTAATCACGGCGAGGCGGCTTTCGACCGGAGCATTTAAAAAACCAGAAACTGTCGAGACCCCTTCTACCCCATGACAAGCCAGTTTCCAAAATTGAGAAAAATACTCAAATCCAGAGCCCACACTCAGGGTGAAAGTTATGCCCGAAACAATATTAGTAAAATAAATAGCAGCTCGATTTTTAGCGATAGACTCGATCATCTTGGGAGCAAAACGTCCGGCCAGGTAATTAGTAGAAACTTTCAAGCCTTTTTGAGCGACTGCTCCACTAAAGGCCCCTACCACTCCGGCATAATAATCAGAGTTATTTAAAAGGGCTGCAATCATAGCCGGATTGATTTTGCCTTGCTCGCGAAGCGACTGAACCGCCATCACCACGGCTGCAGAAATAAACGCTGAAATGGGATCAATTTGATAAGGAAAAGCGCCCGCTCCAAAAGATATCGGCACGGCATCTGCACCGACGACCTCTTTAGCAAATGGACTCCGACCACTCGAGGTGCCCAAGGCCGGAAGCATGCTAGGAAGTGAAGAAGGTGGAAGGCTAAGGCTCGGTAAAGAAGTTTCGATCGTTTCCTCGGGGGAGGATATCTCTACCGAGCCTTGGGCCTCGACATTCGCTGCCATCCAAGACAACGAAATCCAAATGCAAACCAAAACTCTAGCCAACCCCATTACGACCCCCCATTGACACTTTGCAATTAAAGGTTGCGTCAAAATTTGGGTCAATGATTTTATGCAGTGTGGCTAAGATTTTTTGTAAACATCCCCTTATTGTTGCTCTGAGCATTTTTACCTTTTCAATCGCGACTGCGACTTGTCTTTCTGCGACGCCTCGAACCGACGGGCCTCCCGGAAGTGAATACGGCAAAGCCTCTCTCTGGGATGGCGAACTTCAATTAGGAGCCCGCTTTGGAGCTTTAATTCGAACCAAAGACTCCGACAAAACCAGCATTATGGCCGGAGCAGACCTAGATTTCAGACCTTACGAGCTCTTTGGATTTCAGCTTTCGTTCCTTCAAGGCCTACAGAAAAAAGGACGAATGAGTGTCTTTAATTTCACCCCCCTTGTTCATACGGAGTTTTCTAATCTTCGCCCCTATCTGCTTTTTGGTCCCGGGATTGTCATGTTCAAGTCGAATGGTGATTTACAGACCAAGTTCTCACTGAACGCAGGGGCTGGAGCTGATTTTATGATTGCCGATCATTTCGGCGTGGGAATGAACTACACTTATCACGCTCTTTTCGGAGCTTTTGATGCTCACAGTCTAGGAGCTCGCATTTTCTTTTCGTGGGGCCGTTAACGAAAAGAGCGGGCTTGAAATTCCTGAATCGCTCCAGGTTTTAACCGGAGCTTACCAAGATCTCTTTCTTCGATTTTCTGTGAGCCCGCTAAAAATTCTACTCGAGCGGCGTATTCCCCAGCGTTCAGAGATAATCTTGCGACTTGAAAGCTCTTAGGCAGAAGTAACCAACTTCGAGTGTCAGCCTCAGATGCCGCAAAAAGCAGCAAACCAGTGAGTAAGCCTAAAGCTTGACTGTCGGTCGCTTTGCCCAAGCCCACAGCGACACCGCTTTTTACGCCTGCCGAAAGCAGAGCTTTTGCAACTTGTCGCCCCATTCGGTCTTTTAAGTGAGTGATGGCTGTGGATTCTACATCAAAAAGCGTGACACTCGCCGAGCAGGCCTCTGCGGACCCCTTCTCAAGTCTTTTTAAACAGAGCCGCGCTCCATTCACCGAACTCGTCCGAGCTTGGTAGGTCGAAATCGGAATCAGAACTTCAATCAAACCGCCCTCTTTGTCCTTCTTAAAATGCTTTTCTCGAGAAGAAACTTTCATTGGACTTTTGCCGGCTTCAAAAAACAAAATTACCGAAGCTTCTTTCTGCTTCCACTCGTCATAGGCCGCTCGATAAGTGTCTGCTCCAAAAAAAATCGTCCACTCTTCTACCTCTTGAGAAAATCCCAAACGCAGCGCGTTTCGAATCAAATCCCGACCCAAAAAATCCCAGCGAGGTTTGCCGGCAGTTTCAAAGGCCGACCGATACGCGATATACGCGTCGTTCCATTCTCGAGACTGTTCATAAATAGAGCCGCCCAAATATTGGGCGAAGGCATTCAGTTGATAGGGCCGCTTAGACTTCGAAATCATCTGGTACAAAATTTCGTTCACCCGACGAGTTTCGATCAAAGCAGCGGGGAGATCTTTGAGACTTAAAAAATTTAATGCCAAGTAGAGGTGAACAATTACTTTTTCAAAATCTTCGCCCTGATAGACTTTGAGTCGCTCATTCAATAATACGCTGGCAGTTTCTTCTGTTATCGAAGTGTAACCGGCTTGCTCTAAAATTTTGTCGGCAGCAAAAAATTTCTCATTACTCGCTTTGAATTCTCCGCCCACTCGCAGAGCAACCCCCTCGTCCATCAGCTTCAAAAGCCGATCGCGAGGCTCTTTCACCTCATCTTCATACTTTTTTACAACTTCTTTTGAATTTCCTCGAGCCAGCTCATCCCAAGACGAGGTCGCTGTTTTCTCGTAGGCTGTAGAACAACCGACGAGAAGGAAGACACAAAATAACCAAAGCAAGTAATCTGCGCAACAGAGTGAGCGGACACTATTCAACCTAGAAGCCGACATTTCGTTTTCGATATTTCTTACGAATCTCACGATCACCAGACCACTCGATCACGTTCGTCTTCACATTGATGAGATTCATATTGAGCCGATAGAAAACCAACTTGTCTTTGCCGACTTGTTGAATGTTGCTGCCCAGCTCACCGGTGATGATGTACTCAACGCCCAATTGATTTCCTCTTTTCACCGCGGTCTTTTGATCTACATTGCCACCGGCTTGATATTCATACTCTTCAGAAAGTTCGTCGCGGGCCTCTTTATCCGAGAAACGAAACTTATTGGTTTTAATGAGCGCGGTACGCATTCGATCGGTCAGCATCTTCATATCAATATGCTCACTGGTTCGATTATTGACCCGACCGACCATGATCAAGGGCTTCGCCTTCAAATCACGAACCTCATCCGACTTAATGACCTGGTCGGCTAAAGAGTTCGATAAAAGCTGCATATCGTTCTCATTAAATTTGTCGTCCAAAAGATTTACTTCATTGGGGTCATTATATTCCCCTTTCGTAAAGGCTTTAGGTCCGCAAGCGCTGGTTACAAGAGTGATGGCTGCCAAAAATAAGATCGGTAATAGAATTCTGTTCATGAATACCAATCTAACCTAAGTTGATGGGGGTCAATCAAGCACGACGAGCAAAACATTTGACGACGATGACAACAATGAACCAAAGCCAAAAACCAGCCTTCGAATTGCGCCTTCTGGGCCTTGATATCGGCACCAAGCGAATTGGCCTGGCCACTTGGAACCCAGAAGCTCGACTTTCGACTCCGATTGAGGTCCGAATACGAAAAACTCTGAAAGAAGATCTAAAATTCTTTAAACATGTTTTGGAGGTTCGCCAAATCGAGGCTTTCGTGCTCGGAGTCCCCTATAACTTAGAAGGAAATCAAACTCAGAGTACCAAGAATGCTTTGTTTTGGGTTCAATGCTTGAAAGAAAACTTTCTTCTGCCGGTCTTCGAATGCGACGAAGCCCTCAGTACGAAAGAGGCTCTTTCACTATTGCGTCAAGGCGGCGTAAAAAATAAGAAAGAGAAAGTGGATAGCCTTGCCGCCGCGCTCATTTTGGACGAGTTTATTCGAAGGGCCCATGAGTAGTAATCCACGAAAAAAGAACCAGCTTTTTGTTTGGGTCAAATGGCTTTTTGCAATTTTTCTTTGTTTCGGAGTTTTTATTGCCGCCTACACTCTCTATGAACGCGATCCCAACCGGTTTGTGTCGTTTAGTATAAATTCCGGTGAGAGCTTTCGAAACGTTACCAAGCGCCTTCGCAACTTAAACCTCGTTGAATCAGAACCCTTCTTCTATTATTTGGCCCGATTGACGGGAAAGTCTGGTGAGCTAAAAGCGGGCGACTATGAACTAAATGACGCCATGAGCCCTTGGGAAATCTTAAAGGTCATCACCGGGTCACGGGTAAAGCTCTTTCGAATCACGATTCGAGAAGGCATGAATCTTTTTCAAGTCGCTGAGTACCTGAGGGAGCGCGGCTTGGTCGATAAAATCCAGTTTTTAGAAGCCGCCATGGATCAAGCCTTTGTTTCCGAGCTCAACATCCCTTCATTCACGGTAGAGGGTTATCTTTTTCCAGAGACTTACTTTATTTCTAGAGGAACTCCCGCCCGACAAATGATCCGAATGTTCGTCGATATGTTTTGGAGCAAAATTCCTGCTGAATTTTTAGAAAGAGCCTCGAAAATCGAACTCAGCTTTCATGACATCGTGATCTTAGCTTCGATGATTGAAAAAGAAACCGGCCTCGCGGCCGAGATGGGACTCATCAGCAGTGTTTTCTACAATCGCTTCGAAAAAGGAATGCGGCTCCAAAGCGACCCCACCGCGGTCTACGATATAATGCCTTACGGCGGAAAGGTGTTACGAAGACACCTCCAGCGAAAGTCTCCCTTTAACACTTATCAGGTCGGTCATATTCCGCTCACACCCATAACCAATCCAGGGCTCCTCGCCATTCAAGCCGCTCTTTACCCTCAGAAGACGGACTATTTGTTTTTTGTGAGCCGAAAGGATGGTTCGCACGAGTTCACCTCTACCTATAGCGATCACGTGAAGGCGATCGATAAATATCTTCGTTAGTTATTATTAAGGTCAAAAAATTGAAACTGCGCGTACTTACTCTAAATCTCCATAAAGGATTCTCCACTTTAAATGGTCGATTTGTTTTAGATCAGATGCGAAAAGCCATTCGCTCGGTAGATGCCGATATTGTATTTCTTCAAGAAGTGCACGGCGAACAGCCAGACCACCGAAAATTACATTCTATTTCAGAACGAGAATCGCAAGTAGAGTATTTGGCAGACGAGATCTGGCCTCAGTTTTCTTATGGAAGAAACTCTGTCACTTCACGTGGCGATCATGGCAACGCGATTCTCTCGAAGTTTAAGATTCGAGAGACTCACAACACCGATCTAAGTTTAAGTCCGTTAGAAAAACGCGGACTCCTTTATTGCAAAATTCAATTAGAAGAAAAAGAAGACGCCCCTTCGATGCATCTTTTCACAGCTCACTTAAACCTCTTAGCAACGCAAAGAAGAATGCAGTGGAATATCATCGAGCAAAAACTAGAAAGTTTAGAGGGCGAATCGGCCCCCCTCATTTTTGCCGGCGACTTAAACGATTGGAGCTTAAAGCTTCATCGAGAAATAGAGTCGCGCACTCAGTTGCGAGAAGCTTTTGCTTCGAAGCATAAAAGAATGCCTAAAACCTTTCCATCGGGATTGCCGATCATGCCCCTCGATAGAATCTACTCAAAGGGCTTAGAAACCACTTCTGCTGAAGTCCTCCGAGGAAGGCCCTGGTCCCAGCTTTCTGACCACCTGCCTTTAATAGCTGAGTTTTCAATCTCAGGCATCATATGATACTATGATATCACTTGTGCAAAAGTCGTCCGGAAAGTTCATTCTTCGCCTCAGCCCCGAGCTTCACTTAAGCCTCGCTCGCAAGGCGAAGAAACAAGGGCTCTCGTTGAATAAACTTTGCACCAAGCTATTAGAAGATTCGATTCAGAACTCAGATCACTGGATTCCTCTCAGCCTACTGAATGAAGTTCAAAAAACTTTTGGGAACCAGCTTTTATCGATCTTGGCGTTTGGCTCTCGCGCTCGAAGTACCAACACTACCGCCTCGGACCTTGACCTCCTTATCGTCCTAAAATCAGAACGAAGCATCGAGCGAAAACTCTACTTTGAGTGGGACGAGATGATCGAGGGCTCGTTGATCGAAAATGCAGAACTTTATTCACCACAGTTCGTCAATCTGCCGACATCCCAAAAGGACGCTGGATCTCTCTGGCTTGAGGTCGCCCTGGATGGAATCATCATTTATGAAAAAGGCTCTCAAGTATCTCAGTTTCTCTCAAAACTAAAAGCTGAAATCGCCGCCGGAAGCTTTGAGCGCAAGCTGACCCACGGCCAGCCTTACTGGATTAGAAAGGATTCTTAAGTCATGAGAAATCAAAGTCTAGCAAAAGACTATTTGAGTCGATCGCATAAACGACTCTCTGCGGTGGCCGCGCTTTACAAAGAAAAATCCTGGCCAGACGTCGTACGAGAATCGCAAGAAGTGGTCGAACTCTGCTTAAAGGCGCTCCTTAGGCAACTGAATATCGAAGTGCCGCGAGTTCATGATGTCAGTTCGGTTTTAGAAGAAAATCGAACGAGAGTTCCAGAATCGAAAAGGCCAAAGATCGCAGAACTCTGTAAGATTTCGAAAGAATTGCGTCGCGATCGCGAACTCGCCCTTTATGGGACCGAAGACCTCACCCCTTCAGAGTTTTATAAAGAGACCGACGCCAAAAGAGCTCAAACTCAGGCAGTCAAAGTGGTTAAAACCGTTCAAGAAATCTTCGATCTCATTCCCTAACTATCAAACAAACGAGTTATTCAAAATCTCGCCTACGCCACCCGCACCGGGAACAATATAATCATTATCGGTGAGACCCTTTTCTTGATCCCAATGGGTTCCGGGAATGCTACTTAAAACTTCTTTAGAGCTTAGGCCGCGATCTAAACGAAGGGTGAAAATTTCTAAGCGATCTTTAAGAGGCTCAATCGATTTTAAATATTCTGGAGTCACTATTAAATGAAGCCCAATAAACTTAAGAGCCGCGCCCCCCTGAAACTTCTCTAAGAGCTCAATCACTCCTCGCATCGAAGAACCTGTCGCCCCCATAGGGTCGGGAATGAAAACATAAGAATTATCGAATGGCCCACCAATTTTGTGGCCACTGATATTCACACCGATGACTTCACCCTGATCGTTTGTCTTTCGATTGATGAGAATATGGTCTTGACGAATGTCAGCCGGCGCCAAAATATCATGAAGGGCTTCAAAACAAACCTGAGTGGGCAAAATTCCGGCCCGCATTAAATCAACCACGACGGCTCTTACTTTGAGATTAAAAACCTCACCTTCAAAATGGGCGTTGGCAGTTTGATTCAACATGCGAGTTTTGGTGCCGCTTGAAACTCGCGGCCAAAAAGTATTTGCCGATTGTTGCAATAAAAATTTGTAGAGCTGAGTTACCAGACGATTCGCTTCGGGTTGCGAGACCGAAGCCTGACTAAAACGGTTTAGAACTTGAGTGGCGTAGGGGTCATCCAGCAGGTGGATATGAGATCCATAGTGGTGTTTTTTTTCTGAAAGGCGAAACTCGCTGCGATAGCCCAGGTCTTGAATCACTTAGGCAGTTTGCAAATTTTAAGAAAGAGAGGCAAGGCTTTAAGTAAGCCCCGCCTCTTCAAAAAAACGTTAAGCACCCAGAAACGACTTAAGCCTAAAATGGAAGGGTACTAAGCGCCCAGCTTGATCTTTCCCTCTGTAATATTTTGCAATAATTTTGTGAGTTTCTCCAGAGCGCGGAACTTGCCTCGCCCATCAATCACTCGCTGCGAAGCAATCCCTCGCTCTTCTAAATCTTGATCCCTCTCCATCCAATAGAGAATCTTCTCCATAATGAGTTCGGGAGTCAGCTTCTCGACGTCTCCAATGTAGTCAGAGATCCCCCGAGTACTCCAAGCTTCGGCCGTGCTTACTTGAGACGAATTCATTGAAACCGAAAGCATCGGCACCCCCAGATACGCCAGCTCATAGGTCAAGTGCCCCGAGGCTACCAAGGCCAAATCAGATCTCGCTAAAAGCTGAGGCATAAATGAAGGATCTTCATAAAGATGGACCCTGGGATGGTTGCCTATCAATCGTTTTGCTGCCTCAGCGTGCGGCCAATCGGTCGGAACAATAACATGAGTTTCAAACCGATGAGTCGATCGACGAACAGCCTCAATCGCTTTCATAGCGTGGCCCCAATGATCGGACATCCCTAGAGAAACTAGAAATTGAAAGTTCTCAGCCATTCTCTCCGTTGGATCTTGTCGCAAAGTGTGGACTTCATCTCTAATCATCGTAAACTTTGGGCCCAACAATCTCTGACAGTCTGGTGAAGTCGAATAAGCAATCAACTCGGCATCCAAATTTGGGTTAATTAAAAAATCAGCATCGTAATGCTTCTTCTCGCCATCATCTATGGCCAGCAAAATCACGCGCTGATCCGAACGCAAAGACTTAAAACCTTCGGACTCATAATCTGCGTGATCCACAACCACGATCACGCGCTTTCGACTCATCATATCAAACATAGAATGGAGGTGAGCTAAATCTTGTTGATAAGTCGAACCCTCGGGAAGAGTTTGAAGATTAGCATGAATCTCTGAAACCTTCTTCTTCAAGCTTTTGGGAAGAGCTCGGCTTAGAAAATGCACCCGAAACCTCCCACTTTGTTGAGCCACCTCTGCCAGCGCATAACAACGTCGAAAGCGGCCCCAGCCTTCATCCGTTAACGCATCACACCGAAATATCATGGGTATACTTTGCACGCTCCCCAGTTTAACAAGCCTGCTCCAGTGATTCTTCACGTCAAATTTAAAAATCTCGCTCGGCAATTCTTGCATTCCTTGGGCATTTCTTTCAGGTGGAGTTATCATGGTCTAAGTGGACTGGACTACTAAGAAAATTCTCATTACTGGTGGAACTGGATCTTTCGGGCGAGCTTTTACCCGCTACGCTTTGGAGCATCTAAATCCGAACGTCATCCGAATTTTTAGTCGCGACGAGCTCAAACAGGCTGAAATGCGCGAAGAGTTTAAATCACAAAAGCTGCGCTTTTTTATAGGCGATATTCGTGACGCGGATAGGGTTGAGCGCGCACTCCGCGGAGTGGACATCGTCATTCATGCGGCTGCAATGAAACGAGTTGAAGTTTGTGAGTACAATCCTTTCGAAGCCATTATGACCAATATCATGGGCACACAAAATGTGATCAACAAAGCGATCGACTGCGGTGCTGAGAAGATCATTTCAATTTCGACTGATAAAGCTGCAAACCCGGTGAATCTCTACGGAGCTACCAAACTTTGCCAAGAAAAAATTGTTACCCAGAGTAATAGTTATGTAGGACCCAAAAAAACTCGCATCGCCTGCGTTCGTTACGGCAATGTTGTAGGATCACGTGGCTCCGTCGTTGGCATCTTTAAGCAGCAGAAGGACTCGGGCGAGCTTACCATTACCGACGATCGCATGACACGATTCTGGATCACTCTCGATCAAGCAGTTCGATTTGTTCACTCCTCGATTGAAATGATGAGAGGCGGAGAAATTTTTGTTCCAAAAATTCCTAGCATGAAAGTTACCGATCTTGCAGCGGCTGTTGCTCCAAAGAATAAGATTCGCATCACTGGAATTCGACCCGGTGAGAAGCTTCATGAACTAATGATTACCGAAGATGAAGCGCGCCACTGCAAAGACTTAGGCGATCGATTTTTGATTGAACCCGAATTCCCCTGGTGGGACTCTGAGTTTCATTCAGGTGGAAAATCTGTTTCGCATGAGTTTCGCTATGCTTCAAACACCAATACGGAGTGGCTGACAATTGAAGAGCTTAAACGTCTCATCGGATAAGTCCCTCAATTGGGAATTATTTGAGAAAAATATTCAATGCATTAAAGACAATCATGGAGAAACCTTTCGCA
>Ga0105049_10005951_pt1 | contig 14203 bp, 10 predicted proteins | sample MAT06_FD_78087 | JGI IMG/M metagenome (GOLD analysis project Ga0105049, IMG submission 78087) | Freshwater microbial communities from Lake Fryxell liftoff mats and glacier meltwater in Antarctica - MAT-06 | ecosystem: Environmental > Aquatic > Freshwater > Ice > Liftoff microbial mat | place...
TCCGACGATTACATCTTGCCTCGCGACCTGACCCTCCGCCGCAGCCAAGAGGAGGGCGACGAGATCCTCGGATGCCGACCATGCCGGAAACTGTTCCAATCCGTTGATCCACTCGCAGGTGCTCGCGACATCCTGAATGAGGTTGACCTCCTGTCTGACCGTCGGTGTCCGGAGAGCGAGTTGAGCCTCTGGATGCTTTCTCCTCATTATATAAAGAGCCACCCCCAAATCGCCGACTATAGTTCCAGTAGTCGCAATATCGTCGGCAAACGCAAGCGCGTCATCTGTGTCCGGCAAAAGCGCATGACGACTCGTCTCAGGGCTAGCCCCATAGAGAGCGAGGTATGTTTTGAGAAGGTCCTCACGCGAATCGGAGTTGTATGCCGCCGCAAGGAAGCGAAGCCGCCCAATTCCGTCAGCCCAAACTGGCACATTGAGAACCAAAATGAAACAGAGTATGAATACCATCCTAGCAAGCAAAAACATCTGACCACTCCTTCATTAGGGCTTCGGCGCGCTGGTCGGTCTTGGACTGGGCAACGGCGATGCGCAGTGCAGCGCGTTGGGAGGTTGGAAACTCCGCCAGAATGTCCTTATACAATTGCTCGGAATCGGCATACCGGTCCTGACGGTGCACCGCGTCGGCGGCGGACCAGATGACGCGGAACCGGGCCTCTCTCTGGGGAGAGTCGCCCGAGGGTTCGACGGGCTGCGAGTATGCGCCTGCGGTGAGTAGTAGGGTGAGGGTCCACGTCGCGATTATCTTCATGTTCACTGACTCCCAAGATGAGGCCTACGACGCATTGGTCTGGGCGGAGAGTTCCCCCCCCCCAACAATAAGTCAAGCGACCAATGGATAATTTTTACTGGTGGGCTTTTCTGCCCTACTCCGTCGCCTCGTCCAGGATAACGCCGGGGCCGGGGTGGCGGGGGTCGCGGAGGGAATCGACCATGTCCTGAATCTCCTGCGGCGGCGGCGGCGTCAGGCGCGAAACCACGAGCGAGACGGCGAAGTTCAGGAACATTCCCACGGTGCCGATGCCCTCCGCGGAGACGCCGTAGAACCAGGTCGTCCAACCGAGCCATTTGACGCCGATGATGTAGATGAGTGTGAACACAAGCCCCACGATGATGCCGGCGATGGCACCCTCGCGGTTCATGCGCTTGTCAAAGATTCCGAGCAGGATGGCGGGGAAAAAGCTGGCGGCGGCGAGTCCGAAGGCCATGGCGACCACCTGGGCCACGAAGCCGGGCGGGTTGATGCCGAAGTAGCCGGCGGCCAGCACGGAGACCACCACCATCACGCGCCCCACGCCGACGCGGCGTGTCTCGCTTGCGTGGGGATTTATCAGGAGGAAGTAGATGTAGTGGGCGACGGTGCTGGAGAGCACCAGCAGCAATCCCGACGCGGTGGAGAGGGCGGCGGCGAGCGCGCCCGCCGCCACGAGGGCGATGACCCACGGGGCCAGTTTGGCGATCTCGGGCGTGGCGAGCACGATGATGTCGTTGTCGATCTCGATGTCGCTCTCGGCCTTGTTGGCGCGAAGGTCCAGCGTGCCGTTGCCGTCCTTGTCGGTCAGCTTGAGGAGCTTGGTCTTCTCCCACTTGGCGACCCACTCCAGGCTCTGGGCCTCCTCCACCGTCTTGCCGTGGAGCGACTGGATCAGGTTGTAGCGGGTACACATCGCGAGCGCTGGGGCGGTGGTGTAGAGGATGGCGATGAACAGGAGCGCCCAGAAGCCAGACTGGCGCGCGGCGCGGACGTTCTTGACGGTGTAGAATCGCACGATCACGTGGGGGAGCCCCGCGGTGCCGGCCATCAGGGCCAGCGTCACAAAGAGCACATCCAGCCGGGACTTGGTGGTAAAGGGATCAGTGTAGGCCGCCAGCCCAAGGTCGGTGTGGATGGCGTTCAGCTTTGGCGCGACATCGCCAAAGACCATCGCAAACTGGGGCACGGGAATTCCCGTGATCATAAAGGCAATGGCGACGGAGGGAATCAGGTAGGCGATGATCAGGATGATGTACTGGGCCACCTGGGTCCAGGTGATGCCCTTCATCCCGCCCAGGACTGAGAAGAAGGCGACGATCACCATGCCGACGATCACGCCGATCTCCACGGTGACGCCAAGGAACCGGCTAAACACGATGCCCACACCGCGCATCTGGCCGGCCACATACGTCATGGAGACAAAGATCGCCGCGATCACGGCGACGATGCGCGCGGTGGTGGAGTAGTAGCGGTCACCGATGAAATCGGGCACCGTGTACTTGCCGAACTTGCGCAGGTAGGGCGCCAGCAGCAGGGCCAGCAGCACATAGCCGCCGGTCCAGCCCATCAGGTACATGGACCCGTCGGACCCGAGGAAGGAAATCATTCCCGCCATTCCGATGAACGAAGCCGCCGACATCCAGTCGGCGGCGGTGGCCATGCCGTTGGCGACGGCGGGGACTCCGCGCCCGGCGACGAAGAAGCCCGAGCTCTCTGATACGCGGGCCCACCAACCGATCCCCAAGTACAGCATGAAGGTAATTGTAACGAAGAGGTAGGTCCAAACTTCGACGGTCATTTCTCGTCCTCGTCGATGCCATAGATCCGGTCGATGCGATCAACACCCTTGATGTAGGCGAAGATTAGAAGCACGAAGACGACGATGGAACCCTGCTGGCCCATCCAGAAGCCAAAGGGGACATTCCCGATGCTGACGCGGTTTAGCTGCTCCACGAAGATGATCCCCGCGAAGATCGACACCGCGGCCCAAATCGTCAGCAGTACCAGAATCAGGCGGACGTTGGCGCGCCAATAGGCATGGGCGTTGTCCGAACTCGAATCGTTCGCCGCGGGCGGCTTCTCGGGCACATCGGGCATGGTTGCATTCCCCTTGTCGAAGGGGTATCGGAACGATCTCACGCAAGAGGTGTCCATCGAAAAGGCGCGCGGCGTGGCGCGGGAATTGACAGTCCTCATGCCGGTGCTTCCCTGTGGCACGTTGCCAACCCGCTGGAGGAGTCCCCCCATGATCGCCGCCCCGCCGTCTGCGCCATGGCGCGTCTTTGCAGAGAGCCTTGCAGTGCGCGACCGCCCGGATGCCTCCGCCGGAGAGATCGGGGAACTCGCGTCGGGCGATCTGGTGGAAACCGGTCCCGTGACGATCCATCCGGTCACGGGCGAGGAGTGGCTGGGGATCGAGGCGGGATTCGTCTCGGTGACGGGGCTCCATCGCGTCCATCCTGCCAACGTGGCGATCGAGGGGAATCTTCCCATCGGGTCCGAGATCGTGGATCGCTGGTGGGGGCTGCCGATCACCTACGAGCCCGGCGACCTGACCCCGATCCCCATCCACCGCGCCATCGAGCAGGGTGGCCACATCTACCTGCTGCGCGAGGAACCCCTCGCCGCGCTGGAGGCGTTGCTCTCCGCCGCGCAGGCCGATGGCGTGGCGATCCGGCTGAACTCGGCGTATCGGTCCGGCAGCTACCAGATGAACCTGTACCAGCGGGCCTGTGCGCGAGACGGCAACGGCCAGCGCTATAGCGCGCGCCCCGGCCATAGCGAGCACCAGCTTGGCACGACGGTGGACCTGACGGACCCGGCGGAGAAGTTCGCCTTCACCGCTGAATTCGCCCGCACCCCTCAGGGGATGTGGCTAGAAGCCACGGCCCGCCACTTCGGCTTCCGTCGCTCCTATCGCGACGAGAACGTCGCCCTGACGGGTTACATCTCGGAGCCTTGGCACTGGCGGTTTGTGGGTAATGGCGACTGAAACGGGATGGGAAACGGGATGGAAATGAACGTGGAAATTGACTTTTGAAATTCGATCTCCGCTCAATACCCAACTCTCTGATTGCAGTGGTCTTATGACCGAGCAGGATTGGAAATGAAATCGGAAATGAGTTGGAAGCGAGGGGGGAAATGACAGTCCCCTACAGAGCGCCGGAAAACTGGATTCGATACGATGTGGGGCGGGTTCAGGACGCCCTTGTCCCGACCTGACTCCGTTCATCGAATTCGGGCTTCGCGGCGTGGAGTCGCAGTGCCTTCGACTCTTCGAGGCGATCAGGACGCAGGTGGCGAAAGCGCTCTTTCGCAATACGATGGTGGACCTGTTTGGCCGCTTACAGTCACCCCGCAAGCGCGTGGTTTCCGGCCGCAAGGTGATGCTGCTGAACCTGCTCCTCGACGAGGAGACAATCCTCTTTTCGGAACTTAGGCGGCGGTTATTGCCCGCCTACTCCAAGGTCAAGAATCCGCACAAGGCGTTGGTGCGCGACCTGGGAGAACTTCTCGCGCTCGAAGCGATCGGCTATACGCCCGCCGACTTGGACACGGACGTAGGGCTGCACATCAACATCGACTGGCCCATGCAGATTACCGAAACCGAGTTTTTCAGCCGGACCAAGGCGATGCCCAGGGGCAAGGTTCACGGCTTCCTCTCGCGATAGGCGGTGACGGGTGTGGTGCCAACCGCTCCCCATGCTACTTGACCAGCGGCCTGGGGCACAGTTAGCGTCCTTTGTGTGACAGTGCCGTGGCGAGAACATGGCGAAGCCACAGGGGGTCGTTTCCATGATGCGTCTCACTGCCTTATCGGTCGTCACTTTGGTCGCTGCCATTGCGCTGGGCTCGGTCGCCCATGCCCAGTGGACGACGGGGGCGCCGCTGGCGATTCCGGAGAACAACTACAGCTTCCTTGCCTCCACGCCGCGGGGGGATCTGCTTGCGGCGACCTTCAACAATGGGCCCACGGATCAGCCCGCGAAGGATCTGCCGGCGCTACTGATCCGCAACCCAGCCTCGCCGACGCCGGAGGTGCTGGAACTCTGCCGCACGTCCTTCGCACCCCAGCGCGGCTATGGCGGGATCGCCTGCGACGCGGAGGGTAACTTCTACGTCAGTGGCGACACGGGCGAGCCAGCCAGTTGCTTCCTGCGCAAGTTCCGCGAGAATGGCGCGCCCGACACCTCGTTCGGAATTGCGGGCGAGATGAAGCCCGGGCGGCGCTGTCTGGGGCTGGAGGTATTGGGTCGGCACCTGCTAATGGCTGTCGATTGGGGAGAGATCCTCGTTCTGGACGCCGCCACGGGTCGCCAATTGGGCCTGGTCGCCAAGCCGCCGGAACTCCACTATGTCCGCGATATCGCGATGGACCCAAAGTCGCTGCGAATCTTTGGGGTCGCCAAGGGGAGCGCCGTGACATGGGGCGGCGGGACGCCGTGGGACCCGGGCGCATATCGCTTTCGCCAGATTTCCCAGAGCTATGGTGAGCTGCGATCGGGTGAGGGGATCAGCATCGATCCGATCCTTCGGTGCCTCCTGATCACACCGATTCCCGGGAGCACATTGCTGGAAGTCGAGGGCACCGGAAATATCCGCCGCACCGCGATTAATTCTGCCCGGCCAGACACGCATCTGGCCGATACGGTGATGTCCTTCGATGGGACGCGGCTGTATATATCCGACGTGAAGTACCGCCGCATTCACGTGATGACGCGCCCCTATCCGACTGGCGCGGTGGCGGTTGCCTCCGCGGCGGCGCCGGGGACAAAGGCGCCGACAACCGGTGTGGGAAACGCTGCGGATGTGAGGTGGAATACATCCTATACCGAGGTTCTGGAGCAGGCGCGCCGCGCGGGGAAACCGATGATCGTCTATTTCCGCCACGACAGTGTGCCCCGCTGTCGCGAGTTCGAGACGGGCGTACTCCTCACCGACGACTTCAAGCGCCGCGCAGCGGGGTATGTCTGCGTCTTCGAAGATGCCGCCAAGAGTCCCCAGCTCGCCGCTGCCTTCGGGGCCCAACGCGTTCCCTACGTCGCCATCCTCGACAGGGCCGGCGAGCACCGCGCGGTGTTTGCTTTCGACATCAATCCGCAGTCGCTGTTCGACGCGATGGAAGCCAACAAGTGAGAGGCAGGGAAAAGCGGGGCATAGGGTGGCTGAATCCCGCCCGATGCCAACCTCCCGTGCCTGAGCCTACCTCACCTCAATCACCGTAATCCCCGTTCCCTTGAACTGATCCATCGCGACCAGTTCGGCGGGAACGTCGGCGAGGGAGATGCGCCGCCCGATGAGGCGGTCGGGGGCGAGCTTTCCCGCGCGGATCATGTCGAGCAGGGCGGGATAACGGTGGGACTGCATGCCGTGGCTGCCGTAGATTTCGAGTTCCCAGGAGACGACGCGGTCCATGGGGAGCGGCGGGCGGCTCTGGTCGGCAATGAGGAGGCCCACCTGCACGTGCCGGCCGCGCTTGCGCAGGCCGAGGATCGAGTTCATGCAGGCGGCGGGATTGCCAAGCGCGTCGATGGAGGCGTGCGCTCCCCCGCCGGTTATCGCGCGGATCGCCTCCACGGGATCGGTGTTCGAGGCGTTCACCGTGGCCACCGCGCCGAGAGACTTGGCGAAGGCCAGCTTGTCGTCGGCGATGTCGATGGCGATGGGCTGCGCGCCAAGCGCCGCCGCGATCATGATGGCGGAAAGACCCACTCCGCCACAGCCATGCACCGCCACCCACTCCCCGCCGCGAACGCGAGCCTGATCCACGATGGCGCGAAACGACGTGACGAATCGGCAGCCGAGGCTGGCGGCGGTGACGTCGTCGATTTCCTCCGGCAATGCCACGAGGTTGGCGTCGGCATAGTCGAGGGCGACGAACTCCGCGAACGAACCCCAATGGGTGAAGCCGGGCTGGAACTGATGGTCGCAAACCTGCTGGTGTCCCGCCGCGCACTGGGGACACGTCCCGCACCCGGAGACAAAGGGAACCGTGACCCGGTCGCCGACCTTCCAGCGCCGGATGTCCCTGCCAACGGCGACAATCCGGCCGGCCAGTTCATGCCCGGGAACGTGCGGCAGGCGGATATCCGCGTCGTGACCCATCCACCCGTGCCAGTCGCTCCGGCACAGCCCCGTGGCCCCCACGGAAAGGACCACGCCACCGGGCGGAGGCGTGGGATCGGGGACCGTCTCGATGGAGACCGGCCCGCAAAACTCTGAATAGTAGGCAGCTTTCATGGAAGCCATGGTGGGGAGATGGGGCCGGGGAGCAACAGGCGCGTGGGGCATCCTGATCGGCCCCCTAGAACAAATGGGACCGATGCGACCTGTAGAACCAACAGAAGAACTTTCCCCCTTCCCGATTCCCCACTCCCTGATCGTACCGCCTGTCTCTCTTGACGGGGGGGGATATTGGAATGACTGTTGCGGCGCCCGGGGAGGTCAATCCCGGTGCCGGAGTTAAAATGCGGTCGGACTTTGTGAAAAAAAGTACAGACTCGAAGGGCTGGACCGTCCGGGTGCTGGACGCCGTAGATTCGGCGATCCTGCGTGGGTGGCGGGTTTTCAAGTCGCTCAAGTTCGGCATCTCGCTCCTTGCGATCATTGGGCTGGTGGCGATCTGGGGGACGATGAGCTTCGCCTCCAACGCGGCGCTGGGCGACAATGCGATCCCGATGGCGCGGACGATGGTGTTCGAGCATCCGGCGTTCATCGCGTTGCTACTGCTGTTTGCGAGCAACCTGATCGTGAGCACGTGGCATGTGACAAAAATGAGCCTCGGCATCTGGTGGAAGCGCGAGTTTCGGCGCGGCACCACCTACTACGAGCACGGCTCCTCACCCCGCGGGGTGGTGGCGGTGCCCGGCGGCGTGGGCGAGGCGGAACGCATCCTGCGCAAGCGGTTCACGCGGGTGCAGCGAGATGGCGAGGCGTTCTTTGCCCATAGCGGCCTTGTCAGCCGCATGGGGCCGACGATCGTGCATATCGGGATGCTGACGGTGATCGGGGCGATGGTGGCCAAGGCGATCCTGCTGTGGAATGGCAAGATCGTGACGGAGGGGCGCTTCATCGCGGCGGAGGGCGAGCAGCTCGCCGTGATCAGCCAGCCGTTGGCCCTTGAGCAGCAGATCACCGACCGCAACCGCGTGGAGACGCTGATCGACGTGTGGGTCCGCGTGCTGGATTTCGACGAGGTGATGCACCCCAATAGCAACGTGCCCGCGTACTTCTCCAGCTTGGTGGAGGTCCGCGATCCGCGGACGCAGGAGATCACGGTGGCGCAGTTGGATATGAATCACAGCATGTCGGTGGAGACGTCCCGTTTCGGCAGGCTCCAGTTCCACCAGGCTGGCTATCAGGCCGTGCCCGATGGCGAGACGCAGCGCGTGAACTTCGACGTGCGCGACCGCGGCACGGGGGAGCGCATCGCCGTGACCGACGCCAGCGCGGGAACACGCGTCCGCGTGGGCGAGGCGGACCTCTTTCTGGAAGTGGACGGCGTGCAGCCGGCGGATCGCTGGCGTCTGTACGAGCTGGACAAGCCTGACGTGGCCGCGGCGGAGGGCCTGCTGACGGGTGGGCGCCAGCTGAAGTTCACGTTCAGGCCAGAGGCGTTTTTTCCCGACTTCCGCATCTCCGAATCAACGGGCCAGCCGGTCAACAACAGCGAAGACCTGAACAACCCCGCCTTGCGCGTGACGATGCTGCTGGACGGGAAGGAAGTGGACCAGACGTGGCTGTTCTATGACGCGCAACTTGCTTCGATGATGAAGGAGGCGCATCCACGCTACAGGCTGGCGCTGCGCGATATCCGTGTGCCCCGCGGCGACGGCTCGCTGAAGCGCGACTGGAGCAATCCCGCCTCCGCCGTTTACGATATCGGGCTGACGGACAAGACCACGGATATTGAAGTGATGGAGCCGCTGGCAATGCGCGAGGAGAGCCGCCCCTTCTCCTACGAGGCCACGGTCGATCATGGCGACACGCCGCTGGGCAAGGAAGGCAATTACGAAGTCCGCATCGTGGGCCCGACGCAGCGCTATTTGACAGTGCTCTCGGTGGTGAACGAGCCGACGGTGGGCTTCGTGAAGCTGGGGGTGCTGATCGTTCTGATTGGCGCGCTGATGACGTTCCTGGTGCGCTATCGGGCGTTCTATGGCCTGTGGGACGAGGCCGCGGGCACGATGCGGATGGCGCTGGTTCCGCGGTGGGGGCAGTCACCCGTGCAGGCGGAATTCGACGAGTTGACGCGCGTGCTTTCGGGTGGCAAGGGACTGCTCCGCAAGGCGCCGGAGCCGGAAGTGGAAAGCGACGAAGTCAGGCCGGAGCACCAGACAGTGAACGCGGCGCTGCCGCAGTCCTAGGAGGACGCGGGCACGGCGCCCGCGAGCAAAGATCAAGGATACGACGCAATGCCCATTCGACTGCTGTTTCTGTTTCTGCTGACCCTGGCGGCGACCACGGCGCCCGCCGATGTCCGGAAGGATTCGATCCCCCATGACGCGGCGATGGAAGCCGCGGTCAAGGCGTCGAGCCTGGACCTGATCGCGGTGCAGCACGAGGGCTGGGCGGAGACGTTGCCGACCTATGCGCGGCTGAAGGTCCACGAACTGACCGGGCGCCAGAAGGTACCGGGGCAGGATCCGTCCTACACGATCCTAAGCCTGATCTATGAAACGCCGCGCTGGCTGACGGCGCGGGTCCTGCCGGTGGAGCACCCCGACTTGCTTCCGGCGCTGGACCTGGACGGCAAGTGGGTGTCATGGCGGCAAGTGACGGAGAGCCCCAAGCTGAAATCGATGGTCGAGCGCCTGCAAGCGGGCGCCGCGCGGGAGACGGAGCTGAAGCAGATTCGGACGCTGGTCAATACGGTGGAGCAGGCCAAGCGCCTAGGCGCGAGCGAGCGCGTGTTGGCGCAGTATGAACTGGAGGGCGTTTCACCGGCGCAGGTGGGCGAGCTGCTGGACAACCCGGAAAAGCTGGTGGAGACGCATCGCCGCCGCAAGGAGCTGGAGGCGGAGGTGAAGGCCAACGCGCCGTTTCAGCGCGCGGGCGAGCGGCTGCTGAATCGCTGCAACGTGCTGACCAGCATCGGCGAAACTTTCCTGATCGCGCCGTATCCCGACGCCATCGATGGCGCATGGGCACGGCCGGCGGTGCTGGCGGGGGCGGGCTCCACCACATGGAAGGCCGCGGGCGAATTCGACACGCAGTTGGGCGCCGCGCTCCTGGGCAACAAGCCCGAGCAAATCGCCCCCGCCGCGAGCGCGTTTCTGGAAGTCGCGAGCCGCAGCCGCGCCTATCCCAGCGAGCCGTTCCGCAAGGCCCAGAACTTCTATGTGAACACCAACCCGTGGCGCATCGCCGCGTGGACATATCTGCTTTCCGCGATCACGTTTGGCCTGTTTGCGTTCTTCCAGCATCGCGGCTTCTATTGGGGCGGCATCGGGATCATGGGGCTGGGCTTCATCGCCCACACGGCGGCGATGGGGCTGCGGCTGTATCTGAAGGGCCACGTGCCAGTCTCCAACATGTTCGAGGCGATCACGTTTTGTTCCTGGGCCGTGGTGCTGATCGCGATGGTCGTGGAGGCATTCTCTCGCCGGGCGCTGGTGGGAATCGGCGCCATGGTAACGGCGTTCCTGCTGCTGACGGGGGCGGGGCTGATGCCGCTGCACGACACGCGAATCCATCCGCTGCGCGCGGTGCTGAACAGCTACTGGCTCAACATCCACGTCACGATGATGCTGTTCAGCTATGCGGCCTTCGCCATCGCGGCGTTCTTTGCCTGCGTGTATCTGGTCCGCGCGCTGACGGCGCGGCAGCTTGCGGTCTCCGCGGCGTGGAGTGGCGGCGTCGGCGCCGTGCTCTTTGGCCTCTACTTCCTCGCCGTGCGGTCTGAGGCGTACTTCCTCGGCGCCTCCACATGGATCAATATCGGGCTGCGGGCGGCGGAGCTGGTGCTGATGCTGGGCGGCGGGCTGGGCCTGCTGACCGCGGCGGCGGCGGGGCTTGGTTGGGTGATCAAGATGCTCTTTTCGATTGGGGGCGGCGGCAGCGGCGACGGCCTGATGTCGCTGGTGCAGACGGAGGAGTTCGCCTATCGCCTGGTGCAGCTCGGCTGGCCGCTCCTGACGCTGGGCGTCACGCTGGGCGGCGTGTGGGCCGACACCGCGTGGGGCCGATTCTGGGGCTGGGACCCCAAGGAGACGTGGGCCTTCATCACCTGGGTTGTCTATACAGTGTACCTGCACTCGCGCATGGTGATGGGCTGGCGCGGCAAGTGGAGCGCCGTGGCGTGCCTGCTCGGCTTCGTGGTGGTGCTGATCACATTTCTGGGCGTGAGCTACCTGCCGTGGTTCTCGGGCGGGTTGCACAGCTATGCGTCGCCGACTTGAGTGCGGCGGCTGATTCGCGCCCTTTCGCGTTGCCAGTCACCACGCCGCTCGCTCACAGTCCCCGCAGAATTCCTCGGAGGAGTCGCTCCATGAAATACACGCTTGCGCATCCGATTCTGGCGCTCCTTGTCGCGACGCTCACGGCGAGCGCCTCACGCGCGAGCGCGCCGCTGTATGGCGTTGAGCGGAAGGATTCCGAACTCACCTTCCTGGCTCGCCAGGCGATTGCGCTGGAGGCGCGGGAGGTGCGGAGCGACTTCAACCAGGACGGCAAGTTCGACGCGGCGGATCTGGTTCGCTATGCGCGATTCGACAGCTTCGTGTTCCGGTTGAACGCGGGGGGGCCAAACTTCACGGACTCCGATGGGATCGTGTGGATCGATGATACCCCCTATGTGAATGTCGCGGGGACGGGGAACTCTCCGCAGCCGATCGCGGGAACGGCGCTGGACACGCTCTATCAATCGGAACGCTTTGACTCGGGCGGCGCGGAGCCGATGACTTATCGACTGCCGGTGGGCGCGGGGGACTATCGCGTGCACCTGCACTTCGCCGAGGTGTTCTTCACCCAGCCCGGGGAACGCGTTTTCGACGTGCTGCTGGAGGGCGTTCCCGTTTTGCGGAACTTTGACATTGTGACAGAGGCGGGCGCGGCCACGGCAATCGTCAAGTCGTTCGACATGCGCACGCTGGACAGCGAAGTGACAATCCGCTTCGAGGGCCGCGTGGGCGCGCCGAAGGTTTCGGCCATCGAGGTCGAGCGCATTGCCCCATTCAACACCACCGTCACGCTGAGCAGCGCGTTTCACTCTTGGGGGAATGTTCCGTTCGGCAGCTTCGGCGAGGCCTATACGCTCGGCGTCGCCAACTCGGGCGGAGAGCCGATGCTGATCACGGGCTTTCGGCTGAGCGCGCAGCGCGGCGTGAATGACGCCTTCTACATCACGGTGGGAAACGAGCTGATCCAGGGTTTCGGGACGGAAGTGTTCCTTCCCGCCCCGATTCGCATCGCGACCGGCGCGGGTGTGCCGGTCACGCTGTACTTCGCGCCGACGGCGGGGATTCCCTATGAGACGATTCTTGAGCTGACGGGGAACTTCGTCTCGCCGACGGTGCGGCTGCGCGGTCAGGAGTCCGGCGCATTTGCCAACCGGTGGTATGGCGCGGCGGGAATGCCGGTGGCGCTGGGCGAAGTGGCCGCGGGGATCATCGGCAACTTCATGTATGTGGCCGGAGAGACGAACAGCGCCACGACGCGATTCGACCTGACGACGGGGCTGTGGTCCCCGGCGAACGCGCTGCCGGAGCGGCCCCACGCAGGGAACCATCATGCCTCTGAAGTGATCGACGGGAAGTGGTATCTCTTCGGCGGCCTTGCGGCGCAGTCCGAGGGGAAGACCCAGATCTTCGATCCCGCGAGCAACTTCTGGAGCCTTGGCGCCAGCGCGCCGTTTGCGTCGGGTTCCGGATCCACCGCGTATATCGACGGCTTCGTGTACTACAGCGGCGGCATCGTGAACGGCAGCTCCACCACCAACCAGCACGCGCGATACAACCCGCGCACCAACTCCTGGGAGCGCAAGTCGCCCATGCCCCGCGGGCGCAACCACGCAGCGTCGGGAACCGACGGGCGGTTCTACTACGTCTTTGGCGGGCGAGGGCCCGGCAGTGGCGACGCCAACGTGGTGGCCAACGGCTTTGGAGATGTACAAATATACGACCCATTCGCCGATTCGTGGCGGACATCCATGGAGTCGGCGATCCAGCCGCTCCCCAATGGGCGCGGCGGCACCGGCAAGGCAGCCTACGCCTATGGCGAGTTCTTCGTCTTTGGCGGAGAGACCGCCAACGGCGGCGGCGCCGTCGGCGGGAATGTCTTCAACCGGGTGGACGTTTACAACCCGGTCACCAACACATGGCGCCTGGGCGCCCCGATGCCCACGCCGCGGCATGGCGCTTTTCCCATCTTCCACATCGACCGTATATACGTTGCCGGCGGCGGCACCAATGCTGGGTTCTCCAACTCGGCGGTCAACGACATCTACGTGCCGTAAAGGCAGGGATGAGGTCTGAGGGATGAGGGATGAACGGCAACGGCCACACTCTGCTGCTGCCTCCATTTTATCCTTAATCCCGAATACTTCATCCCTGCTGTTTATCCCTCATACCTCATACCTCATTCCTTCTTTTAATGGCTTCCAGTCGGGGACATCGGCATCCTTTTCCACGACGCGGGCGACGAGGACGGGGAACATGGTGTCGAGATCGCGGACGAGCTTGGCGTGGTAGCGACCCATTACGCGTTCCAGTTCTCTCCAGAACATCCACCACAGAAGGATGAATCCCAATCGCCATGCGATCCCAAGCGCGCTTGGCGTGGAGAGCGTCTCCCACGCGAAGGCAAAAAGTGAGGCCATGCCCAGAAACTTGAATCCAATGGCACTCAGTCCGATCACCACGAGCAGCGCGAAATAGGCAATCAGGAACAGAACAATCAGCAGGATCATGCGCCGCACGGCCACGTGCCGCAGCCATGCGATCTTTCGCGCCTGGAGTGCCTTGGGCGAGTTTACCCGCGAGGAAGTGAACAGGCAGCGGGCCGCCAGCGCCGCGGCTAGCAGCACCGTAGCGACGTGCAGGATGCTCCCCACCGCGGCCCCGATGGAGCCGAATCCCGGCATCGGGAGCCTGACGAAGCCGAACAATACCACGAGCAAGAATCCCAGAACCGCCGCAACTGTCTGCGTGCGCCAGCCCACCTCGCGCATCTCAAGCTGGATTGCCTCGGCAATCTCTCTCCCGGTGGCGCCCGCCAGCCAAAGGTCGTGGGTGGCCTGTCGCGAGACCGAGGAGATATTGAACGCTCCCGCGACCCAGGTGCTTAGCTTCTCGCGCCCCTCCTTTGGGTGGCGGCGAAAGAAGGGATAGGCCTGTGGCAGCAGAGCCATCAGCAGACCCGCATACGCCGCGACAAGGAAGGGTGGCAGCAACATCATCATATCGCTGTCTTCGAAGCTGGTGAAGAACGCCA
>Ga0105049_10005953_pt1 | contig 14202 bp, 12 predicted proteins | sample MAT06_FD_78087 | JGI IMG/M metagenome (GOLD analysis project Ga0105049, IMG submission 78087) | Freshwater microbial communities from Lake Fryxell liftoff mats and glacier meltwater in Antarctica - MAT-06 | ecosystem: Environmental > Aquatic > Freshwater > Ice > Liftoff microbial mat | place...
GACACCATGTCCGCGCCGTGCAGGTCAATGCTCAGCGTCGTTCCCGCCGGATCACCAAGCTGAATCGTGAAGTCCACGTCCGCCGCCGGATCAGCCAGCCCGGTCACCGCGCTCGTCGCGCCGTCCACGATCTTCACGCCACGCCCGCTGTTAAAATCCGCGATCCGCGTCGCCGTGTTCAGCGAGCGCACACCCAGCCGCGACGAAGTAAAGTTCGAGCCCGGCACCTCCTCGATGGACATCGCCCCACGGTCGCCAGCCGCCAGCTCGTTGATGACGTCAATCCCCGTCCCACTCTTGTTGATGCTGACGCGCACGCCAACGTTGGCCGACTCGATCGAGTTCTTGATGTCCTCCAGGCTCTGCGCGCCCGACAGATCAATCGTCGCGGCCCCCGAGCCGTTCTTGATCCGGATCGAGCCCAGCGGCCCCGCCACGCCCGCGAACGCCGACACCGGCGTGCGCCACGTCAGCCGCGGAGCCAGCTCCATCCCGTCCGCTGAACCCGGCGCAAACGACGCCCGCGTCGCCGATATCAGACCAAGGTCCGACGCCGTCGTCCCCGTGCCCTGATCCGAGAACGTCAGCGACGGCACCGGCCCCGCGACCGAGGGGGCTATGTCGATCGTCAAATGCTCGCCCGAAAAACTCACACCGCCGGGCCCGAGGATCGTTACGCTGTTCGTTGTCTCATAGTCCTTCAAGGCCGCCGTGATCGTGTCCGTCACGTCCTGCACAGTGTCAGCCTTGGAAAGATCGATCCTCGCCGTCGGCCCACCATTAAACGAGACCAGCACCGTCCCGCGCGTCACGCCCGGCCCGCGCGCCCCGGCCAGGTCAACCAGCCGAGTCGACGCTGTTAACGTCGGGTTCAGGTCAACCGTCCCTTGCACACGCGCCGCCGATCCACCCACCGCCTTGTTCGCGCCGATCGTGATCGGCACCGTCCCCGCCAGCCCAAGATCCGTGACCAGCCCCTCGCCCTCGCCCAGATAGCGATAGCCGCCCAACTGCTCGCTGAACGGCTGCCCGCCCGGCCTGGTCCCGCCGAACACGTACCCCGCCACGCCCGTCCGGTTGGCCGTGTTGTACAGCGATGAGATCATCGACTGCACCACCACCGACTGGCTCCGCCGCTGTTCGCCACTGGCGGGGAAACCGACTTCTTCAAGCGCCAGCTGCTTGGCCTCTTGCGCCAAATCCCCGGCCTCCCCGAGCGACTTGTCCAGAATCCCCAGCGACGCCGAGCCATGGTCGATGTTTCGCTGCGTCTGCACAGAACGCTGCAAACGGTTGTTCAGCTCAAGCACCGTGGCCGACCGGATCGAGTCATCGCTCGTGCGGTTGATCAACCGCCCCGTCGCCAACTGCTCCTGCACCCGCAGCAGCGAAATGTTCGTGCGCGTGATGTTCCCTAGCGCGATCTGCGAGCTGAGCAGGTTGGGCACGCGGCCGAAGCTGGATGAGATCGAGCTCATAGGTGTGTTCCAAATTCCGTTCGTTCTCAACCGTGCGCGATTCGTTACACCAACTGCATCAGAGTCTGCGTCAGCTCGTCCGCGACCGAGATCAGCTTGGCCGCGCCCTGGTACTGACGCTGAAAGTTCAGAAGATTGATCGACTCCTCGTCGAGGCTCACGCCGCTCACGGCCGCCCGCTGCGACTCAAGGTTCGCCCTCACCAGCCCCGACGCCTCCGCATTGGACTTGGACGACGACGCCGCCACGCCCACCGCCTGCACCGTGTCGGTCCACGCCCCACGCAGCGTGCGATCGCCCAGCTCCGCGATCGACTTGTCCTGCATCCCCACCACCGCCAGCGACGTCCCGTTCTGCACGAACGTCCCGTTCATCATCCGCCCCGTCATCAACAGCGACGGGTTGTCCTTCAGGTCAGCCCGCACACCAACGTCCACCGCGCTCGAACCAGTGAAGTACGCGTTCACGCCCATCACCGCCAGCACGCCCGAGCTGTCCTCAGAAAAGTTGAACTCGTACCCCGCGTCGGCGTCGATCTTCAGCTTTCCGTCCGCGTCAAACTTCGCGTGAATGCCCGGCACCGCATCGAGCGCCGCACGAATCTTCTCCGGGCTCGTGTCGTCGCCCGTGCCCGGCGTGCCCGCGTTGGTCGTGCCGTCCAGATCAACGTCCACACGCACCGTCTGCGTCGCGCCCGTCGCCGATTGCTTCACCGTCACCAGGAACCCGCCGTTGACCGCCTTGAACGGCAGCCCGCCGAACGTCTTGTTCTCCGGGTCGTTGAGCCCCAGCGACCGATCCCCGCTGGGAATCCCCAGCGTCCCCGTCGTCTCGCTCAGGTTCTTGACGTTCTGCCCCGTCGAGTGCAGCTTGTTGATCTCGAAGATCATCCGCGAAGTGATCGTGTCCAGCTGGTCGATCGTCCCGTCCACCGCCTTGGTCCGACTGTCAAGCAACGCGCCCGCCTCGCCCGATTTCACGTCCAGCTGCTGCTTGTTCTCTCTGACCTGAAAGAAGACATTCGTCTTGCCGTTCTCGGTCCGCCGCGCCAGCTCCACCCCACGCGAGCGGCCACCAAGAACAACCGGCGTCGAGCCCACCAGCACGTCGATCGACCCGCCGTCCTGCTCTACCGTCGTCACATCCATGATCGCGCTGAGATCGGTGATCGTCTGGTCACGCTGATCGCGCAGCCCGTTGGCCGTCGAGCCGTCGATCTCCGACGCCGAGATCTGCTTGTTCAGGTCCGCAACCCGCGAAAGCAGCGTGTTCGCCTGCTCCGCCTGCGCGCCAAGTTGCTTGTCGATCGTCACGCGGTGCTGCCCAAGGTCCGAACGCATCCGCTTGATGAACGACGCCAGCTTGTCGCCCTGCTGGACCACGAGGCTCGCCGACTTGGAGCTGTTGGCAGCCTCCGACCACCCCGCGAAGAACGTCCCCATCTCCGTCGAGAGATCGTGCCCGCTCAGTTCGCCGATCGTCGCCTCGACCCCGCCCGTGATGCTCGCTTGCCGCACCGCCGCCGCCTCGTCTGAAACGCCCGTCCACAGCCGCGACTGCAGCGCCGAATCGATCTGTCGGCGGATGTCTCTCACGCCCACGCCCTGCCCCACCTGCACGCCCGGCGTCGACCGATCGCCCCAGTTGGGGAACAGCGAAACAATCTGACGCGAGTACCCCGGCGTCGCGATGTTCGCGATGTTGTTCCCCGCCGTCGACAGCCCGATCTGACTCGCCGTCAGCGCCGAACGACCGATCTGTAATGCACTGTTCAGGCTCATGATGGCTCCGTGGCAAACGCCTTAGCGGGTGAGATCTACAGCAGAAATAACCGTGGGAACGCTGTCCACGTACCCCTTCCGGCCGTACGTGCCCGAGTGGCTCAGCCGACGCGCCACCTGCCGCATCAACCCCTCCATATGCACGATCAACGAGTTGGTCGCCATCCGCAGCGTCCGATTCTGATTCTCAATATCTCCAAGCAGAAACCGCAGCCGACCCGCCAGCTCCAGCAGCCGCGTCCGCGACGGCTCGGGCAGAGAGCCCGCAATCTGCGAAAGCGTCACCGGCCCAACCCGAGCCAGCGGCGCCGTCGAGCTCGTTGAAGCGGCTGCAACCGGCCTCGCCGCAATAGCACCAGAACCCTTGCCCAAGATGCCCTCCGTCGCGATCGCTCTGTCCACTAGCCGACGACGTTTCTCTTCCAGGTCCGCGATCGTCTGCAGCACCCGCGACTGTTGGATCACCGCGTCCTGCACCGCGTCGCCATCCGCCTTCTTCAGCGCAACGCGATGGCTGTCGATCAGCCCACGCCACGTCTCGTGCTCGCAAACCATCGCCCCCAGCAACGATTCAAGCTCGCTCGCCAGGTCGGTCCCTTTGCGAGACGCGAACGAGACGCGCGTCGAAGTCGGTGATTTCGTGGTGCTGTTGCTCAAGCGTTGTTGCTCCCGGCCAGGGCTTCCATCCGATCCCCGCCCTGCCGCTCCGCACGATCAAGCATCCCGCGTGCCAAACGATCAACCATCGGAAACCGCGAGGCGTGCACGATCTGCTGCGCAACACTCGCGTCCTGCAGCGCACGAATCTGCTTCTCCGCCTGCGTGGGCGCAAAGGGCGGCGCCGCGTTGCTCGACTCACGCATCTGCGCCAGCAGTGGTTGCACCAGCGCGACCGCCACCAGCTGCTCGGCCGTCGACACCGCCCTCTGCTCCGCCGTTATCCCCGACGCCCCCTCGCCGCCGCCCTGCCCCAGCACCTGCCGAAAGCTCGTCTGCGATCCATTCAGCCGGTGCTCGGGCCGCGCGAACGACGTGCCGGGCGCCGGCGCTGCGCTACTCGTCATCATGCTCGTGTTGATACTCATGCGCAGAATCTCCTCAAAAACAAGCAAAGAGCTTGCAATAAACATGAACTGTGTGTTGAAGTGGATCCAAACCAGAGGCCGCGACCAACCTCGCGAACCGCCCTAATCCACGATCAGCTTGGCTCGCAGCCGACCCGATTTGCTCAACATTTGCAGGATCGTGATCTGCTCGGGCACCGGCACGTCGATCTGCTTGAACGCCGACAGCAGGTCCGCCAGCCGCGCGTTCTGCGACGCTGGCACACCCTTGTCCGTGCTCACCGCCGCCCAGCGCGACCTCGTCACCAGCGGGTCCGTCGGCGAAGGCACCGGCGTGGGCACAGTCGTCGTAATCACCAGATCCTTATGCGTGATGATCCCCGGGCTGATCTCCACGTCCCCCGTCACGATGATCGCACCGCTTCGCTGGTTGCAAACAACCTGCGCTGGCAGCCCCAACAACGCCACGTTCACCGGCGTCGAGAGCACGTCCGCGATGAACGCCGCCCGCTGCGGACGCTCGGCCTCCGGGATCGATACTCGCACCGTCCGATCATCCAACACCTGCGCAATAAACGAGTGCTTCGCGTTGGGATCAGTCTGGTACTGCACGTCGATGCTGCTCGCCACCTGCTGAGCCGCCCGGATCCCCGCGAACGACGGCTCCAAGATCAAGTCGATGAAATCTCCAGAGAACACGCTCTCCCGCGTCGTCTTCACCATCCGCGCCCCGCTTCGCACGCGCCCCGAAGTCGGCGTCGTCGCGTCCTCAATATCAACCGGCCCCTCCGCGAACGCGTAAACCTCCGACCCCGACTTCGGGCCTGTCATCGGGCAGATGAACAGCCGCCCGCCCCTCAGGCTCGACGCGCTGTTGATCACCGAAACCGTCACGTCGATGCGATCGTCCACCAGCGACCCCGCCGCAGGAATCGTGCACGTCACGCTCACCAGCGCCGCCGACTTGGCGCCGCTCAATTCCTTCAGAGAAGCCACCGCGTTCCCGCCGTTCTTAAGCAGCTCCGCCAGAGGCCGCGCCAGCGAAAGCTCCTTGCCCGAGTCGCCCGTCCCCGGCAACCCCAGCACCAGCCCCAGCCCATGGATCACCGACTCGCCCTGCCCCCGGATCCGCACGAGGTCCTGAACCTCCGTCGCGCCCACAGGTGCTGCGCTAAAGAGCGCAAGAACGGCCAGAACAATGTTGCGGATTCGGGTCATGCGGTGCCTCCGCAGAACCGAATCGCAACCGCGATGCCAGCATCGCGCGGACCGCGCCATCGCCCCCGCACCGCTCTCACATCGCCATCGTGTCGCGCAGCACCCTGATCTGCTGCACCGAATAGTGCGTCCCCCGGTCGATACCCGGGCAGCTCCGCTTCGCACGCTCCCAGTGAGCCCGGCTCTGAACAATCGTGTTCCAGAACGGCCAGGTCCGGCACTGCGTCGGCCGATCCTCATACACCCCGCACACCGCTTTCCCCGAGATCTTCTCGCGATCCAGAAAAACACAGTCATGCCCGTACGAACTCAGCTTTTCGCTCAGCGACCGCCCAAGCTCCGTCATCTTCGTGAACCGCGCCAGAAAATCACCGACCTCGATCCCCAGCCGCGCCGCCAGCGCGTTCGCCTCCGCCTCGGTGATCAGCACGTACCCCTCGGGCCCAGTGCAGCAATTGCCGCACATGGTGCACGAAAAACTCAGCCCCGACTTCCCCGTCGCCGGGTCCGCCTTGGCGAACCACTCCGTCCCGCCCGGCCTGGGCTCTGACGCTCGCGCCCGAGTTCTCTGTTCATGCCCGTCCCCGCGTTCGTTCCCGTGTTCGTCCTGCTCGCTCATCCCACACCCATCCCAGCCAGCGATCGCGCCGTCTCCGCGATCAATTCGCTGCCCCGCTTCGCATCCCGGCCCACATACCGGATCGCCACCAACGTCTGGTCGTCCGCTCGCGTCCGCGCCTTGCTGTGCGCATACAACGCCGTGTGTACCGAGCCGATCACGCAGTCCGGATCGCCCGAGCACCTCGTCAGCGCATCGTCCAGCCGCTCCACCCCGAACATCTCGCGCTTGCTGTTGAACGCCTCGGTGATCCCGTCGGTGTACAACACCACCGTGTCGTTCACCCCGAGCGTCAGGCACCCCGCCTCCAGCTCGTAGGGCTCAAAGATCCCCAGCGGGAACGACACCGCGTCATCGATCGCGCGCACCGCCCCGTCCAGACCAATCTTCAGCCGCGGCGGGTTGTGCCCGCCGCTCGCGTACTGCAGCGTCGCGTGCTCGGGGTCATAAATCGCCAGGAACGCCGTAACAAAGTTCCCCTCGATCCGCGCGTCCAGCAGCTTCTGGTTCGCATACTTCAAAATCACGTCCGGCCCCGTGCTCGGGCCCGTGTAGCAGTGCAAAATCGCGTGCAGCATCGCCATCACCGTGGCCGCCCCCGCGCCGTGCCCCGAAACGTCTGCGATCATGATCCCCCAACGCCCGTCATGCAGCGAGAAAAAATCGTAATAGTCCCCGCCCGCGTGGTCGCTCGTCAAATAGCTCGTCGCGATCTTCAGCCCCGGGATGTTCGGGATCCGATCCGGCAGCAACGCCTGCTGGATCCGCGCCACCTCCTCAAACTGGGCCGTCATCTGCGTGTTCAGCCGGCGGATCTCCTCCATCATCGACAGATGCGAGTTGGCCATACCCATGAAGTTGGATGTCAGCAGCGCGTGGTGAAAGTCCTTGGGCTCCAGCGGCTGCACCTGCTCGCTCAGCGCCACCACCCACTCCGCCACGTACTCCCCCGCGAACATCGGCAGCGCCATCCCGCGCGTCGTCCCAGGAAACTTGAACAACACCGGATCACTCACCACGTCCATGTCGTGGATCATGCTCGGCCGCGGCTCCGAGATCAACGTCCCGATGATCCCGCCCTCGTGAACTTCCAACGCCTCAAACTCTTCCGTGGTCGGGTTGCGCTTGGGCACCGGCCTGCCCTCGCGCAGGCTCTCGGACGAAACGTGGTACGTGATCCGATACCGCCCGGCCCCCGATGAATCTGGCACCACACCGAAAAAATGCGTCACCGGCCTCAGCTTCCAATACCGCTCCATGAACGCCGCGAAGACCTCCTGCGCCGTGCGCGCCCCGCTGAGACGCTGCAGCATCTCCATCAGGGTCGTCATGCCGGGGTCTTTCGAGATGTCGTAGATTTGCACGACGCAAGCGTATGCGCCCGCCCCGGCCCTGCCCCTAGAACTCGCGCAACGCCACCTCGCACATCAGCTCAATACCCAGCCCTAACGCCGCATCATTGAAATCAAAGTCCGACTGATGCAGCGTCGCGTACGTCTCGGCCCCCGCCGGTCTCAGCCCTAGAAAGAAAAAACACGCCGGAGCAAGCCTGCCGTAATACGCAAAGTCCTCGCCCCCCATCGTGGCGTTCTCAACACGCACGACCTTCGAAGGGTCCATCATCGCGCGAGCCGTCTCAAAGAACTCTTCCGTCAGCGCGGAGTCGTTCATCGTCACCGGATAACTGTCGTGCCAGTGAATCTTGGCCCGGCAACCCAGCGCCCGGCAGGTGTTCTCGACCACCCCGAAGAACCGTTCCTTGGCCAGCTTCCGCGTCTCCGCCTTGAGCGTGCGCACCGTGCCGATGAACCGCACCGACGCCGGGATGACATTGTTGGCCGTCCCGCCCTCGATCTGCCCGACTGTCACCACCACATTGTCCAGCGGCCCAACATTGCGCGACGCAATCGACTGCAACGCCGTCACCACGTGCGCCGCCGCCAGAATGGGATCAGTCCCCAGGTGCGGGTACGCCGCGTGCCCGCCCGTGCCCTCGACATCGACAATGAAATCGTCCACCGCCGCCAGCATCGCCCCGGCCTTGCTCGCCACCTGCCCCAACGGAAACTGCGGCCAGCCGTGCAACCCAAAGATGCGACCCACCGCCGGACCCAGCCCGCCGCGCCCCGCGCCGCCCAGCGCCCCGTCCTCGCACATCCGCTCACCTCCCGCGCCACCCTCCTCCGCGGGCTGAAACACAAGCGTCACCGGATTAGGCCGATAAATCTTCGAGAGCACGCGAGCCACCCCGAGCAAAATCGTCGTGTGCCCGTCATGCCCGCACGCGTGCATCACGCCCGGCGTCTTCGACGAGTACGCCTTGCCCGTCATCTCCGTAATCGGCAACGCATCCATGTCCGCCCGCAACCCCACCGCAGGCCTGTCCGCACGAGACTCGTCGCTCGCCGGAAGGTGCGCCACCACGCCCGTGCCCTTGGCCAGACCAGCCTTGAACGAGATCCCCAGATTGCCAAGCTCGCGCTGCACCACCCGCGACGTGCGCACCTCGCCATACCCAAGCTCCGGGTGCGCGTGCAGGTCGTGCCGGATCGCGATCAACGATTCCAACTCACGCTCAACCAGCGCTCGCACGCCCACAGCCGATCGTTCTTTAACCATTGAACATCCTAGGTTTCTCCGTGGTAGATCGGCTCTCCGAGCCGATTCTTCTCTTCTCCCCCCGCATCGTCCTCCCTCGGCCTCTCCCACCCTCCCGCCAAGGTCTCATCACCCCTTAAGCATCTCGCCACAAATCTTCATCGCCTCATCGCTCGCCCCCGCAACCTGCTCCCAGTCCGGCTCCCACGCCGTCGGCACGCGCAACGCCTCAAACTCTGACGCAACACTCGAACTCACCGGAATGTTCCGCGAATCGCTCGCCGCCAGCGCACGCTCAACGCCCGCCGACAACAAGAACTCCACAAGCTTCAAACCCCCAGCCCCGTTCGGACCGCCGCGCACCACCGACACCGTATTCGGCATGAGCAACGGCCCATTGCTCGCCAACTCGCCCTCAATCTTCAGCCTGTCTTCCACCCTATTCCCGTCCACCTTCATCTCATCAACCTCGATCACGTCGTCCCGCGATTCAAACACAGACTCTACCGCCCACCCGTTTCGCTTGGCCGCCCACGCATCATCGCTATCCGTGAGCCCGACATCGATCTCGCCCTGCGCGATCGCGCGCACCACCGAAGCGTTGCCGTCGTACAACCGAACCTCGTTTGCTCTCAACCCTCTCAACCAACCTCGCATCGCCCGATCCCCAGCCGCCGCGAGCAGCGCCGCCATCTGCGTCCGCGTCGTGCCGAACTGAGGCCTCGCCATGCCGATCCGGCCCTTCCAACGCGGCTCAATCAGCTCTCTCAACCGCCCCGGTCGCTCCCCCGCCGCAACCCGCTTGGTGCTGAACGCGATCACTCGCGCCCGCCGCGCAAACCCGACCCAGGCTCGATCAGCCCCGACTAGCGACGTCGGCCAACCCGCAGAGATCAGCGTTTCCGGCACCGAACCCAGCACACCATCGCGCGCCAGCCTCACCGTCCCCAGCGGCTCGCTCGACCACCACACATCCGCTCGCGGCGCGGATCGCTCATCAAGCAACCGCAGCACGAGCCCCGTCGTCTTGGTCGCCTCGGTGTCCGTCACCACCGCAACCTTGACCCTCGCAGCCTTCTCGAACTGCCCCACGATCGTGCGCAGAATCTCATCGTCGGCGCTGCTATACAGCACCACGCGCTTCTCCGCCGCAGACGGTGAATCGGCCTCGCACGAAGACATCGACATCGCGCTCACCCCGCCGAGCGCGCCAAGAACACTCAGCCCAACCGGCGTCCTCGCCATCGCGCGCATCGCCTCACGCCGCGTCAGGCCACCAGCCCGCGCCGCACCCGCGTCCTGTGTTTCACCCGCAGCCCGTGTTTCACCCGCAGAAGAGTCCATCATTTTTTCGGAGCGTCCTTGGCGTCGCTCGCTGGCGCCGCTGGCGGTTTGGTCGGTGCAGCGGGCGATTTGCTCCCCGCGCCGCCCTTGCTCTTCTCGCTCAGCCGACCAAAGTAGTTCTTCACCGAACCCTGCAGCTCGCGCGGCACCAACTGATTATCAATCGCCTCCGCCGCCGCCTTCTCCGCCGCGTCCGTCGCCGCGCCGAACTCAGCCAGCGAATCGCCCTTCACCTGATCGCCCTGCACCAGCCGCGTCCCGATGATCGGGCCCTTCCCCGTGGCGACCTTCGCCTTCTCTTTATTGATCGAGAAATCCGCCGCGTTCTCGGGGCGAGCCCCGCCGTAGTTCCCACGCCCCGCGCCCCCCGAACCGTTCCCGCGCGACAAGCTTGAATCTCCCTCCTGCCAATCGCCAAGATGCGGGTCGCCCTCCATCTCCCCCGGGTTCTCGCCCGAGCACTCCCCACCAAGCTCCGCCAGCTGCGCCTGCGTCTCGCTCAGCGCCGCACTCAGCGAGTCCATCTCCTGCGCCATCATCTCCGCCTGCCCCAGCTCGCTCCCCATCTGCTGCATCCCCTCCTGCCCCTCCTGGCTCATCCCCTGCTTGTCCATCCCCTCAGACATCTTCGACATCGACTCACTCATACTCTCCGATTGCTGCGCAGACTTGGACGCCGACTCGGCCATCTGCTTCAACTTCTCTCTCTGCTCGGGCGTCAGGTTCTTCATCTGCTCGATCGCCTTCTTGAGCGCGTCAGGGTTCTTCGCCAGCTCCTTCGCAAGCTCGGCCGCCTTCTTCGGGTCCATCCCCGCCGCCGCCAGCTTCTTCTCCAAATCCTTATTGCTCTCCGAAACCTTCTTGAGCTGGTCGCTCAGGTTCTTCATCTGCTCCTTCAACTGCTGCTTCTGCGCATCGCTCATCGCCCCGTCGTTGAGCTTCTGCGCCAACTCCTGCAACGCCGCGTCCGCCTTATCAAACTTCCCCGCCGCCAAGTTCCGCGAAAAATCGTTCAAAGGCCCGTCCCCCGGCTGCTTCAGTTGACGCATCGCGTCCTTTAGCGCCTGAGCCTGCTCCGCCTTCTCCCCCGTCTTCATCGCGTTGAGACGGTCCGCAAGGTCGGTCAGCTTCTTCACCGCCGAACGCTGGATCTCCTCGGGCTTCTGCACCTCAAGCCCCTTGTCCGCGCCCTTACTCCCCAGTTCGTCTGAGTTCATCTCAACCTTGGCCTTGGCCAGCATCTCCGCCAGTTTCTCGTCCTTGGCCTTGATGTCCGCCTTCACCTCGACCAGCCTCTGCCGCTGCTGCTGAACCTCAGTCTTCTTCTTCATAATCCCCAGCACATCCAACGACGGCAGCGTGAACCACAACATCGCCAGCGCCGCCGCCGCGCCCAGCGGCGCAGGCCAGAAACGCGGCGGCCGCATCGGGATCGCCTCGCGAACCTTCACCCCGGCCGCGCTCGCGCGAGCCGTCTCCACCATCGCCTGACTCCACGGGTCCGAGTTCTTCGACACGCACAACGCCGTGCTCAACGCCTCACGCAGCCCCGCCCGCTCATCCAGCTCCAGCGCCACCTCAGCCGACTTCTTCCAAAGCACGATCGACCACACCACCGCCGCAAAACCAACCGCCGCGCCCACCGCCGCAAAGATCCCGCCATAAGGCCTCATCCACGAGAAGCTCAGCCCAAACGTCCGCTCCACCACTCGCGCGATCAGCACACCCGCCAGACCAACCGTCAGCGACACCGCCAGCGTGCGGAACAGGTCAATGACCCACAACCGCCAAGAGGCCGACCGGATCACGCGATTGATTTCGTTCATAGCTCGACTCCGTTCAAAGCCAGATCAGAAGATCTCGATGCCAACTCGATCCCCACCTCATCCCCACCCCATCCCCGCTCCGTCCGAAGGCCCCACTCGCGCCCTGCATCTCTCGCAAGATCCTACCCGGCACCGCCCGCTCCGAACGCCAAACATCCCCAAGCCAGCCCGAACTCGCCGCGCTCGTCCCTCGCTCGCCCCTACATAGACGTTCCAAACCCGTGTCAAGATTGTCACGACTCTGTACCTTGATCAGACGAGCAGGTTGCCCTCAATCATCCGCATTGGCCGATGATCTCCGCGTTCAACCGCTCAAATCGATCCCGCTCCCATCCCGCCCCGCCCTCATGCTTCCCGAAGCGACGCTCTTCAAATGTCTCAAGTCCACACAAAGCCCGAACGCACGCGCCCGACGGCCATGCTCGTCGCTTGGCTCGCCGCCTGGCTCGGCGGCTCGCTCTGGAACCGCGCCCACGCTCAAGCCGACTTCGATCGCCAGCGCAACGAAAAATCCTTCCTCTACCACGCCCACATCGCCACCGCGTTCTTCTGGTGCTTCATGGTCGGCTGGCCGACGACCTTCGTCGAACTCGCCGGCGGCGGGGTCATCGCCTGCGCCCTGCTCCGCCTCCCAACCACCTGGCGCGTGTACAAAGAATTCCTGACCCAACCTCTGGTCATCGTCGCCAGCGCATTCCTGCTCTGGCACGCCCTCTCGCTCCTCTGGACGCAAGACCGCGCCCAAGGAATTCTGCAAGCCAGCCAAGCCCGCTGGGCCTGGACCTTCTTCGCCCTCTGGCCAGTCATGACCGAACGCCGCAAGCTCCTCGCCGCCCTCGCCGTCGGCCTGCTCTGCGGCAACGCCTCGCAAATCGCCCACGCCATCGGCACACACTGGCACATCGACGCCCTCCGCTGGGATAGAGCCATCGATCGCAACAGCGGCTGGTGGAAGCCCGTCGTCGGTGCCTCCATGCTCTCCGGAGCCCTCGGCCTCCACCTCCCCGCCGCACTCCGCGGCGTCGGCCCAGCTCGCTGGCTCGGCATCACCGGCTCGGCCATCACTCTCGTCGGCGTCTTCGCCACCGGTTCGCGCGGTGCCTGGATCGCCGCGTCAGCCCTCCTGCTCATCGCGGCCGTCCTCTCCGTCGCCGTCGCCAAACGCCGCCGACGAGCCATCGTCGCACTCGCCTCCGCCGCCGTCGTGTTCGGTATCGTCATCGCAATCGCTTGGCCACGCATCGGCCCCGCCATCGAACGCCGCGTCGAACTCGCCCGCGCCGACATCCACGCCGCCCTCGACCGCGGCGACTACGCCAGCGACACCGGCGCACGCATCGCCATGGCCATGTGGGCAGTCCAAGCCTTTAAGGCCCACCCCATCATCGGCGTCGGAGCCGGCGGCTACCAAGCCTGGGTCCGCACCCAGCAACTCGCCGATCAAACTCAGGACCAAGTTCAGGACCAAGTTCAGGACCAAGTTCAGGGACAACTTCCGAGACAAGTCCCCAGCGACCGACCGCCCCGCGACCCCGTCCACACCCACGCCCACAACTCCATCCTCCACATCGCCGCAACCACCGGCATCGTCGGCGTCGTGCTCGCACTAGCCGCGCTCGCCATCACGCTCCGCAACGCCGCCGCACTCGCCCTGCTCGGCGGCGGAGGCTACTCCGCTGGCCCCTTCTACGCCCTCCTCGGCCTCGTCCTCGTCAGCCCCTTCGACCCCGTCCACATCAACTCTCAAACCGCCGCGTTCCTCACCACACTCCTCGCCCTCTCCCCCTCGTGGATGCCGCGAACAACAAAGCCATCGAGAACGCCCGCCTCGTGAACATCACCATCCTCGCCGAATACATCCGCAGCTTCGCCTGGTCGCCCACCGCCTGGGCCGCCCACCTCGCCCACGCCCTCGCCAAGCAAGGCCATCACGTCACCGTCGCCTGCGACGGCCTCGAAAACCCCGCCATGTTCGCCAGCCTCGACCTCATCGTCCGCCGTCCCCATCGCACTCTCCGAGGCAGCGACCCGCTCGGCTTTTACAACTGGACCACCACACTCCGCCAACCAGCCCGCACGAGCACGCACGCACCAGCGCACGCCACGATCTCGCTCACACCTCTCGCCCCCGGCGATATCTGGATGCCGCTCAACTCCGGCACGCTCACCGAACTCGCCGCGCAGCTCCGTGCTCACACGCCTCTCTCCGCCCTGCTCGAAGTCCTCGCGCGCCCCTGGCTGCCCACCGCCCTCCTCGTCGAATCACGCGCACGC
>Ga0105049_10005955_pt1 | contig 14202 bp, 17 predicted proteins | sample MAT06_FD_78087 | JGI IMG/M metagenome (GOLD analysis project Ga0105049, IMG submission 78087) | Freshwater microbial communities from Lake Fryxell liftoff mats and glacier meltwater in Antarctica - MAT-06 | ecosystem: Environmental > Aquatic > Freshwater > Ice > Liftoff microbial mat | place...
GGCAGTTGGTAAAGGGGCTGGGGACAACAATGATGCAGGGCTTTGCGGCACATTGGCCGCTGTTGGTGGCGGTGCTGATTGGCGGGACGATCGGCAGCCATGTTGCGGTGCGGCTGGCGAACCCGGCCCAGCTGCGGCGGTTGACCGCGTTGCTCGTGGGCTTTGTCGCGCTGCGACTGTTGACCGGGCGGTAAGCAAAAGGGGCCGGAAGCGCGGCTTCCGACCCCCGGTCTATTTTCTTGCAAGTACCGCTTATGCTTCTTCAAAATCCTCGGTCATCACCGGGCCGCTATCTTTGCCCTTGGCATCGACGTCGCGGTCGACGAATTCGATGATCGCCATCGGCGCGGCGTCCGATGCGCGAATTCCGGCCTTGATGACACGGGTATAACCACCGGCGCGGTCGGTGTAGCGCGCGGCTAGGACGTCAAACAGCTTGACCAGCTGGGTTTCGTCCATCAACCGCGCCATCGCCAGACGACGATTCGAAAGGCCGCCGCGCTTGCCCAGCGTTACCAGCTTTTCGACATAGGGGCGCAGCTCCTTGGCCTTGGCCACCGTCGTTGTGATCTGCTCATGCTTGATCAACGCAGCCGACATATTGCGGAACAGGGCGATGCGGTGCGCACTGGTACGCTGCAGCTTACGGCCACCGGATTTATGACGCATGATATGGTCCTTCGTTCGTTAAGGGCCCGTTTGAGGTAGCCCTGACCAGGTCGATTATCGGGCCGACCCATTCCCCGATCTTGTTCCCTCTCCCTTGCAGGAGAGGGACTTAGCGGAATCAGCCAAGCAACTCTTGTTCCAGCTTCTTGGCCATCTCTTCGATATTCTCTGGCGGCCAGCCGGGGATGTCCATGCCCAGACGCAGACCCATCGACGACAGCACTTCCTTGATTTCGTTCAGGGATTTGCGGCCAAAGTTCGGTGTCCGCAGCATTTCGGCTTCAGACTTCTGAACCAGATCACCGATATAGATGATGTTGTCATTCTTAAGGCAATTGGCGCTACGCACCGACAGCTCCAGCTCGTCGACCTTCTTGAGCAGGAAGCGGTTGAGCTGGTTAACGTCCGATTCCTCGGGGCCAGATGACGCCACGGCTATGCCAATCATGCCCGAATCGCTGATCGCATCTTCGAAGTGGACGAACACTTGCAGCTGGTCCTGAAGAATGCGCGCGGCATAGGCCACGGCGTCCTCGGGGCTCACTGTGCCATCGGTCTCGATGGTCAGCGACAGCTTGTCATAGTCCAGTTCCTGTCCGATGCGGGCATTGTCGACCTTGTACGCAACCTGACGGACGGGCGAGAACAGCGAATCAACCGGGATCAGGCCGATCGGCGCGTCGGCCGGGCGGTTGGTGGTCGCTGGCACATACCCCTTACCGGTGTCGGCAACGAGTTCCATGTTCAGCGTCGCGCCTTGATCGAGGTGGCAAATGACGAGATCGGGGTTCATCACCTTGATATCGCCCGACACCATGATGTCGCCGGCCTTGACCGTTGCCGGACCAGTGGCCGATAGCTGCAGCCGCTTGGGGCCTTCGCCTTCCATCCGCAGCGCAATCTGCTTCACGTTGAGAACGATGTCGGTGACATCTTCCCGCACGCCAGCGAGCGAGGAAAATTCGTGAAGCACATTCTCGATCTTGATCGAAGTGATCGCCGCACCCTGAAGCGATGACAGCAGCACGCGGCGCAGCGCGTTGCCCAGCGTCAGGCCAAAGCCGCGCTCAAGTGGTTCAGCGACAAAGGTCGCCTTGCGCTTGCTGTCGCTGCCAGACTTGATTTCCAGGTTGCTGGGCTTCTTCAATTCCTGCCAGTTCCGGATATTGACAGTCATAGACTTCCCTTTGCTTGTTGCGGGACGGGCGGTCGAAATGACCCGCCGTCCGGCGAAATTTCCAAATGGCCCGCGCAGTGCGCGCAGACCGGGCAGCACATCAGACGCGGCGGCGCTTGGCCGGGCGAACACCATTGTGCGGGATTGACGTCACATCGCGGATCGATGTGATGTGGAAACCGACCGCTTGCAGCGCACGGAGCGCCGATTCGCGACCGGCACCTGGACCTTTGACTTCGACTTCCAGAGTGCGGACGCCATGTTCAGCGGCCTTTTTGCCAGCATCTTCGGCGCACACCTGGGCCGCGTACGGCGTCGATTTGCGGCTGCCCTTGAAACCCATCGTCCCGGCACTGGACCAAGCGATGGCATTGCCCTGCGCATCCGTGATGGTGACCATGGTGTTGTTGAAGGTGGCATTCACATGGGCCACGCCCGATGAGATGTTTTTGCGTTCGCGCCGACGAAGGCGCTGTGGTTCGCGAGCCATTTTACTGTTCCTATATCCGAAAAGCGCTGGCGGTCGGGCGGGCCGACCACGTTAGGGGGAGAGAAGCGATTACTTCTTCTTACCCGCGATCGCCTTGGCCTTGCCCTTGCGGGTGCGCGCATTGGTGTGCGTACGTTGACCGCGGACCGGCAGGCCCTTGCGATGACGCAGCCCGCGATAGCAGGCCAGGTCCATCAACCGCTTGATGTTCAATGCCGTCTGGCGGCGAAGGTCACCCTCGACCGTCTGATCGGCGTCGATCGTTTCACGGATCTGCAGGACTTCGGCGTCCGACAAATCCTGAACACGCCGCTCATGGGCGATGCCCAGTTTGTCAGCGATGGTGACAGCCGACCTGCGCCCGATGCCGTGGATATAGGTGAGCGCGATAATCACGCGCTTGTTGGTGGGCAGGTTCACACCCGCAATACGTGCCATTATAACTTTCTCCTGCTCCACGGGTCCGTTGGCACACGGTCCCATCTCAAAGCGTCCTTTTCCAACACGAAAAACGGACAACGATGCGCGCTATATACGCCTCGCCGTCCGGGTTTATTGTCGGAATGGCGCTGCCGTTACGGTGAGTCGGATGATAAGTCAAGCGCGTGGCTGGGGATTTTATCATGGAAAAATCCGTGCGACAGCCGCATCATGGCTGCAACCGACCGACATGCTGCCCTGATTGATCGGCTTGCCGACCATGTGCTGGCACACGGCCTGTCCGCATCCAGCCTGCGGCCACTGGCCAAGGCTGCGGGGACCAGCGACCGCATGCTGCTCTATTATTTCGCAGACAAGGACGCCGTGATTGCGGCTGCGCTGGAACGCGTGGCGGCGCGGATGGTGATGATGCTCGACATGGCCGCCCCGCCCGCACCGCTTGCCCCCGTCGCGCTGCGCGATCATCTCGCACCAATCATGCAGGATGCGTTGGTCTGGCCCTACATGCGGGTCCGGCTCGATATGGCGGCCCGCGCGGCACAGGGCGATACCGCGATCCGGGTTGTCGGCACCGGAATTGGTCGTTCATTCCTCGCCTGGCTTGCGTGGCATCTGGACGTGCCAGCCAGCGAACAACCAGCTGCCGCTGCGCGCCTGTTCATCGAGGTGGAAGGGACCGTGCTGCTCGCCAGCCTTGGCCTTGACGATGCTATTCGGGCGGCGCGCGGTTGAATCAGCAGCCGCGTGCAATCGCGATAAAGCCTCCCCACAGGATGACTGCCCCCGATGCCGCCGCCTGTGCTGCACCCGGACCGTAAATGGCCGGGAACCACGCAAGGGCAATGCCGTCGAGCATAATCGCTGTCGCCGTGGCGATTGCGCTGCCCAGCGCAACATGCTGAGCCTTCTTATGTAGCATTTGTTACAAGGCGCTCTACCTTAATGTAGCAAACGCTACAACGGCCTTAGGCACTAGTGCGCGGTGCGATCTCGCCAGCCCGCTCGGCCAGCCGCTCCACCACGGCGCTGTGGATGGCAGGTGCACAAGCAATCACGCCGAACGCCTGCGCACGCGGTGTGTTAAAGACCAGTGGAGCGCCGAACGCATCGCTAACGCATGCGCCGGCTTCGGACGCAATCAGCGCGGCGGCGGCGACGTCCCATTCGAAACCCCAGCGCAATGTGGCGACCAGATCGGCCTCGTCCGCCGCCACCATCGCAATGCGCAGCGCGATGCTGTTGGGTTTGGCGACCATCACCAGATCGCTGTCGATACGCGGCAAAGCATCGGCGGGAACCCGTGCGCCGGAAAAGCTGCCGCGCTTGCTGGCGCTCAGGTCAACGCCGTTGCGCGTCGCACCCGTGCCGCGTTCGGCGACCCACAGTTCGTCGCGGGCGGGGGCATAAAGCACGCCCAGCACCGGCGCGCCCGCCACCACTAACGCCACCGACACCGCCCAGCCGGGGCGACCGCGGATGAAATCGCGGGTGCCGTCGATGGGGTCGACACACCACATGGCGCGGCAGGCCAGTCGCGCGGGATTGTCGGCGGTTTCCTCGGACAGCCAGCCGGCATCGGGGGCAATCGCGCCCAGCACGGCCTTCAGCCGCGCATCGACCGCCAGATCGACATCGCTGACTGGATTGTTCGGGCTTTTGTCCCACACGGTGACGCCTTTGCCTTCACCGCGCCAACGGGCAAGCGCCATGTCGCCCACCTCGCGCGTGGCAGCGACCACGGCCTCCAGATTGACGCCCGGCACGTGCTAACCGCTGGCGACGGTCATGCCATCGATGCGCAGCGTGGGCACGTTGGTGGCATACCGAAACTCAAGGTCATCGGCGGCCACCAGCGCGCGGTACATGTCGATCAGATTGCCCGCGATCGTAAACTCGGCAATCGGTTCGGCCAGCACCCCGCCGCGAATGGCATAGCCCGATGCGCCGCGGCTGTAATCGCCGGTGGTCGGATTGACGCCCTGACCGATCAGCTCGGTGATATAAATGCCTTCAGCCACATCGGCCATCAGCGCCGCCGGCGTAACGCTACCGGGGGCAAGATGAAGGTTGGACACCGCGACCCCCGATGCGCCGCCGCCCCGGCTGGCATGGCCGGTGGGGGGCAGGTTCAGCTGGCGGCCCGACGCACTGTCAATCAGCCAGCCGGTAACGCGCCCGTTCGCGACGATGTCGCGCGCTGCCGATGGCAGCCCCTCGCCATCGAAGGCACGACTGCGCAGTCCCCGCAAACGATGCGGTTCATCGCGGATGACGATTGCCGTGTCGAACAAGTCGGTGTCCAGCTTGTCGAGCAGAAAGCTGGTTCGCCGCGCAATTGCCGGGCCGCCAATCGCGCCGATCAAATGGCCGACCAGCGATCCGCCAACGCGCGGATCGAACAGGATTGGCAGCTTGCCGGTGGGAGCCTTGCCGGGGTTCAGCCGGGCAACGGCGCGGGTGCCCGCGCGCGTCCCGATTACCTCAGGCGCCTCCAGTCCGGCGGCGTGGCGGCTACTATGCCAGCCATAATCGCGTTGCATGTCTGCGCCTTCACCGGCGATGACGCTGGCGGACAGGCTGTGCGCGCTCATCCCGTAACCGCCACTAAAGCCGTGGGTAGTGGCGAGCGCAAAGCGGACGCGGCTGTGTCCTGCGCTGCCGCCCTCGCTGTTGGTCACACCGGTCACGGCGCGTGCGGCGTCCTCGGCGCAGCGGGCGGCGGTGCGCAGGGCCTGCGGATCGGGTTCACTGCCATCGTCCAGGTCAAGGTTGGGGGCGGCCTCAGTCATCAGCCGGTCGGCGGGGGCGAGGCCCGCATATTCATCTTCCGGTGCCTCCCGCGCCATCGCGACACAGCGTTCGACAATGGCGCTCAACGCATCAAGGGCAAGGTCTGCGGTGGACACACTGGCGCTGCGCTGGCCAATGAACACGCGCAGGGAAATATCCTGCCCCTCTGACCGTTCGACATCCTCCAGCTTGCCCAGCCGCATCGAAACCGATGTGGCGGCATCGCAATAATATAGCGCGTCGGCGGCATCGGCCCCGGCACGGCGGGCGGCATCGCAAAGGTGGGTTGCGCGGTCGAGCGCTTCGGTAACGGTCAGCATAGACTGGCCCTAGCGGTGCAGGCCGAAGTAGGAAAGGGGTCAGATCGACCGGGCCATCTGTGCTTCGATTTCATGCTCCAACACCTGCACCCGGGCGCATTGTTCAGCATCACCTTCGGCGCATTTGTGTGCCGCCTTGTCACGCTGGCGGGCCAGTTTGCCGACTTGTTCTTCCCGCGCGCGCAGTTCGCGGCCGCGATTGCGGTCGGCCTCGTCCTGACTCGTCGTGGTCCAGTCAGCGACCTTGCTCACCACTTTCACCGGTGCGGTAACAACCGCCGCCAAGGTGCTGACACAGCCGGACAGGGCAAAACCGATGACCGGCACGAACAGGATGAAAACACGCATACCAAGGGTATATCGTGCGATCGTGAACCTGTCATGACCGATTCGCGCGCGCGGGAAGAACAAGTCGGCAAACTGGCCCGCAAGCGTGGCAAGACCCCGTTCGTCAACCGAACGCGCGATGGCAATCGAGGTTTGCGGCATGGCGCCAACGGCGGCGCTGGCCCGATCAAGTCAAATCCGGGGTCAGCACCCTATTGGCTTAACAATGCTGTCGCGATCCGCCGGATTTCGTCTGCCATGTCAGGGCGACTTAGGGCGACGGCCAGATTTGCCTCAATATATCCCGTCTTGGACCCGCAATCGAAGCGGCGGCCATTGAAAGTGACCGCATGGAATGGCTGCGTGCCAATCATTTGCGCCATTGCATCGGTCAGCTGAATTTCCCCGCCCGCGCCCTTTTCCTGCCGCTCCAGCACGCGCATCACATCGGGTTGCAGGATGTAACGCCCGGACACGATCAGGTTGGAGGGGGCATCCGCAACCTTTGGCTTTTCGACCAGTCCGCGCACTTCGGTCAGGGCGCCATTCTGGGCGCCGGGATCGATAACGCCATAGCTCGACACCTGATCGCGCGGCACTTCAAGCACGGAAATCAGGTTGCCGCCCACCATATTATAGGCATCGACCATCTGCTTCATGCAGCCCGGGGTGCCGAACATGAATTCATCAGGCAGAAAAATGGCAAAAGGTTCATCGCCCACAATCGCGCGCGCGCACCAAATGGCATGGCCCAGCCCCATCGGCACCTGTTGCCGCACGGTGATCAGGTTGCCGGGCAGAAGGCGCGTTGCTGCCAGCGCGGACATGTCCTTGTTCCGCTCGGCCATTGTCGCCTCAAGCTCGTATGCGACGTCAAAATGCTCGACCAGCGCGGTCTTGCCGCGCCCGGTGACAAAGATCATCTGTTCGATGCCTGCCTCGCGCGCCTCATCGACTGCATATTGGATCAGCGGCCGATCAACGACGGGCAGCATTTCCTTGGGAATCGCTTTGGTCGCAGGCAAGAAGCGCGTGCCCAGGCCAGCCACAGGAAACACGGCCTTGCGAATAGGTTTCATGCAATTACTCTCCGTCACTGCCCGTGGATACCAAGCTTGTGTCACGCTCGGGTAAAAACCGCTACCCGCAGAATTATCGCAGTCGTTCGGCAAAACCCTTGCGGAGTTTGGCCAGCTTGGGCGGAATGACGGCCAGACAATATCCGTTCCGCTGGCCGGGGCCATTCCAATATTGCTGATGATAATCCTCGGCCACATACCACGGGGCGAGCGTTTCGATGGTTGTCACGATCGGTGCTGGCCAGTCGGCGGCGGCGCGGGTTATGGCGGCGCTGGCGGCAGCGGACTGCGCGGCGTCATGCGGAAAAATCGCGCTGCGATATTGGGTGCCGACGTCATTGCCCTGGCGGTTGAGCTGGGTCGGATCATGCGTCGCGAAAAATACGTCGAGCAAATCGTCATAACTGATAACATCCGGGTCGAACTTGATCCGGATCGCCTCGGCATGGCCGGTCGTTCCGCTGCACACGGCTTCATAGGTCGGGTTTGGCGCGCTGCCCCCGATATATCCGCTTTCAACCGACTGTACCCCCGTGAGTGAGAGGAACACGGCCTCGGTACACCAGAAGCATCCTCCGGCCAATGTTGCGGTTGCTTCGGCCATGGCGTGACGTCTCCTGCTGTGTTCAAACGCGAATATAGGGGCGCTGCGGGCTATTCCAATGGCGGCGGATTGGCAATCAGCGGCGGCACCGCACGCCGATCGGCGGTGCGCAGGCGGCGCAATAATGCCGCCTCGGCCGTCACGCTTGCCACGCGCTCGCGCCAGCGCGGGTGGGTGGCGGCACTGAAAATTCCTTTGCTGCGCTGCTGGCCATACCGGGTCCAGAACCGTGACGCGACATCGGCACCATAGCCCGCATCTTCCAGCAACCACACTGCCAGCCGGTCCGCCTCTACCTCGGTTGCCTTGGTCAGCCGCGCGCTGCGGCCAAATTGCCGGCCCACGCCGCGCGTGATGCCGGCGGCATCAAGCCGCGCCCGGTGACGCAGGATATTGTGGGCCAGCTCATGTGCCACAATGGCGGCCAGTTCCGTGTCGTCGGCGGCCAGCCGGATCATCGCGGCAGAGACATAAACGGTGGTGCCATCCGCTTCGGCTTTCACCTGGCGGTGCGCCTCAACCCGAAACTCGCTGGCACAGCCGGGCGTGGGCGGCAACAGCACCGGTGCGGATCGGCGCGCAATGGTGATTGACAGTCCGGCATTGGCCGGGTGGGTGCTGATCAGCGCGTGGGCCGCGGCGATGCGCGCGTGCGGGCTTGCTCCGCTGGACTCGGCCGACCGGCCGCCGATGGCCAGGATCGCATCGCCAACCCGCAATCCGGCCGCCGCGGCAGGTCCGCTGGGATCAAGCGCGGCGACGAACGGCGCATCGGCATCGCTGGCGGCATAAGCGGCGCGAACCATCGGCCACAGCCGCTCATCATACAGGCGCCGGTCCCCCAGCAACCAGCCAGGGGTTGGGGCTAGCGCCGGACACCAGGGTGCGGCCCCGGTCGCCAGCCGCCGGGCAATCGGCGCAACCCGCGCCTCCATCGCGATAATTTCATTCAGCGCGTGCGCCAGGCTGGTGTTCGGCGCTGCTGCGTTCGCAGGGGCGGTGCGGGCCAGCATGGCGACGGCAAAAACCATCATAAGAAGGCGTGTTATGCGCATTGGCAGTTGTTTATCGCACCGCCGCTGTCCGCACCACGCTTATTGTATCGCGGTCCGCGCGGCGGTATGGGCGACGCGGTGGGGGGTTATGACAGGATGCAAGACAGGACAGCGACAAGCGATGGCATCACCTTCTATTATTAATCCTAACGCAGCCCGCCCGCTGCTGATTGCACAGTGGCTTTGGTATGTTGCGGCGATGGTCGTCGCAATTGTCGTGATCGGCGGGATCACACGGCTGACCGAATCGGGGTTGTCGATCACCGAATGGAAACCCGTGCTGGGCACCATCCCGCCGTTGACCGATGCCGACTGGCAGGCCGAATTTGAAAAATACCGGCAGATCCCGGAATATCAGCAGATCAATCGCGGCATGTCGCTCGCTGATTTTCAGTATATTTATTTCTGGGAATGGCTCCATCGGCTGTGGGGGCGGTTGATCGGTGCGGCGATGGCGGTTCCGCTGTTGTGGTTCGCAATGCGCGGCTGGATTCCCCAGGGTTATACGCCCCGCCTGATCGCCATATTGGCACTGATCGGGCTTCAGGGCGCAATCGGCTGGTGGATGGTTGCATCGGGCCTGGAAGTGCGCACCGATGTCAGCCACCTTCGCCTGTCGGTACATCTGTTAACGGCGCTGTTCATTCTGGCTGGGTTGGTCTGGACCGCGCGTGACCTGTTGCGGCTGGCGCACCTTGGTCGTGATCGCCCTGCGCGGCTGACGCTGTTTGGTGTGCTGGTGGCAGCCGCGCTGGTATTTCAGTTGTTGCTGGGGGCATGGACGGCTGGCCTCAACGCTGGACAGGTTGCCAACACATGGCCGTTGATGAACGATCATATCATGCCAGCCGGCATCGATTGGTCGCACGGAATCGGCTTTGCGCTGACCCATGATCCGTTCCTGGTCCATTTTCTGCACCGCTGGTGGGCCTGGGTGGCGGCGGCGGCGCTGATCGCGCTGGCGATTCGCGCGGGCCGTGCCGGGGCGACGCGCGTTGCTGCGCTGCTAATGTGGCTGGTGGCGGCGCAAATGGTGCTGGGGATCATCACCGTGCTGTCGGGTGTCGCCATCTGGATTGCGGTCGCGCATCAGGCAGCCGGCGCGTTGCTGGTGCTGGTTACGGTCGCTGCAGTGCACCGGATCGGGTCGCGCGGCTGATGGCGGCGCGGCCAGCCATATTGGCGGTACTGGCCTGATGCCTGCTTTCGTCTGGCCCGGTGGTTGCGCAACAACCCGGATGCCCCGCTCTGTTCGGCAATTTCCCTTTGCCCCGCTGCATGGGCAGCCATTCCGCCTGTCAATCGTCACCGAACGGCCCGTCAGCAAGGGTGGACTTGAACGGTTTGCGCTGGAATATCGCGCTGAATTTCATGAACTTGGTCGCGGCAATGCGGTGTCCGCGACGCTGCTGGCCATCGCTGCGCCGCAACGAGCGTCGGCGGGCGGGGCGCTGGCGCGCAAACCACACTATCTGTGATGCGGCGCTCACACTGGCTGGTGGATGCGCGCAGTGGGCTGGTCCGGGAACAGACGGAAGCGCGGTGGCTGCGGCCAGCGGCCGGGGCACAGCCGGTTTCCGGCGGCCAGACGGTTCGTCGTCTGGTTCCAGAATAACCTAAAGGTATTATAATACCTGTCAGGAAAGGCGCGCCTAGCTTGACTTTGCGGATCGCCACGGCCACAGGCGCAATCCGAAGCGATGCCGCTGGTCCGATTGACGGACTGGATTTGGCATCGTCCCAATCCATCCGAGGAGGTCGCCATGATCAAGGCGCTGACCAAATCGACCCAGTCGGCCAATGCCGCGACGGTCGAAAAGAAATGGGTGCTGATCGACGCAGACGGCCTGGTTGTTGGCCGCGTGGCCTCGATCATCGCCAATATCCTGCGCGGCAAGCACAAGCCGTCGTTCACCCCGCACGTTGACTGCGGCGACAATGTCGTCGTGATCAATGCCGACAAGGTGCGCTTCACCGGCAACAAGCTGGCTGGCAAGATATATTATCGGCACACTGGCTATGCTGGCGGCATTAAGGGCGTGACAGCCCAGAAAGTGCTCGAAGGCCGCTTCCCCGAGCGTGTGCTGGAAAAAGCCATTGAGCGCATGATTCCGCGCGGCCCGCTTGGGCGTCAGCAGATGCGCAACCTGCGCGTTTTCGCTGGCACCGAACATCCGCACGAAGCGCAAAACCCGGAACTGCTCGACGTCGCGTCGATGAACCGCAAAAACAAGGTGGGTGCATGATGTCCGACACCGTCCAGACCCTCGCCGATATCGGTACCATTGCCGAAGGCGGCGTACCCCCCGTCAACAACAATGCCCCGACGCCGCTGCGTGAGCAGAAGATCGATAAACAGGGCCGCGCCTATGCCACCGGTCGCCGTAAGGATGCGGTCGCGCGCGTCTGGCTGAAACCCGGCACGGGCAAAATCACCGTCAACGGCCGCGATCAGGATGTCTATTTCGCCCGCCCGACGTTGCGCCTTGTCATCAACCAGACCTTTGGTGTGGCTGATCGCGTTGGTTCCTACGACGTTGTCGCCACTGTTAAAGGCGGCGGGCTGTCCGGTCAGGCCGGTGCCGTCAAGCATGGCATCGCCCAGGCGCTGACCCGTTATGAACCCATGCTGCGCGCTGTGGTGAAGTCCGCTGGCTTCCTGACCCGCGACAGCCGCGCGGTCGAGCGTAAGAAGTACGGCAAGGCCAAGGCTCGCCGCAGCTTCCAGTTCTCAAAACGCTAAACAGCTTTTTCCGCCGACGGGTGGAAGAGAGGAAGGGCGGTCCGGTAACGGGCCGCCCTTTTTCGTGGATCGGGCTGTGCCATAGGCAGATTGCCCGTAACTGTGATATGATTATCCAAAGCATAATTTCGTTGCATGAAACGCCCGCACTTCACGCGCAGTTCATAGCAACGCATGGAGAAGGCACAAATACCGGAAGATGCTCGGAAAGGGTGTATAAACCATTGTTGTTAAACTGGTTTCAGCAGCGTTATCTTGATCTTCTCGGATCAATCTATCTCTACAACGAACATCGCGGTTACACCGCGATCGACCGGGTGCACTGTGCGATTCGAGCGCGCTCCCCCGATGACAGTGAACTGATCGCCGCCGTCGCGCAGCATCGTGCCGATGAGCGCAAGCATTATGAAATGTTCCGCCGCTGGTTCGAACTGCGAGGCACCATGCCGCTAGCGATTGATCGCACCTGCGGACATATTGACCGATTTGTCGAGATTATTTTCCGCTCGCGCATCGACGATCTCGATACCAGTAAAATAATCGCCAGCGACGACTTGTTTGAAAAGCTGTGCCGCGTGATCTCGTTGACCGAGAAGCGCGGCTTCAAACAGGTCGAGATCCTGCTACGCCATCCGCTGGTAAAGGGTGATAAGGTGCTGATGAAGATCTTTGCCATCGTCCACCGCGACGAACCAAGCCATTGGGCACCCTATGATAACTGGCTGAAACGTAACGGCAAGCGCGATCCGCTGTGGTGGGAACGGGTCATTGACGGTTTCATCCATTCCGAACTGCTGTTTTTGAAACTGCCTGTCCTGTTCCTCAATCCGTTTCTGCGCCGCCGCCGTGAATGGCCCGATGCGAACGATCCGCCGACGCTGTTTGCGGCGGGTGACACTATAGCGATTTCGTCCAGATAATCGTGGATAGGCTGTTGCCACGCGACGATTGCGCAGCGCACCAGGCGGAACCGCCGCGCAGGCTGTTCGCGCGCCTGTTTTCGCGCCGGGCGGCCGCGATGCTGGGCCGCAATACGGTCGTGTCATGCTTCGTGTTTGCGATCAGCTTTGCGCTGCTCTGGCTGCTTGTCGCATGGTTCGGCATGAACGAATTGCTCGCCGCGACTATCGGGTTCATCGTTGCCAACACGATCCATCACGCGCTTGGGCGGACCTGGATTTTCCGGGGCACCGACCGCGCCGTCGCCAGCGGGTACATCTATTTCGTTGCCAGTGGCGGGCTGGGCCTTGGCTTGACGATCCTGCTTTACGGGGCGTTCCTGCACTTTACCTCACTGAACTATCTTGTGGCGCGGGTGCTGGTGTCGGTCTTTGCGGGGCTCGCCATGTTCGTGCTCAACGCGACTTTCAATTTCCACCGACTTTAATGCGCATCGCACTTTTTTCCGGAAATTATAATTACCTGCGCGAAGGGGCGAATCAGGCGCTAAACCGGCTGGTTGGCTGGCTGGAAGACGAGGCAGGGCATATCGTGCGCGTTTATTCGCCGGTGACGAACACGCCTGCGTTCGAACCTGCGGGCACGTTGGTGCCCGTGACTTCGGTTGCGCTGCCCATACGCAGCGAGTTTCGCCTTGCCCTTGGCCTGCCGCATGCGGTGCGCCGCGACATTCGGCAATTCGCGCCCGATATTATTCATCTCTCAACGCCCGATATCCTGAACACGCGCGCGCAGACTTTTGCCCGGCAACTTGGCATTCCGGTCGTGGCCAGTCAGCATACCCTGTTCGAGTCCTATTTCGATTTTTACCACCTTGGCTGGTTGCGCCCGCTGGTCGAATTGCATCTTGCCCGCTTTTACCGCCGCTCGGATCATGTTGTGGTGCCAACCGATGCGTTGGCCGCCGACATGCGGCGCCTGCGCGGCGACAACAGGGTCAGCGTGTGGAGCCGCGGCGTGGACCGCACACTTTTCGATCCGACCCGCCGTGACACCGCATGGCGCCGCGCCATGGGTATTGCCGATCACGAAGTTGCCGTGCTGTTTTTCGGTCGCCTCGTCCTCGAAAAGGGGATCGCGGACTATGTCGGGGTGATCCAGCGCTTGCAGCAAGAAGGCCTTCCTGTGCGCGCCCTGCTGGTGGGCGAAGGGCCTGGGAGGTCTGCATTTGGCGCACTCGACAATCCGGTCATGACCGGGCAAATCGAAGGCGAGCAACTGGCAATTGCGGTCGCCAGCGCCGATATCTTCTATCATCCCAGCACGACCGAGACATTCGGCAATGTGGTGCTTGAGGGGATGGCCTCGGGCCTGCCGATTGTTGCGGCTGATGCGCCCGGATCCCGCGCCTTGCTGGGCGACAACGCGGCTGGGGTGATCTGCCGTCCGGGTGACCAGGACGCGGCCGCTGCGGCAATTTCAAACCTGATCCGGGATCCCGAATGGCGGCGCGAACTGGCCCGTGCGGCGCGGGAACGTAGCTTTGCCTATTCGTGGGACGAGGCTTCGGCCGCAGTCGAGCGGGTCTATCGCGCGTTGCTGGACTA
>Ga0105049_10005961_pt1 | contig 14196 bp, 13 predicted proteins | sample MAT06_FD_78087 | JGI IMG/M metagenome (GOLD analysis project Ga0105049, IMG submission 78087) | Freshwater microbial communities from Lake Fryxell liftoff mats and glacier meltwater in Antarctica - MAT-06 | ecosystem: Environmental > Aquatic > Freshwater > Ice > Liftoff microbial mat | place...
AACCTCAAGGCGAACAAAAGAAAATTTCAGGCTTGTGGCATTTAGGAAATGTTGAAAATTTTGTAGCCTGAACCGCTGCTCTGTCCAACGCCAGAGCCCGCGATGCCTGCCCTTCGTTGGACTGACAGCTATTTTTGCTTGTTCGGCCGCATTTTAGCTTTGCTACGGGGCATTTAGGGTTTGTGAATTTTAGGGTTAAAGAAGAGCATGTTGCTTTGAAGGTTTAGTTATGAAAATGAGCGCATTTTTTGAAAACTTCTTACGACTGTAATTGATAATTACTATTGTCTGATTTCGGTAATTAATAATGTTCAAAATTGGAGATTCCTATTTACCGAAATGAGTACATTCTTATTTGCAGTTTACATGAGGTAAATGTTTTAACTTATTGTGATGCTGACCTAAGCCGATTTATTGCACTGCTAATTAGAACAACGTAATGCCTGCGTGAAGGATGGAAGTGGAAAGACCGGAGCGAGGAACGAGTGAGGACTTGCAACGGACAGCCTGACGCTGCAACTGGTGAAGCGGCAGCGGAGCCAATTGCAGGGGCACGCCCTAATTAAAACCTAAATAAACAACCAACAGGGTTTACACTACTTGAATAACTTAAGGATGCGGTTTTTGATTAAATTTTGCTTTACGGACTCACCAAATTTATGCCTAGCAAAAAGTAGAAGGTGTTTCCTAAGGTATTTTGCATGGCGTAAGGCTGAGTGCCGAAAAAGCCTCGGAAGAATTCTTTTCCGTTTGGTAGTCTGTCTGCGTCGAAACTGTAGTTGTACCGAAAGCCTGCTTGAGCAGACAGCCAAAGGAAACTGGAAATAGAACGCTCGTAAACGGCACGTATGCGCAACTCGCCACGTCTGAGTTCTAGGTCTTGCAAGGCTGGGGAAGAACTTCTGCTGCCTAAATGGTAAGATTGACCTTCGAGTTCGTAACCAAACAGTGCCAAGGAGCGCGCAGAAAAGGTGCGCCTGTAATGCGCTCGTGCTGGGAAAAGAATTTCGCATCCATTTTTACGATTGGGCGCGGTGTAATTGAGTAGAAAAACGGGAATGTAATTCATCTCTCCTACTCTGTATGTTCGCGAAAGACCAAAGCCTATCATTTTTCTGTCGTTCTTTTTCCAACCCCAAATTGCTGCGACTGCTGATCTTAAGTATTTTAGGTTGATGGAATTGAAGCCATAATCGCCGCTTAAATCGGCAGAGGCTTGAAAGAGTAAAAAATGCTTTTCGTTGAAGGGTTTAAAAATAAGAGTGTTGAGTCCTGTGGTGCGCAATCCGTTTTCTTTTAAGGTGGTAATTAAATCATTTGGCGCCGATGTATTTAAGGCATTAAATTTATAGCGCTGTTCGGCATAATTGGCACCCATTTGAACAATAATAGCTGTATTAGAAATCACAGGAATGTTTACCGCCAACCTTAATCCATGCGAAAACTGAATACTACCGAAACCTGGCCCATTTTTACTTTCATATTGTGTGGAATTGGGGTTAAATAAGGTATCTGTAGTTAAATCGTAGCCTCCTTGAAAATCATAGCCAATAGAAATTAGTTTTTGTGGACTGAGGTCGAGAACCTTCGAAGTACAGTACCTTTTGGCTGCCTGATCTACGTAATTGTAGCTATCGTATTGACTAAAATCTTCATCAATGGGCTGATTTTTGGTGGTATCTACTTGAGCAATACACAGCATTGGTAGGGCAAGCAGGAGGAATATAAATTTTGAAACCATTCAGAATTATTGCTTTTTTATTTCTAACCGCTTCCAAACATCGGTTCTTCCAAAAGCGGAAATACCGATATAACCGCGAATATCGAGCGTGTTTTTGTTTTTCATTTTGATGGTGCAACTGTATGTGCTGCCATTTTCTGGATCGTAAATGGTTCCTTCAGTCCATTCGCCTTCACTTTTAAAGCTAAAGTCTTTGAGCAATCTAAATCCTTTTATGGGCACATTTCTTAAGGCTTCATCGGGATTATTTTTATCGACTTTTGGTTTGTTGGTAACAGAATCTATTGGTGCTTTGAGCCAGACAATTCTTCCGAAATACTTGGTTCCTAATTTTTCAATTTTTACACGTACTTTTCCATTGCTAGGTTCCCAAACGCCGATTAAATCGTCGGCTTGTTGAGCAAACGCGAAGGAAGAGGTAAAAAGTAAGGTTAAAAGCAGTATTAAGTTTATTCTATTTTTCATACAACTATTTTTTAAAATTCAAGTTCAAATTCAAGGTCTGCTAGGAGTTTTAAGGAGGTTTCAGAATCGGCTTTTACATCTACATCGAGAATAATATACATCATAGCTTGGTTAAAGAATTCGGCAATTTCTGCTTCCGAAGAACCTTTCAAGACAACTTCTTTTTTACCTGTTTCCAAGGGATTAGCAACTGCAATTTGTGCCATGTTCACTTTATCTCCGGCCAAACTCAAGACCAAAGAATTCGCAACATCTGTAGAAGCAGAATCTTGAAAATAAATTACTGCTTTTACCAATTTTGCTGATTTTACGTCTGCATCATCTAGTCCCAATTCTTTTTTTATTGCAGATAAATCAATTAGATGCTCCGCTTGCCCCGTATTTGCTCCACTAAAAAGAGGTGCTTCTAACTGAAAGCTTGCTTTTTCGATTTTATAAGTTGCTTTTTTACCAGAACCACCGCAACTTGTAAAACAAATTACTAAAATGAAAGCAGTGTAAGAAACTATTCTTGAAATTTTCATGAACGCAAAATAAACAAGATTGACTAATTGATTTACAAGTATGGATAATTTCCATACATTTAATTTTTCCTTAATTATTTCCTTTAACAAGACTTGCTTTCATCTTAAAAAATGGCAGCCAATCAATTTGAAGAATGTAAGCTAAAACTGAGACTGCGTTACCCCTTAATTAGATGTTTTTTAACCATCATTCTTGTAATGGCGAATGCATAAAACAAACCCAATAACATTAAACCAATAAAAGTAAAAAGCAACCAAGATGATGAAAAGGGAAATGACTGTGCATCTTTTATCCAAGCATCTATATTGGCAGGGGGTGTATTGTCTTTTTTAAGTTCTACTACTCTATCTGCAATATATCTTGCTTTGAAGGCTACGTCTAAATAATTCAAATAAAAATAAAGGAACAAGGTATACAGCAACGTGAACAATGTTGCGATACTTGCGCCTGTTTTAAAAGCAGGCAAAAAAGGAACACCGTTTGTAAAATCTAATTTGCGTCGTTCTTCCATTCCTCGGTACATGCCAATTAACAGAAAACCAAAAACTGGAAGTAATGGAAATTTACCAATGGCAGTTTCTACAAGACCAGTAAGTAAAAGTGATGTTTTCCAAATTACAGAAAGTCCGAAAATGAAAAGGCTGTATTTTGTTTCCGGTTTCAATCTATTTGTTCATTGAAATTAAAAACTCCTCGTTGCTATGCGTTCCATTCATTTGATTTCTAATGAATTCCATGGCTTCGATTGTGTTCATGTCGCTTAAGTGGTTTCTCAAAATCCACATTCTTTGCATGGTTTCTTTGTCTACCAATAAATCGTCGCGACGTGTAGAAGAAGAAACTAAGTCGATAGCTGGATAGATGCGTTTATTTGCTAATTTTCTGTCGAGTTGCAATTCCATGTTACCCGTACCTTTAAATTCTTCAAAGATTACCTCATCCATTTTAGAACCTGTATCGATAAGTGCTGTAGCAAGAATGGTTAATGAACCACCTTTTTCGATTTTTCTAGCTGCTCCAAAGAAACGCTTCGGTTTGTGCAAAGCATTAGCATCAACACCACCAGATAATACTTTACCAGATGCAGGTTGCACGGTATTATAAGCTCTTGCAAGACGTGTAATAGAATCTAACAAAATAACCACATCTTGACCGCATTCTACCATTCGTTTTGCTTTTTCGAGCACGATGTTGGCAATTTTTACGTGGCGGTCTGCAGGTTCATCGAATGTGGATGAAATAACCTCCGCTTTTACGCTTCTTGCCATATCTGTAACCTCTTCTGGGCGTTCGTCTATGAGCAAAATAATTAAATATACTTCTGGATGATTTGCAGCAATGGCATTTGCCACTTCTTTCAGCAACACCGTTTTACCGGTTTTCGGCTGAGCTACAATTAAACCTCTTTGACCTTTACCAATTGGGGTAAACAAATCCATAACACGGGTTGACATTGTTCCTTGTTTATGGCCCGTAAGTTTCAATTTTTCATCTGGAAACATAGGAACTAAAAAATCGAAAGGCACACGGTCTCTTACAAAGGAAGGATCACGTCCATTAATTTTTTCAATTTTAACCAATGGGAAATATTTTTCTCCTTCTTTTGGAGCGCGCACCAAACCATCAACGGTATCGCCCGTTTTAAGACCATGCAATTTAATTTGATTTACAGGAACGTAAACGTCATCAGGAGATGCCAAGTAATTGTAATCAGAAGAACGCAAAAAACCATATCCTTCGGGCATTATTTCAAGAACACCTTCATTTTGAACCAATAAATCTATATTACTAAAAGCTTCTTGAGAAGGATTTAACGGTAAATTTTCCTGATTCGGTGATTGATTGGGATTAAGATTCTGATTTGGATTCTGATTGGGGTTTTGGTTGGGATTCTGATTGGGGTTTTGGTTAGGATTCTGATTTGGGTTTTGGTTAGGATTTGGCGGTCTTTGTTGATTTTGAGGACGCGGAAACTGCTGACGTTGTTGTTGTTGTTGCTGTTGTTGAGGATTATTCTGCCAGTTGCTGCGTTGTTGTTGCTGTGGATTATTGGGATTTACAGGATTTGATGAAACCTGAGATGGATTATTCTGTGTTTGAGCAGCAGAAGCAGGTGTAGCTAGATTTTCTTCAACAGGAGGTTGATAATTAGAAAGGTCTCCTTCACGTTTATCAAAATGCACTCTTTTAGGTTTTTCCTTTGGGATTGCGGGCGAAACAACTTCTGGTTTTTCAACTTTAGTGATAGGAGTTTCCTTTGGTGCATTCGCATCTTTGGGTTGATACGGACGTTTTACCAATTCGGGCTGAGCTTTTACTAAAGATTTTGCTAGAATTTCGGGATTCACATCAGGATCTGGCAAAGAATGAAATTTTGCAGATGGTTTAATTGAGGATTTTGCCTCTTTTGCGGCAGGAGCTGTTCTGTTGCGCTTTGAAGATGCTTTTTCCTCTGCTACCGAGGGAGTTGGTTCAGGTGTATTCTCTCTGCCCAATGCTTTTGAAGCTAATTTTCGTACTTCTGCAGAGTTCAACGTAAGCGGAACACTGTCAACATTTTTGAGAGCAATAGGCTCTTCCTTAGAAATAGTAGGCACATTTTTAGGCGTGCTTTCTTTTAATTTGGCAATAATTCCAGGTTTAACAGCTTGTTCATCGAGGATCTTATAAATAAGGTCTTGCTTTTTGAGGGCTTCGAATTTAGGAATATTTAATTTTTTGGCGATTTCACGTAATTCACCAACAAGTTTGGCATTTAGCTCAAGAATATCGTACATGCGAAAATTCAATAATGTTGAAATATGGGTAATTTTAGGGGGATTTTTTTGTGAATGAGCCGTTAAAGCTTTACATCACAAGGGTAATTTTGTTTTTTGATTCGATGAATCGGATGCAATAATACAACAAAATTAATTGCAATAACATTTAAGTAAAAATTTCTCCATTTAAAATCTATTTTTGCCGTCCCAACCAAATGGCTTATGATTCAACGGATTCAATCTATATATCTGCTACTTGCTGCACTTTGTATGCTTTTGATGCTTGCCGCACCAATAGAAACACTACTAGCGGTTCCTACTAATTTGGAGGTAAATGGAATGAATTTACATTGGCTCATACTTTTATTTATCGTTTTAACAGCAACTATTTTAATACTTAGCATTTTCCAATTTAAGAACAGAAACCTACAGAAGCGCTTATGTTTTGTAGCGGTGATTTTTATAGGAATTTCTTTTTTGTTCGCGTTTTTTGGAGCAGCCGCAAACGTTACCACAATAAAAGTGATTGGTGTTGTATACAAATGGGGCTTAAGTTTACCATTGATAAGTATTGTGTTTACGTTTCTTGCACTTACAGGAATTAATAAGGATGAAAAACTCATTCGTTCAGCAGATAGATTGAGATAATTTCACTTACGGCATGCAACAAGCATTTATTAAAAATCTGATGTTATTATTGGCACTTAATCTTTTGATTAAGCCATTTTGGGTTTTTGGTATTGAGCGTGAAGTGCAAGCGGTTGTAGGCACAGCAAGTTACGGACTGTATTTCGCACTGTTCAATTTTTCATTTCTACTTAATATTCTTCTTGATTTTGGTATTACCAACTTCAACAATAAAAACATAGCTCAAAACAATCACCTCATCAACAAACATTTCTCGAGCATTTTGGTGTTAAAGCTTCTGCTCGGTTTGTTGTTTATGATTATTACCATTGGCGTAGGAGTTGTTTTAGGATATTCTTCTTGGCAGTTGAAATTACTTTTTATGATGGGCATCAATCAGTTTTTGGCTTTCATGATTATGTATTTGAGGTCGAATCTTGCTGGATTGCATCTTTTTAAAACCGATAGCATTATTTCTGTGCTCGACAGGTCCTTGATGATTTTGTTTTGCAGCATATTGTTATGGGGCGGAATTTTAAAAGAGCCTTTAAAAATTGAATGGTTTGTTTATACCCAGACATTTTCATACCTCTTAACTGCATTAATAACTCTCATAATAGTAATAAAGAAAGCAAAGTTTAAAAGGTTGAAATGGAACTGGCCATTTTTTATGCTCATTTTAAAAAAGAGTTTTCCTTTTGCGATTTTGGTTTTGTTGATGACATTCTACAACCGTGTAGATGCGGTAATGTTAGAAAGAATGTTACCCGATGGAGCCACAGAAAGCGGTATTTATGCATCAGCTTACAGAGTGCTCGATTCTGCTAACATGATTTCGTTTTTATTCTCTGGATTGCTCTTACCGATGTTTGCGAGAATGCTGCGCTATAAAGAATCGGTAGAACAATTGGTAAAATTGGCATTTACAATTCTTATAACACCTGCAATAATAGTTGTTGTTGGCTGCTTGTTTTACAGTTTAGACATTATGGGAATGCTCTATAAAGTACATGTAGAAGAATCTGCCCAAGTTTTTTCAATTTTGATGGGCTGTTTTGTTGCCGCATCACTATCCTATATTTTTGGAACATTACTCACTGCCAACGGCAATTTAATGCAACTAAATATTATGGCAGCTTCTGGAATGAGTTTAAATTTGATTCTAAATTTAATTTTAATACCAAGTTACCATGCTCAAGGAGCTGCAGTTTCGAGCTTGCTGACTCAGTTTATTGCATCCTTTTTACAAATATATATTGCACAACGCATTTTTAAATTTAAAGTCAATAAAAGGCTTATCACACAACTTGTTATATTTATTCCGTCTACCTTTTTGTTTGCATATATTACACAAAACGTAATACACAATTGGTTGGTAGGAATAATAATATTTGGTATATCGAGTGCTGCTTTTGCTTTTGCTATTGGATTATTGCACATCAAATCCATGGTACGTATTTTCAAATATGGATAAAGGCTTTTTTTATGACTGTAATTTGTACATTTGCCGCCGAAATTAATAAAGTGAACCTTTAAAACTTAAACCTCTTTTATGACGGAAAAAGCCACTAATGGCAGTCTGTTTGATTCAACAAATTTAGTTCTGTTTCTTTGGAAAAAGAAAAAACCAATTATCATTGCAACCCTCATTTCTTTGATAGCTTCTGTGATATTTTCTTCAGAATTATTTATCAAACCGAGATTCAAATCTTCTGTTATCATGTTTCCCACTACCAACAGTTCGATTTCGAAATCATTGTTGAGTGAGAATAGTTTTGAAAAGGAAAACATCTTGCAATTCGGGGAAGAAGAGCAGGTGGAACAAATGCTTCAAATTCTTAATTCTGATGAAATTAAAGAAAGAATCATTGTGAACTACAATTTAATGGAGCATTACGATATTGACCCAACAGGCAGGTATCCTATGACACAGTTAAGCAAAATGTTTGATGAAAATATCTCCTTTAACCGTACTGAATATCTTTCAGTAAGAGTTGATGTAATGGACGAAGACCCAAAATTAGCCGCAGATATAGCAAATGAGATTTCGGCATTGTTAGACACTGTAAAAACACGTATGCAGCAGGATAGAGCAAAAAAAGCTCTTTATATTGTTGAAAAGGAATACAAAGACTTTGAGAGGTATTTAGCAGCAAGGGAAGATACACTTACAAAATTAAGACTTTTAGGAGTTTTAAATTATGAAGCGCAGGTAGAACGACTCACAGAAACGTTAGGAAAAGCACAAATTGCCAGTAATCAAAGCACTGTAAATTCTATAAAAGAGCAAATGGCTGTATTGGCAAAATATGGTGGTTTGTATACTTCAATTACAGAAGATATGGAGCACGATAGAGAAGCGTTAAGTCGTTTAAAGACCAAATATGAAGAAGCTAAAGTAGATGCTACTGAAAGATTGCCCAATAAATTTGTGGTAAATGTGGCTAAACCAGCAGAAAAAAAATCGTATCCTGTGCGTTGGATAATCGTTCTTGTTTCTACTCTTTCAGCATTTTTGTTTTGTGTTGTTGTAGTGCTTATTTTAGAAAATGTTAGACGTGTTGGAGTAATTTTCCGTGAACGCGCTTAAATTTCTCACAAGTAAAGATAATTGGGCCCTACGTTGGTTTTATGGGTTACTTGCAGCCTTTATTGCACTTAATTCTTATTTCCTTACTCAAGAATTTTATTTGCTTCCCCTTTTACCTGTAGCAGTATTAATTCTTTTTTCCGCTCTAGTTTCTATAGACAAACTGGTTTATTTTATTCTTTTTTTTGTACCACTTTCGCTAACTGCAGAATTCAGTGAATATGCAGCGCTTACTTTACCCACAGAACCTTTATTGTTTGGCGTAATGCTGGTGTTTTTTTTCAAATTAATATTCGAAGGAGGATTTGATAAGAAGATTACGCGTCATCCTGTAACCATCTTCATTATTTGCCATTTAATTTGGATGTGCATTACATCTCTGACTAGCTCCATGCCTTTGGTATCAATAAAATTTACAATAGCTAGATTGTGGTTTGTAGTAAGTTTCTATTTTGTTGCTACTCAAATATTTAAAGAAGCAAAAAATATTAGATTTTGGATTTGGCTGTTCACCATTCCATTGAGCATTGTGATTGTATATTCTGTGATTCAATTTTTTAATTACAACATTGATAAAAACGCGCTTTATTGGGTGATGCAGCCTTTTTTTAAAGATCATACTATTTATGGAGCTGTAATAGCAATGATGTTGCCTGTAATGTTTGTTTTTAGTTTTGATAAATCTTATCCGCCTTCCTATCGACTTTATTCCTTCGCATTTTTCATTATTATTTTTATTGGGATTGTTGTTTCTTATACGAGAGCTGCATGGTTGAGTGTAGCCGCTGCTTACGGAATTTATTTGCTTTATCTCTTTAAAATAAATTGGAAAATAATTGTAGCTGGATTTTTTATTGTAATACTCACTTTGTTTTATTATAAAGATGATATTATGATGAAAATAGAAAGGAATAAACAAAGCTCCTCTAAAGATTTAGGCGAGCATTTACGATCGGTTTCTAATATTAAAAATGACGCCTCAAATTTAGAACGCATAAACAGATGGAGCTCAGCGGTGCGGATGTTTGAAAAAAAGCCTTTGCTTGGTTTTGGACCAGGAACTTACAGATTTAAATACGCACCTTATCAACGTTCTTATGAGCTCACATACGTAAGCACAAATGCTGGGAAATTGGGAAATGCGCACAGCGAATACTTAGGCCCACTTGCAGAACAAGGTATTTTGGGAACTTTCTTTATGTTGGGAATAATTATTAGCACCATTGTAACGGGTACACGCATGTATTACAATGCAAAAAGTGATGAGGTGAAATTCCTAACCATTGGAATTCTAATAGGTTTATTTACCTATTTCTTCCATGGTTTTTTAAATAACTTCTTAGATCAAGACAAAGCATCTGCGCCCTTTTGGTCCATGATTGCGATTATTGTTGCGCTAGATGTGTATCACAATAATAAAACATCAGAAAAACCTGCAAGTTAACAATGCAATGTCGTCAATATAAGGTTCATTGCCTTTGTATGTAACTAAGGAATCGAGCAAAATTTTATTGAAATCTTGAGAGCTGCAAGTTCTGTTTTGGTGCATAATTAATTCAACTTGCTCTATTCCGAAATCTTTACCACCTTCGTTTTCTTGTTCTACTAAGCCATCGGTATAACAAGTTAAACGCGAGTCTTTTGTTACTTCTACTTCTCCTTCTTCTAGGCGATACAGCTTTTCTAACATGCCCAATCCTGTTGTACCTTCTTTTAATAAGATAGAATCATTTTGTGAAGTTAAAATGGGAGGATTGTGCCCTGCATTTACATAATTTAATTTCCTGCTCAATTTATTGTACCGAGCAATAAACATGGTAATAAATTTTTCTCCTTTTGCACTTTCTGCAACTCTATTATTTAAGTCGTGAATTATCTTTTTGAGGTCGGTGGTAATTCCGACCAATGCGTGCAAGTATGCTTGAAAATTTGCCATTAACAATGCAGCAGCAACACCTTTTCCAGAAACATCGGCAACGCAGAAAATAAACTCGTTTTCGTTTACATGTATAAAATCATAGTAATCGCCACCAATATGTCGTTGTGGTTGATAAAATGCAGCAAAATCGATGTATTCGTCGTTGGGTAAGCTCGAAGGAATTAACATATTCTGCACTTCCATTGCCATTTCCATTTCGCGTTTATACATTTCTTGTTGCACATTGTCTTTGAAAAGTCTTTTGTTTTCTATGGCAACAGAAATTACATTGCTAATGGTTTCTACAAATTCTAAATCGTGTGCTCGGGCAATTTCCAGTGATGTTTCGTCTAAATCGCCGATTAATAAAAATGCGAGGGCCTGTTTTTTGTGGTAAACAGGAATTACGACATTAAAATTTTGAATGTTGAAAGATGACATTTCATCAATAAAAGTAAGTTCATCGAATTGCAACAAATCAACTTCGGGTTTTATAACTCTAGTTTCATGCGCAGCACCATAAGAAACGGACCAGCGCCAAATTTCGTCGAAGGAGCAATAAGCAAATTTTGTGTAGCCTAACTGTTGCTTTAAGATATACTCGAATATGCTGAATAAATCTGATGCTGGAAAATTACTATTGATAGCACGTGTTACCTGAAGCAATGAATATAGCTGCTTCTTGTAATGTTGATCTTTTGAAAGTTTTACTGCTTCTATCAATTTGTAATTTAATTTATTTCATTCATGCGTTTGGCAACAAAAAGCCATTTAAAGACAAATACTTTCAATTTCTTGAAGACATTCTTTACAGGTATCAACTTCTCTAGAATCGAAGATATAATTAACATATCTTGAAGTCCAACACTCATCTTTAAGAGTTTTGTAATGCACATAAATCTCTGGAATATATTCTTCAACAAGCTGTAATCTTAGTTTATGAGGATTTAACTCTACTCCACTATTGTGACGTTTGAATTCTCTGTAATAATCTTCAAAATTTTCGTAACGTTTAACCGTTCCATTAATTTCATATTGGTTTGGAAACAATTCATGTGAAACGAAATATATTGCTGAGTAATATGCGGTTGTTATAACCCAATCTCCAAAATCCGGATTAGAATCATGTAAAAATTCACAAACTTTCTTGTTGTGTTTGGCGTGTCTTAGAAATTTTGACATTCCTATTTTTTAACTTTTGGATTGTAGCTTAGAAAATAGCCATGGTTTTGCAGAGATTTAACATTTAACTCCTCATTTTCAGGTTGCAATGTAAATTCAATATTGAAGGTGTTTGAGTTATTTTCTTTTCTTAATTCTTTGGCTTTTTGATAAATACTAGCACGAATTTCTTTATCGAAGTATTTATTAGAATCAATTATTATTAGTGTTTCAAAGGTGTCAATATTTTCAACTTTCAAAAATGCACTTGTATTGTTGATGGATTGAGCTTTAACCCATTCATAAAATGTTTCAGAAAGTTTAAATGCAAGATTAATATTATTCATAAAAATCTTCTTGGCATATTTGTCCTTATTTTCAAATCCAACTTTAACTCCATGTTCAAATGCATCAATAATTTGATCAGTGGATGGTACAGAAAATTCTTCACACCAATTATTCAGATGGCCTCTTATTTCATCCTCAAATTGTAAATCGGCTGCACTAATATTGCTTCTTACGGATTTCATGATGTAAGATTTACGAAAATTGGTTTTTTTTTGGAATTCAAAGGTAATATTTAATTTTACACATCAATTAAATGATGTTTAGTCCAATAAAATATTTACAGACTTATAGCAAACATTTGTTTCATACCTCATTATCTAATTCTGTATTCTTGCGCAACACCAAATCAGGTAAATATTTTAATGCTGCTAATTCTTTCATTTTTTGGCGTGCATCACCTGTTGGACTGCCAAAATACGTTTTATTAGCCTCTAAGGATTTAGGAACCCCACTTTGAGCTAAAACAATAGCACCTTCGCCAATAGTCAGGTCTTTAGAAACGCCAACTTGTCCCCAGAGAATAACATTATTTTCTATTGTGGCCACACCTGCAACGCCAACCTGGGCAGCAAAAAGACAATTTTCACCTACAACAGTATCGTGACCAATGTGAATTTGATTGTCGAATTTGGTACCGTTACCAATTACCGTATCGCCAGTAACGCCTTTGTCTATGGTGCAACTTGCGCCAATTTCAACGTCGTTTCCAATGACTACACGACCGCAACTTTTCATTTTGTCGTAACCTTCTGGACGACGTTTAAAATAAAATGCATCGGCACCAATTACAGAGTTAGCATGAATTATAACTCTATCGCCTAATACACAATGGTCGTAAATGGTAACGTTGGGGTGAATGATACAATCTTCGCCAATGCTAACATTGTTTCCAATAAAAGCACCTGGCTGAATGATGGTTCCTTTGCCAATTGTAGCCGAGGTATTTACCAATTGTTCCGCCGGTTGAAATGGTCGAAAGAAATCTACCAAGAAATTATAATCCCGAAAAGGATCATCACTTATGATTAATCCTTTGCCTTCAGGACAGGGAACATCTTTGTTGATGAGTATTGTAGTTGCAGCAGAATTAAGACATTTATCGTAATATTTTGGATGGTCTACAAAGGACAAATCGCCCTTTTCTACTTTGTGAATTTCATTTATTCCACTCACCAAATGATCGGGATTGCCTTTAAATTCGGCACTAATTAGTTGACTAAGTTCTTGTAGAGAAAGCGGAGGATTTAACTTCATAGTATTGCTGAGAGTGCCGAAAGGTAAGAAAATACATTTGATGCTGTAAATGCCAGTAATTTTTGCTGATGCTCCGCCCGTGATTGAGGCAAATAGCTTTCTTATACAATTTTAAAAAATATAATATGCATAAGAAACTATAGCCGAAAGCGCGATAAGGCGGCCAAAAAATAAAAAGCATTCAAAAATTTTAGAGCAATATAACTTTGAATGCTACGTAATTGTTTTTAGATATTTAAAAGTTTTTGAGTAGAATTAAGTTCCCATAAATAATAGGAGAAATTTCTGCACCAAGAAGTATCTTTGTGGCCTAAAGCGAGATAATATATTAAGTAAATGACGGTAAATGAGGCACTTCAATTATTAGAACTGACGTTACCTGTTAGTCATGAAGAAGTGCGGCTTGCATTTAGAAAAATGGCAAAGCGATTTCATCCTGATTTATTTCTGGAAATTAAGGCGCAACAGGCTGCTTCGCTGAAGTTTATAGAAGCAAAAAAAGCGAGCGATTATTTGCTTAAATTACCTGTTGCCACAATAAATAATATCCGTAAAAGACCTTTAGCAGATGAAAGATTAAGACGAACGAGACGGGCTGCACCGCCTGTTCCTGCTAAGGTTTCTCCTTTGATTAAAGAGTTAGATAATATTGCGAGTTTGTTTCATTTAATAAATGAGCAAGGAAAAGAAATAAAATGGTGGGGGAAATTGCGCAAATTTGATTTTAGTCCGGGTGAAATTATAGGAAAATGGTATGAAATCTTAATTGAAAAATCTTTTGCAGGAGAAAAGAATTTAGGAAAATTTG
>Ga0105049_10005962_pt1 | contig 14195 bp, 9 predicted proteins | sample MAT06_FD_78087 | JGI IMG/M metagenome (GOLD analysis project Ga0105049, IMG submission 78087) | Freshwater microbial communities from Lake Fryxell liftoff mats and glacier meltwater in Antarctica - MAT-06 | ecosystem: Environmental > Aquatic > Freshwater > Ice > Liftoff microbial mat | place...
AACGCGGTTGGAATAAAGGTGCAATTTTGGCGGCCTTATTTTGTTTCTCTCTTCGTTGCTCGTCGATTTTTTAGTCCCACTAAACGCCCTCCTCGCGCCTTGACAGAGACAAAATCGACACCCCAAAATTATACCTTTATTCCAACCGCCTTCCTTGTGAAAAATCTATCTATTTCCCAGAAAACCAACCCAATCCTTCGTTTTTGGCGTGGGAAACGCTTTCGTACCGAGTTAAGAGGCACCTTTCGGCTTGCGCTCCCGCTCATGCTCGGGGAGCTCAGCAGCATTCTTATGGGCTTGGTTGGCACGGTAATGATCGGCCAACTGGGCGAAACCGAATTGGCGGCTTACGGCATCGCCAGTGTCCTTTTTGTGATGTCTATGCTCCTGATTTGGGGCGGTGTGCGGATGATTCCGACCCCGGTGGCGGAAGCCCACGAGCTGCGGGATGGTGTGCGGGTTCGTACGTTATTGCACGCAGGACTTTGGCTAAGCGTTTTTTTTGTGTTGGTTGCCTTTCCGGTTTTGTGGCTGGGGATTCAAAGTTTTGAGTTGCTGAAACAAGACCCGGAGGTGACGATATTGGCCATGGAATACCTGAAAATCATGGTGTACAGCCTGCCAGCACTCATTCTGTTTGCGGTGCTGGTCAATTTCGCGGATGCTTTCTCTTATGTCCGCCTGACAATGGTACTGTCTATTGGTGGACTAATGCTGGATGTTTTGCTCAACTGGATCTTTATTTTCGGAAAATTCGGCTTCCCCAAAATGGGCATCAATGCCATCGCCATGAATACCGGGATTACGCACGCCTTGTTGACGATTATTTTGTTTGCAGTGATTTGGCGAAAAAAAGACCTCCAATATTTTCGGGATTGCCGCACAAGTTTGCAGGCTGTCTGGACACAGACCAAATCCTTTATTCAATACGGAATTCCCTCCGCGTTGCAAATCATGGTGGAATTTGCCGCATTCGCCGCAGGTACGATCATCATCGGACAAATTAGTAAAACGGAACAAGCAGCCCATCAGATTGCGATGAACCTGATTTCGGTCACGTATGTCACCGTTATGGGTGTTTCGACTGCGGGGATGATCCGTGTGGGACAGGCCCTGGCGTACAAAAGCCGGGTACGGGTCTGGATGGCAGGTGTCTCCAGCATTGGACTGGCTTTGCTGATTATGGTGCTGCCCACGGCAGCATTTTTGTTGTTTCCGGGGAGCATCGTCGCGTTATATATCCATGATCCTAAGGTAGTTGCTATTGCCACAACCCTTGTCTTTTTTGCCGGACTATTTCAAATCGCCGATGCAATGCAGGCTACCAGTATGTCCATGCTGCGCTCGCTTAACGATGTTTTATTGCCATCGGTTATTTCCTTCGTCGCTTTTTGGATGGTTGGTTTGCCGATAGGCTATTGGCTTGCAGTACACCAAGGCTGGAATGCGGAAGGTATTTGGGTGGGTTATCTCATTGCCCTGATCATTCAGGCAACTTGGTTTTTGAAGCGGTTTTTTAGATTGGTGGAGCGGGTTTGAACATATTCACTATATGCCGTGGTGAAAATGATCTACAGATTTCAAAATTGATTTTTTGCAAGAGGTCAAAACCCGATCCATCGGTCAGTTGAATGTCGAGAAACAACAAACTGGCATGTGGATTATTACGCACGGTTTCTACACCTTCTTCCACGGAACTGGCTTCCGCCACCACGGTTATTTGAGGGCAATGCAGGTTTATCTCCAGGGCGAGAGTGGCTCTTGCTGCCGACTCGTCGTCAACAATGATGGTGTTAATCATGCTTTGGGTGATTGATGTGAAACGGAATATGCAGCACTACTTCTGTCCCACAGGGAGTATCGTTTTCATACAATTCATGAACCGATTTGATCAGCACGGACGGTGATCGCGGAGAGTGCAACAGGACACGCTTTGGAACAGAAAGAAGTCCATCGTCTTTGCAGATAAAGACTTGATTAGGAACCTGGACGAAAAAAGTACCGTATTTTTGCCCAGACCGGAAAAGTGCTCAAACACTAAAACTTTGCTACTAGACAACCACGGCCGCGTACTCAATTATCTCCGCCTTGCGGTGACAGATCGCTGCAACCTGCGCTGCCACTATTGTATGCCCGAACATGGCCTGGAGTGGCTTTCCCGATCCGAGTTGTTGAGCTATGAGGAAATGTTGCGTTTATGCCGCGTAATGGTTCGATTGGGCATCAACAAGGTGCGAATCACGGGTGGTGAGCCGTTTGTTCGCAAAGATCTGATGAAATTTCTCACCGAACTTTCGAAGCTCGAAGGGTTGCAGCAAATCAGCCTAACCACCAACGGGGTGCTCACTGCTCCGCTCGTGCCCGAACTCAAAAAAATCGGGATTCGGAGCGTCAATTTAAGCCTCGACACCCTCGATCGGGCGCGATTTTTCCAAATCACCCGTCGCGATGAATTGCCGCAAGTACTCGAAACGATGGATGCGCTGCTGCGACACGATATTGAAGTGAAAATCAACGCGGTCGTCATGGATGGACAAAATTCCGATGACATTCTGCCTTTGGCGGAAATGACCAAAAATCTGCCTGTTGATGTTCGATTCATCGAAGAAATGCCGTTCAACGGCGGCGACCACAGCACAACTTTACCGATTTGGGATTACCGCCGAATCCTTCAGACCCTGCAAACTGAATGGCCAGATTTGGAAAAAATCCCTGACCCGCCATTTTCCACCTCCATGAATTATCGCCGGCCCGGGCACCAGGGTAAAGTAGGGATCATCGCCGCCTGGTCACGCACGTTTTGCGGCACTTGCAACCGAATCCGGGTTACCCCGCAGGGGGTATTAAAAACCTGTCTGTACGACCACGGCGTACTCAATTTGCGCGATCTGATGCGCGAGGGCTTGAACGATGAAGCATTGACGGAGCATTTGCTGCGGGTATTTAATCATCGGCACAAAAGCGGCTGGGAAGCGGAGGAGGCCAGACGCGGAGTCCCGGTGCAGGAGTCTATGGCTACTATTGGGGGGTAGTCTTCATTAGGCCAATCAATGAACCTTTAACTTTCAGATTGTCGTTTTATTCGCAACGCTGCGCTTCAGACTTGGTGGTTTTATCGGATACCTAGTTTTTTTGTTTCTCAGACACACTTTTTGGGACACAATCAAAAAATGTGGCAGAAAATGGAAAATCCAACCCTAAAAAGCTTCAAATGCAAAAATGGTCAACGCTATCCGCATCAAAATCGTCCAGTTGTAGACCTCTCAGCTATCCAGTGCCGACTCTATGGACAGACACTAATTAACTTTAATAAAAGTTCTTTTTCTATAGACTCCATATGATCCGCTTGGCAACACTACATCATATGAATGGCCTATATTAAGATATGGGGGTTCGTGGTCAATCTCCCACGCGTCCTTTCGATATAGATATGGAGAATCTCCGTAATATGGATAAAGGTTTATTTTGTTATCAAACGAATCTAGTCTCCAAGTACCTGAAGTCGCTTTTGTATAAATATCATTTTGCGACGTAAAAGTAAGATCCGACTTAAATTCATATATCGAATTTAAATCAGTAGAGTCGATTGGATTTCCGAGGGAGTCAAGATAATAGGCAATAGCTCCGAATTCCTGCCAAATACCAATCATGTGCTCTTCTTCGTCCCGCAAACCTACCCTATCATCTAAGGACACGAAGGGGTTTTTATCTGGTTTGCATGCAGAAAAGGCAATGCAAAAAAGCAATATGGTAACAATGTTTTTGATCATGGTTTTAATTATTGATTGTGAATGAACAAATTATCGGGGCTGTTAAGAATAGACCGGAATCATCTTGTAGCTTTAATCACTATTTGTTGGAAAAACTCACTCTCATATTCAACGATAATATGATACGGCCCAGCGGGAAAGTAGAGCGAGTCGATATTTATTTGCTGCTGATTTTGTGAGTCAAACTTTTCTGTGTATACCAACATACCTAAGTTATTATAGATTGAAACTTTCACTTCTACAGGGTTAGTCACCAGTTTTTTTGGAAGTACTATCCGAATCTTGTCATTAAAAGGGTTTGGAGAAACCAATATTTTATTGCTCAAAACATAGTTCTCCAAATCAGATATATCGAAGGTTTTAATCGGAAATTGATTCTCTTGACCAATCATATTAAAATAGTCTTCTACCGACATGCCAAGATTCACTTGTTTATGTAGTCCGAATTTCTTAGTACCAGTTTTAATGCTGTAAGTTTTTAAATAACTCAGCAAAGTATACTTCCCAGAGAAAACATTGCTAGAGGTATCTACTGTTGTTCGTGCTGAACCATCTCCAGAAGTAAAAGCAAATTTACACCCTTCGCTTGCCTGACCTGGCGGGGCAGGCTCGGTCGACAAATGAATTGGAGGGTCCATATCCGGGCAAGTACATAAGCTCTCACCAACAATCTGATCCCTACATGCATACACTATTTTGCAACAATCCGGTTGGTCAGGGCAATCATCACCATATAGATCCATTAGCTCATACTGAGTTGCAGCTATATAAGGAAGAAAATACGTTTCATTATGTTCACCATCAATATCTATATTAAGAAATTCGCAGCCATTCCCATAAAAGCACTTCATAGTTTCAAAATCTGTCGATAACTTGTCTACAACGTGGGTTCCATATTTAGTTATTCCTCCCGACCCTCCACATTGGATCTCACAGGTTGTGGAATTATAGATAGCATCGATATCATCTGAACTTTGCCCGACTATGCTGTGCGTATAATCACAATACAAACTATATGAATTGCAATCTGAATAATTGGTTGACTGAAGCGGGTGGATATCAGGGGGATTTGTAAAAGTTCCGCATCGAGCTGTCCGACTACATGGGTTTGAGGAATATGTGATTACCGGAGGTAATGTTAATAATGTCGCTGTCAAAGTCTTGATACATTTACCAGTATCAGTTACAGTAACAGTATATTGCCCACCAATTACACCTGACAGGTTTTTTGTAGTTGCTCCATTGCTCCAAAGATAGGAGTAAGGCGTGTTTCCGCCTGAGACATTGATGTTAATTGCCCCCACAGTGAATTCGGTACAGTTATTTATCTTTGAAGCAAGGCTTACTGTAAAATTTGAACACGCAGTTAATTGTATGCAAGTATTAGTGGAATTACAACCATTAGTGACCGTAACGCAGTATAGCCCGGGGTTAACATATTTGATATCTTGATTGGTAGAGATCATTCCATTGGGGCCCGTCCAATTGTAATAGAAACCGCCTGCCTGTGTACCTCCTTGCATCGTAATATCAATAATGCCATCCAAAGAAGTGTTTGTTTGTGGAGCGGTGAAGTTTGAGATAATTATCGGTGTAGGAGGTGCTTGGTTGGGTGGCAATGAACAAGGGTTCAAGCATGATGGAACGCTTATAGAAGATTGGACATAACAACAGCAGATACCTGCGCTTAAAGTTCGAGTACATCCACCTGGATAAGTAATCGTAACAGTATAAGTCCCCTGACACAAACCGGAAACATTTTTGGAAGTACTTCCATTCGACTAATTATATGATGCTGGAATGATGCCTGTTGTCAACAAACTGATTGAACCATTACAAGAGGAGAAAGCTCCTATACATGGATCATTGGGATTATTCGAAGTTTTACAATTAGTAACATTTGAGATTCCAACTGATGTGGTAGAAGTAAGTGAAAAGCATTTAGTGTCGCTACATGCATAATCATCAGTAATTGTTACAAAATAAATACCGGGATTTAAATTGCCAATATTCTGAGAATTTGAGTTATAGCCATTGGGCCCATTCCATGAAAATTGAAATGGCCCCTGCCATCCGGTGATGTTCAATAAAATGGTTCCATTATTACTACATGGATTAGTAGGATTAGTAATTGTACCAATAACATTTCGATTCTGATTAATTGGCAACGCTATAGAACTCGTTCCAACACATCCTTGGCCACTGGTTATAGAAACAGTGTATGTTCCAATTTGCGTAACTGCAATGGCATCTGTTGTGGCACCTGTATTCCAAAGGTAGGTATAAGGGCCACCACCACCATTTCCGACGCTGGTAAAAATATCGGTTGGGAAGCCGCAAGAATTAGATTGCGTTAATTCAATCTGCATAGGCCGGTAATTGATATAAAACTTTCCAGCTGTTGCAGCCCCAGGGCAAATGGATGAAGTAACTGTAACACTGTAATAATCGTAATAATCAATAGCACTTACGTAGATTTCATCCCCCCAATCACCCGTACTCCAATGATATGTCGGAGGATCTGTCCAATTTGGTGGGGGTACGTTTGGAACATTGGCCTTGAGTTTGCCAGGGCCACCAAAGCAATTAGGAGATGGTGGTGAAGCCTCTATAGAAACCATACTTATTGGTTGCACTTCTGGCACAGTATAACACGCTGGTTGAGATTTACACCCATTAAAATCAGATACAGTGACACAATATTGTCCGCCTGCTGGTAGATTTTGGATTTCTTTAGTGGTTGCTCCATTACTCCATAAGTATGAATAAGGAGAAACACCTCCAGGAATGGGATTCAAAACGTTGGCTCTGCCATTATTCAATCCCGTACACGAAGGCGTAATATATAATTGTGGTTTAAAGTCGGAACCACACTTTATCAGGCTTACGGTAAGAGTAGTGTAACATGAACCATCAGCAAAGATAACTTTTACAACATATACCCCAGGGTTGCAAAGGCCATTTAAATCTTCTGTACTTGCCATAAACCCATTCGGCCCTGTCCACTCAAAAGTAAAAGGACCAGCAGTACCGATGGCCGTGATATTTACAGCCCCGTCACATGAGATATTATTGGCTATTGGAGTCACGGAGGTAACCTCGATAACGGCATTTGCTGTGAAAGGTAACTGTAGAAGCACAATAAAAAAAATAATAGATAGGACGTTATTGTATCTCATGGGGTTTAGTTTTTAAATGGAAAAGTAAATTCTAGTTCTAAATCCAATGGTGGACTGTTGTCATAAAGTGTGAATAAGGTCATTTCAAGCCCATTTAAAACGATTTTAGCAATTTCTCGCATTCTGCTATTTCCATATTCAAGGGAGCCAAACCCATATTTTTTAGATAACCTCAGATATTGAATCGCTTCATCTCGATTTTTAGATTTTAGCATCACATTTTGCGCTTTTTGTGCATACATTGAGTTCAAATAAAGCATGGCGTAGGGGCACAATGAAGATTTGGGGAATTTTTTTATTAAATATTCAGCACGAGCAATATCCGAAGTATCAACGCCCATTGAAAACAGGGGGAAAAGTAAAAATTCAGGCCGGGGTTGTTTCTTCAAATAGCCAAATGCAAGGGAATCATTTCCATGGTATTCGTTAATATATACGGTGACAGGGGGAGAGATCGCACGTTCTTGTTTTAATCCTTCCAATAGACTATAAGAAACTCTAACTTCAATTTTCCCAGGCCTTATAGACTGCATAGGAGGCATACAAAAAAAAGAACCTTCAATTCTTTCATTAGGATGAAGTGTAATGCAATAATTTTTTTCACTTGAGTATATATGGCTATATCTATTTATTAGGAGTTTTGTGTTCTCCCAAATCGAATCATTTTCATGTTTTTTCTCTAATATTATCTCACCGTATTCAACTACGTATCCACTTGAAACAAGTAGAGGATAGACCAAAACATTACCATCTGATGTATTTAAAACCTCTAGTTTGAAAGACCAGGGTGTAAGTAGGTCTATAGTATCTTTTTCAAAATAAAGATTAAGACTTAGGGCTGTTTGCGCCTCAATTATTTTTATAGAACTTGCAAAAAACATAATGGAAAAAAATATTTTTTTCATCGCATTTAGTTATTTATAGGTTAAAAACCTGGACTTTGCCTTCTAGAGCGAATCAGATTCTGATATCTTGGAATAAAAAAATTATCATTTATGGTTACCCCTGCGGATGCCATAAGGCCCATTGTTGGGGGTAAGCAACACTCTGGAATAGCAACGCCTCCTACACTAGGATAAATCTGATCACCATGTCCTAATCCAAATTGATGACCAATTTCATGGGCTAAGGTAATAGCCTCACTCTGTGGAATTTCATTTCTAACAGCCGTATAAAGATAAGAGTGATTTGAACCTTGTACAATACTAATATTTGACAATAAATCAGCTTGTGACAATCCCTCACCATATGTCCAGCCTAAATATGAGTTTGCTTCAACATTATTTGTTATTGAACCACATCTTCCCCCGGCCAATACTGGAATGTCTTCAGTAATAAGATCACCATCAATATCTCTTCTGCTCTCACCTTGCCAAGCACTCAGTGAATATGCTCCCCAATAGTTTTCATTCTCTGTTATCACAGGAGGTGCAGGGTGTAACAAAGCATTATTAATATTAATATCAGGAAAGTCCATAAAATCATCTCCTAAATTACTATCGAATGTAACGTTATTATTTCCTCCAATGCTCACGGATTTGACGTAACATTTTTCATACGCCCCCATTGAAGCTAAAGAGGGCCAATGTGGTAGGGTACTTAGTGGAAACCTTGGATCATCATCAAATACCTTAACTAAGATTCTAAATTGACCTGTGGTAATTGTTTTCAAAGTATTGTTTGCAGCAGTTATGTTTACTATTCCTGCATTATTAATTTTAAACATTCCACCTACTATATAATTGGTTAAAATAGTGCCTACAGGAAGAATGTTATTTAATTCCAATACATAAGTAGCAGGATTCGGAAGGGTTTGCATACGTCTTACCTTTACCAAGGTAGCTGAAACATTTGGCATACCCATTGCAGTCAATGAGCATTCCACTCCTGTTATATTAAGACTAGGTGCTAATAAGATATTCGAAACGTCAGTACCATTTATTTGGGTACTTGAATTTATCCCCATTGATCCAGCAGACTGATTCAATACAACTACTTGGCCATTTTCAAATCTTCCATTACCTTTGCATTCCATAGGAAGTGTATTTAAAACAGGAGATAAATCTAGGACGCCTGCGGGGAAGGAAGGATCGGTATTTAAATTTAAAGGGTTGTTTGAAAATAGAAGGCGATCAATATTGTTGCTAATATTGTTTGGGTCTGTTGGACTTAGAAAATCTGTAATTGTCCTGAATAGATGATTCTTTTGACTCAGTTCGTCAAAGTTTTCCATTGCATCCCCCTCTACATGCAAAAACCGCCAGATAGTTAAAACAGGAGAGGCGTATTTCAGCGGAAAAAGTATTTCTAAGGGATTGGGCCCGGGTAGCAATACGTTTTTGTCTACAATTATATACCCATCCCTAGAATCTAAATTCTCAAGGTTTTCTAAAAAATCTTGATCGCCATTTACTACTACTCTATAGTTGTCTCCTGGTTGAGTAGATATACTAGGAAAGCCAATTGTAGCAATGGGTGAGGCTGTAGAAAAGGCGATTAAAGCAGAATTTCCTATTTGACCTGCGAAGACTCCAGCTTTCGTTGATGCAGTCCTGTTGTCATTGTGATTGGTGTAGGTAACACCCATACTTGTACCTTCATAAAAACCAGAAGAAGGCGAACCTGGGTTGTCATTAGGGTCAATAAAAGTCAAGAAATTGGCATCAGCTAGGGCTGCCAACGTGTTATTTGTAGGGTCATCAACATCAAAGTAGCGAACATACATCTGTAAATTTTCAACAAGGGTAACACTTAGAGTCACTTCAAGTTTGACAGAATCTAGCGGTATAGTATAAGCTGGTGCACGTGCATCTGGAAAAACCCGAACCGCGGACGGCCATGTAGCGGGCAATGGGCTGGGCGGTACATAGTTAGGATCACCATCCAAAATGTTTGTATTTGAAACTGAGTTTCCAACTCCCACCCACGTAATATTGTTCACACCTATTATAGTAAGAGGGACATCAACCCCACAATCAACCCCTTTATAAGTCATTTTCAACCTTGTCCCCTTTTGAACCGTGTGCGGAGATATTCCTTCAATCCACAAGTCCTTTTTCAAGAATGCTCCATCTAAAGACAATGCAACATCTGAGTTAAGTAAATACTCGCTTCCAGATTTAGTTTCGTTTTCCAATACTTTAATATTGCCGGCACCTTGTGTGGCGATTAGTCGAACCAGTTTGTCGGGAAGGTCTACTGGTTTTAAACGCAATTCAGCCCGCACCAATTCGTCGTCACCACCTGACACCCCTGATAAAGTTGATTCCAGCACATCAATGTCATAATATACGTCATTGTCGTCATTCTCAAGGTTCACAAAAGTTTGGGGCCCCAAAATCGGATTTGCTGGTGTGGTAGTGTTGCCAGCAATCACTTTAGGCTTATATAAAATCAATTCCAACTCTACAACAAAAACAGTTACGTCAAATGCACCAATTATCATTCCAGTTGACACTTGTTTTACGGTAACAGTATATGTTGTTGTGACCATTGGATTTACAAATGGATCACTTTTCATTTTGTCTACAGGGCTTAGCCCCGGAGCGGCACTCCATGAAAAACACAAGTCTAAACATGTAGGATCCGTACCACTCAAGGTACAGCCAATCTGAACGCTTTCTGTAGGAGTTTTCTTACAAGTAACTTTGTCCTCCCCTGCATAGTCTGGAGTACAACCACATGAAAAATTTATTTTTGGGTATTCTAATTGCACTTTGGAAGTACCAGTGGAGGGTTTTTGCCAATAGCCTCTCCCGAAGCGGAAGGTGCCAATTAAAAAGATGGAGAGAAGAATTTTCAGCATAAAATTGTTTGGCTACTTCGTTACTTGCCCAAAGGTATCACGGCCTCTTTCGTAAAAGCCTACTTTCGAAGGCTCTATTTTAAACCCTTTGACCCTCTATATTAAACCCAAAAGTTCTTTATCTTTACCTCATCAACTGCTTTCATTTACCCGCAACCGAACTAATCTTATGCAAATAAAACAAAACTTGCGCGACATTCGCGCTTTCAAAGACATTCGACAGAAAGTCATGGCCTTCGAAATGGGCCTTTCTCAAAACAGTTACAGCCGCCTCGAACGAGGCAAAACAAAGATGACAGACAAAAAAAGGAAAAAGCCGCCGCTGCATTGGGAGTTTCCGTAGAAATGCTGGAACACTTCCACGAAAAGCACATATTCATCAGCAACGGCCAACAAGGTGGCACGATGAGCCAAGCAGGCATCATACAAAACCCATTGCCTGAAGATTCCTTGGAAGGCTTCAGGGCCGCTATCCAAAACCAGCAAGAAGAAATCAAACACCTCCGGGCAGATTTAGCCTTGTTCCGCGAAGAAAACCGCCGGCTTCGCGAAGAGGCCTCCCAAATGGCAAAATTGGCTTGAAGAAATATACTCAGATTACTCAACGTTTGGCGGATTCAAGTTTCAAATACAACAGATTTTAGAGTTTTCTCATCGGGCAACCTATTTTAGGCGCAAACAGTACACCATAGCAACAAGTATCCTACGCCTACTCACGTTAAAATCAAGCCCATGATCACCGTCCAAGAAGCTGAACAAATCATCCTGTCCCACCAAAAAGACTTTGGGGTAGAGTGCTTGCCGTTTCTGCTTGCGCAAGGCCGGGTTTTGGCTGAAAACATCGTTGCAGACCGAGATTTTCCGCCCTACGACCGTGTGACGATGGATGGAATCGCCATTCGATTCGCCGATTATGCCTCCGGGAATCGCCATTTCACGATTGCAGCCACCCAGGCCGCAGGCGATGCTCCACCGAATAGTTTAGCGGCCAATGCTTGCTTCGAAATCATGACCGGCGCCGCGCTTTCCCCTGCGACAGACACGGTAATTCCTTACGAAAAGCTACAGATCACCAATGGCATAGCAAGTATTGTCGAAGAAACCATAAAATCAGGGCAAAACATCCACCTCAAAGGGTGGGATCGGCAGCAGGGCGAAGTCATCATGAATGCTGGACAGGTCATTGGCCCTGCCCAAATCGCCATAGCAGCTACAGTAGGCAAATCCGAATTATGGGTAAAAAAACTGCCCAGAGTGGTGGTTGTGTCTTCGGGCGACGAACTTGTGGATGTACAAGACACTCCATTGCCGTATCAAATCCGGCGTTCGAACAACTTCTCTACCTACGCAGTGTTGAAACAATACGGGATTGAGGCTGAAATGCTTCATTTGCCAGATGATTTGGAGCTTATTACTCGGGAAATTGCTCGTTTGCAGCTTGAGTTTGAGGTTATTCTTTTGAGTGGTGGGGTTTCTATGGGCAAATTCGATTACATCCCAAACGCCTTGAAAACTACCGGGGTGCAACAGCATTTTCATAAAGTTCGGCAGCGACCCGGCAAACCTTTCTGGTTCGGAACCTTTGGCGAAAAAGGTGTGGTGTTTGCCTTGCCTGGCAATCCCGTCTCGACGTTTCTGTGTCTGAACCGCTATGTGCTACCTTGGCTGGAAGTTTCTTTGGGGTTTCCGCTCGTCGCGCCTAGCTTTGCTTGCTTGGAAAAGCCCGTTCAATTCGCCCCACAATTGCTCTATTTTATGCAGGTTAAATTAAAACAAGATCAGGAAGCCCGGCTTTGGGCCGAACCGCTGGAAGGACAAGGCTCTGGTGATTTTGCTAATTTGCTGGATGCTGATGGTTTTTTGGAATTGCCGCTGGAACGGACTGATTTTTTGGCGGGAGAGGTGTTTCGGGTCATCCGTACTTAGATATAATACACAACAAAAATGCCCTTCACCCACCTAGACACAGCTGGTCGCGCCACCATGGTAGACACCAGTCAAAAGCAATCCACGCGCCGTAGCGCTACGGCCCGGAGCGTGGTCGTATTGCCCGAAAATGTGTTGGAAGCATTGGTACAAAATAAGGAATTGCACTCCCCAAAAGGCAGTGTGTTCCAAATCGCAATATTGGCCGGAATCATGGCCGCCAAAAAAACCGGCGAGCTCATCCCGCTTTGTCATCCTTTGGGCTTGGATAACTGCCAGGTCGAGATTCATTTAGATGAAAATCAGCACGTTGTGATTGATTGTACTGCGGTCATCACCGCAAAAACTGGCGTGGAAATGGAAGCACTCATTGGGGCCAGCATTGCTGCGCTAACCGTGTACGATATGTGCAAAGCGCTTTCGCACGATATTGTGATCCAGGAAACCAAACTCATGGCAAAAACAGGAGGTAAACGTGATTTCAAAAGAACATCGTAAACACCCCAAACTTGCCCGACCTGAGCTGGGCAGATTCGGGCGGAATGAATGGGCATTTGTCGGCACGAGTTGCGGTAATATCCAGCTACTGGCCCGGCAGGTCATCGCGGCCCTGAGCGAGCAATATCACTGTGTCTATCTCGATGCCGACCACGCCAGTGCCGATGCTGTACCGGGCTTGCCGGGCATGCTTGCAGCGGGCGCAAAAGCGGAATACACCGATGCTATACATAGCCATCAGCTTCAGATCAATGCCAAGTTGGGTGCTTTTCAATTTCACCAGATGTTCAATGAGTCCGATCTGGTTTTGGTGAATGGCAATCATCATGAGGCTGCTAGACAAGTGGTGGTGATTGATCCTAAAAAGGAAAATTCTCTGCGCAAGCGGGTAGATCAACTCACGGATGTTGGGCTCATTTTGTTGGCCGAAGGGGTAGATCAAGTCTTTGATTTTGTGGAAAATGCGCTACCTGATTTGACGAATATTCCACGCCTGCGCATGGATGATCTTGCAAGCATCATTCATTTTTTTGAACAAGAAATGCTTCGGAAAATACCAGAGGTTAATGGCTTGGTTTTAGCTGGTGGACTAAGTTTGCGCATGGGCCAGGACAAAGGCGGCATTGCCTGGCACGGTAAACCGCAACGCGAGTACATGGCCGATGTGTTGCAAACTTTATGCGGTGAAGTGTTTATTTCGTGTCGGCCTGGGCAGGAACAGGCGCTGGAATCGGCCTATCAAATCCTGCCAGATACGTTTTCTGAACTTGGTCCATTTGGCGCTATACTCTCGGCTTTTCGGTTTCAACCCAACGCCGCCTGGCTGGTAGTTGCCTGCGATTTGCCTTTACTTGATCGCGATACACTCGAGTTTTTGTTGCAAAATAGACAGCCACGACGAATCGCCACCGCTTTTGAAAGCCCGCATGATCAACTCCCGGAGCCCTTAATTACGGTTTGGGAACCCAAAAGTTATGCAGTACTGCTTTCTTTTTTGGCTCAGGGGGTTTCCTGCCC
>Ga0105049_10005964_pt1 | contig 14194 bp, 7 predicted proteins | sample MAT06_FD_78087 | JGI IMG/M metagenome (GOLD analysis project Ga0105049, IMG submission 78087) | Freshwater microbial communities from Lake Fryxell liftoff mats and glacier meltwater in Antarctica - MAT-06 | ecosystem: Environmental > Aquatic > Freshwater > Ice > Liftoff microbial mat | place...
AGGCGATCACATTGTCGAGCAAGCCGTCCACTCCATCGACCGCCTTCGCTGGGCCACCGGCGACCGCCTCCCGACGCGCGTCACCTGTCTCGGCGGCCGCGCCGCCCGCAATGGTCCAGAGCACGGCAACGTCTTCGACAACTTCTCCGCCATCTACGAGTACGAGGGCGGCATGAAGACCTTCCACGCCTGCCGCCAGATCGACGGCCTCCCCAACGACAACTCCGACTACATCGAGGGCACGCTCGGCTCCGCCGTCATCGGCAACGGGGGCGACACGCTCGTCACACGCGACCGCGCCGGCAACCAGACGTGGAAGTACGGCGGCCCCAAGCCGCGCGACATGTACCAGGCCGAGCACGACGAGCTCTTCCGCTCCATCCGGGCCGGCAAGCCCATCAACGACTGCGAGGAAGGCGCCCACTCCACCCTCATGGCCATCATGGCCCGCATGGCCGCCTACACCGGCCGGACCATCACCTGGGAGCAAGCGCTCAACAGCAAGGAGGACCTGATGCCCCCCTCGCTGGCGATGGGTCCGATCCAGACGCCCCCAATCGCCGTTCCCGGCCGCACGCGGTTCGTCTAACCCGAGAGCTCGATTGCGCGCCGGAATCCACCCGGTGCCGTTACCCGCCCGTTGCGCACCAAACCCCGCTTGGGGAGTACAACACTGTGCCCGAACATGCCAGACCATCCGTGCCGGGTCCAGTCAGGGTCGCCGCACGAGACTGGCCGCCGGGCTTGGGAGGCCTCTCATGCGCACGCTCCGCCCTCACCACGTGTCGTTCCGCATGGTTCCAGCCAGAACTCCGAGGCGGGTTCCGCTCGCCGGACTTCTCGCCGCGCTCGCCACCTGTGCCGCGTCCCTCCCCACACTCGCCCAGCCAGACGCTGCCCGCACAGCAGTGCAGACCGTGGTGGTCCCGTTCAGCCGACACCGCCCTGAGATCGTGAGCCCAATTACCCTCGGCGCCAGTAGCGCCCGCATCGAGATCCGCGACCAGGTCGCGATGACGACGCTGGAGCTCTCCCTCTCCAACCCCGCCAGCACGCAGCAAGAAGCACAGCTCCTCCTGCCTGTGCCCGAGGGCGTCGTTGTTCGCTCGCTCCACTACGACGGCGTCGGCCCCGAGCCAAAGGCCGAAGTCCTGGACAAGGCACAGGCCCGCGCCATCTACGACGCCATCGTCCGCTCCATGCGCGATCCCGCCCTCGTCGAGTTCTACGGCACGGGCGTGATCAAGATCTCCGCCTTCCCCATCCCGCCCGGCAAGACCCAGAAGCTCTCCCTCACCTACGAGCAGGTCCTGACGCAGGACGCCGGCCGCGTCGACTTCCTCCTCCCACGCAGCCAGTCGCTCGGCGCCGAAGGCACAGTCTGGACCATCTCCGCGTCCATCCGCGATGCTCGCGGCGTCGCCTCCGTCTACTCCACCAGCCACGAGGTCGCAACCACGCGCATCAACTCCAACCACGTCAATATTGCTCTCAAGGACGCCGCCGCGGCCCAGTCCGGCAGCATCCGCCTCTCCTACGTCGTTCAGCCCAGCGCAAGCGACGGTCCCGTCGTCACCATGTCCGCATACCCCGACCCGTCCCTGAGCCCCGCCGGCGGCTTCTTTATGCTCATGGTGAGCCCGCCAGCGAACCTGCCCCCAGCTTCGCAGCGTCAGCAGCGCGAGGTCACGATCGTACTCGACCGCTCGGGCTCTATGCGGGGCGAGAAAATCAAGCAGGCCCTCGCCGCCGCGACGCAGGTTGTCAACGGCCTCGCCGACGGTGAACGCTTCAACATCATCGACTACTCCGACTCACTCGCATCCTTCGCCCCCGCACCAATGGTGAAGGACGCACGCACCACCAAGGAAGCACTTGCATACATCAACGCCATCCAGGCAAACGGCGGCACCAATATCCACGACGCCCTCATGGAAGCCCTCTCCCCCAACGCCGCCGAGGGCACGCTGCCGATGGTCCTCTTCCTCACCGACGGCCTCGCCACCGTCGGCGTCACCAACGAAGTCCTCATCCGCGACGCCGTCAAGAAGTCCAACACACACGGCCGCCGCATCTTCGGCTTCGGCGTGGGTCTCGACGTCAACACGCCCCTCCTCTCCAACATCGCGTCAGGCTCGCGCGGCGCGACAACCTTCGTCCTCCCCGATCAGGATGTCGAAGTCGCCGTCTCGCAGGTTTTCCGCCGTCTCGCAGGACCGGTGCTCGCCTCGCCGATGCTGAAGGCAACCGGGAAGGATGGTGAACCGCAGTCGAGCCTCGTGCGCGACACGCAGCCGCGCGAGCTCCCGGATCTCTTTGAGGGTGACCAGCTCGTTGTCCTCGGGCGCTACGTCGGCAATCATCCCCCGGCCTTCACGCTCGAAGGCTCATACCTCGGCACCACCCGAACCTTCACGGTCGGCGCCGACGTCGCCTCCGCAAGCGTCTCCCCGCGAAACTCCCACGTTCCACGCCTCTGGGCCCTCCGCAAGGTGGCGTCGCTCGTTGACGAAGTCCGCCAAGCCGGAGCCTCCGGCGGCGTCGCCGACGCACGCATGAAGGAACTCACCGACGAAATCGTCCGCCTCTCCAAGCAGTACGGCATCCTCACCGAGTACACATCCTTCCTCGCCAAGGAAGACTCGCCAATGCCCACCGCCGCCGCTGCGGGGATCACGGTTCGAGACACACTGGACAGGCGCAGCATGGACCGTGCAGGCGCTGGGAGCGTCAACCAGGAAGCAAACGTCTCGAAGCAGTTGAGCTCAATGGCACCCGCCGCGGCGAGCGGACGCTTTCTCAACGAACGCCTCGAAAGCGTCCAGATCACCACCGTCAACCAGATCGCCGACCTCACCTTCTTCAAGCGCCCCAATAACCGCTGGGTCGACGCACGCCTCCTCGATCAGGAAGACCAGGCCCCCGACCAGACCATCGCCTTCGCAAGCCCCGAGTACAACGCCCTGGTCGACCAGCTCATCATCGAAGGCCGCCAAGCCGCACTCGCCCAGAGCGGCGAGATCTACCTCCAGCTCGCCGGCAAGCGAGTCCTCATCCAAGCCCCGTAACCTGCTCCCGGGCACCCCGCTCCCGGGCACCCCGGTCCCGGGTGGCCCGCTCCTGGGTAGCCCGCCACTGCGTGGCGGGCTTCCCATTTCCTAACCCCAAATGCCGATCCATCAATCTCAATCGCGCAACCGCCGCGTCTAACAAGCAAGACACCCGCCACGAAGTGGCTGGCCACTTGAGCCCCGGAGCCCCTCGTGCCCCTCGCCAAAGTCCTCGTCGTTGAAGACGACGCCGCCATCCGCCGCGGCCTCTGCGACGCACTTCGCATCACCGGCTACGCGCCCAGCGAAGCGTGCGACGGCCAGACCGGACTCAAGCTCGCCCTCGAAGGCGAGTTCGATCTCGTTCTCCTCGATGTCCTCATGCCCAAGCTCGACGGCTTCGGCGTCCTGATCCAGCTCCGCGCCGCCAAGCCCACACTCCCCGTCATCATGCTCACCGCCAAGGGGGAAGAGTCCGATCGCATCAAGGGCCTCAAGGGCGGCGCGGACGACTACGTCGTCAAACCCTTCTCAGCCTCCGAACTCCTTGCACGTGTCGAAGCCGTTCTGCGCCGCTCCGCAGAGCGTCCACGCGCCCGGACCAAAGCCACCGTCGCGGGCCGCACCATCGATCTCGAGCGCCGCGAAGTCCTGCACGCCGACGGCACGCGTGAGCTCCTCTCGCAGCGCGAGTCCGACGTCCTCTCATACCTCATCGCCAACCCCGGCCGCGCCGTCTCACGCGATGAGCTCCTCCAACGCGTCTGGGGCCTGGATCCCCGCGGCGTCCAGACCCGCACCGTCGACATGGCCGTCGCGCGCCTCCGCGAAGTCCTGCGCGACGATCCCGCCGAGCCGTGCGTCATCGTCACCGTCCGCGCTCGCGGCTACATGCTCGCTTCAGATTCCACACCCGACTCGGGCGCACCCTCCACCGGAGCCGCCCAATGAACGGTCCCCGCTGGTCCATCATCATCTTCCTCGCCTGCGTCGCCGCCGTTCTCGCCGGCCTCGCCTCGCTCACGTTCTACACCCTGGGCCTCGAGCGCCGCGACTATCAGGCCCGCGCCGACGCACGCCATCAGGAGACACAGCGCCTCGTCCTCTGGCGCATGGACTCTGCCCTCACGCCCCTCCTCACGCGCGAGGCCTCTCGCCCCTTCTTCGAGTACGAGCCCTTCGTCCCCGCCGATCTCGGCTACGGCCGAATCCCCGGCCCCATCCAGCCCGGCCAGACGCTCGTCCCCTCGCCGCTCCTTCGCCCGCAAGAGCCCCTCGTCAAGCTCTACTTCACGCGAAGCCGCCAGGGCTTCGTCGCCTCGCCGCAGGCCCCGCCCGCGCCGCTGCGCGAGATCGCCGAGTCTGTCTACATGTCTTCCTACGAGATCGAGCTTGCCGAGCAGCGCGTCCGCGCCATCTCGGAGCTCATGGGCCTTGGCCCCTCGCGCATCCCGCCCCGCACGCAGCCCCCCATCGCCCTCGGCACATCCGGCATGCTCAGCGACGCCGCGCCGCCAGCCAGCGGCAACACTCAGACCCCGCCCACGTCCGCCATCGCTCCGCCGCAGGTCGCCCAGCAGAGCGAAGTAACACAGTCCGCCAACGAGTATCGCGCACGCCAACAGATCGCAGACACACTCTCGCAGAATCGCGCCCCGCAAACCGCTCCGGGGCCCGACGTCTCGCGGCGTGCAGACAAGTCCCCCGGTTCCCCCGGTGGTGCTTCAGCGAGACCCTACCCCGCCGAAGATCAACGCGCGGCCACATCGCACGAAAAGTCCGCGACACCACCAGCCGCGAACGACCCCCCTCGCCGCGACGACCACACTTCCACAGAGCTTGCAAAGAGCCAATCTAGTTCGACCGACTCCAAACCCGGTGATGCCGAGTTAGCCGAGGCCAAGTCCGCCGCAGGCGACACCACCAGATCCAAGGATGAAGACGCCGCAGGCACCTCCACGCTTCATCCGCGCGCAGACGAGCTTGTGTTCGGCGCCAGCTCCGCCCCCGGGGCCGCTGGCACCAACCTTGACGCGCAGTCGGCCCCACGCTTCTCAAACCTCCTCGCCCTTGCACCGATGGGACCGACGGTCGAAGTCGGCCGTCTCACGCCGCGCTGGTTCACAACAGGCAAGGCGAGCGAGCCCGAGCTCATCTTCGTGCGAGAGGTCGTCGTCGAGGGCGAGCGCATGGAGCAAGGCTTCTGGGCCGACTGGACCGCCCTTCGCGACATGCTCATCTCCAACGCCGGCGACCTCGCGCCGGGCGCAACGCTCCGCCCACTCCTTGCGGGCGTCGACGAATCCAACCCCGCCCTCCTCGCGCGCACACTCGCCGGAATCCCCGCTGAACTCTCTGCCGGAGCAGCCCCAATTGCGCAGGTTCCAGTCTGGTCACCCGCGCGCCTGACGCTCCTCATGACCTGGATTGTCTCGCTCCTCGCGATCCTTGCCATCGGCATGGTTCTCCGCGCCGCGATGGAGCTCGCCGAGCGCCGCGGCCGCTTCGTCTCCGCCGTCACGCACGAACTCCGCACACCCCTCACCACCTTCTGCCTCTACTCGCAGATGCTCGCCGACGGCCTGATCCAGGGTGAAGACGCTCGCGCCACATATCTCCAGACCCTCAAGTCCGAGTCGCAGCGCCTCGCTCGCATCGTCGAGAGCGTCCTCGAGTACGCACGCCTGGGCCACAAACGACCCGGCCAGGTCCGAACTCTCCAGTCCGTCCAGCGACTGATCGACCAGGTCACACCCCCCCTCGCGCAGCGCTGCACGCAAGCAGGCATGGCCCTCGAAGTCAGCATCGAAGGAAGCCACAACGCCGCCGAAGCAATGGTCGCGGCCGATGCGCCCACCATCGAGCGCATCCTCTACAACCTTGTCGACAACGCCTGCAAATACGCCGCCGCGAGCACCGATCCGCGAGTCCATCTCATCGCGCACGTTGATTCCAGCGGTGTTGTCTTCTCGGTCCGCGACCACGGCCCCGGCATCGATCCCGCCGAGCGACCCAGAGTCTTCCGAGCCTTCGTCCGAGGCACGCGCGAAGCCGCCGGCACCATCCCCGGCCTTGGCCTTGGCCTCTCACTCGCTCAGGGCCTGGCCCGCGAGATCGGCGCCGAGCTCAGGCTCGAGCCAGCCCCGCAAGGCGCGCGGTTCGACCTCCGGCTCCCCCTTGCATGAGTGCAACACAAATAATACAATGTAACACATACAGTATGTATAGTATTAAAACATCAGATCATGGCAGTGGATCGCCCCACGCCTCCGGCACCACAATCACGCCGTCCGCGCCCCGGCCAAGCCGCCACGGCCGCGCCGATCCGTCGTGCATCACAGCCTGCATCGCCCCGCCGCGGGCGTGCATTAGCGCCAGCCGCTGAGCCCGGTGCGCCGGATCACGAAAGTCCACAACACTCCAGCACCGACCTTCCGGGGGCAGGTCCGGCCCTGGCCGAACCGCCGCCGTGTCCATCAGCAACGGCCGCTCGCTCGGCCGTTCCACAGCATCCATGCGGACATGCGCCGTGACGGCGGCATCATCAAAGTTGCCACGATCATCCGGGGCTCCAGCTTGCCCCGTCGCGTTGATCCCATACGTCCGCGTCATCACGCGCCCATAGAACGCACGCGATGAAGGGCACACCAGAACGCTCTGTGGCGGCGATCGGCCGATCGTCGCAAGATCAAGCCCCGCGCCAAGCTGCACAGCCATCGCCCAGTTCGGCAGCATCGTGTACGGCTGCCCAAGCGCAGGCGAGAGCCCCTTGTGATCATCCGCATACGCCCGCACAATCACGCCCATCTGCCGCAGATTCGCAAGGCACGCGGTCGAACGCCCCGACTCTCGCGCCGCGCTCAGCGCCGGAAGCAGGATCGCCACCAGAATCGCAATGATCGCAATCACCACCAGCAGCTCAATCAGTGTGAACGCGTCGCGAACGTGCAACCTGCCTCCCCTTCCCCGACCCACGCTCACAATCACACATCGCATCAGCCGACTTTAGGTCAACCCCGTGCCACGATCATCCGAGCTCTGGCAGATGACCGTGGTCTTGGCCTGCGGGTCAGACCACCACAACGCTCGCAGACGACCATGGCTTAAAGGGCGCTCACACCTGCTCCATCCCATCCGCATCTCCGAGTTCTGCATCTCCCCTTGCAAGTCCCCAGTCCCTTACTCCCTCCCTCACTCACCCCGGAAACCGCGCTCCCTGCGGCCGCGTCGTCGCCAGCCGCTCCAGCAACGCGGGCACCGCCCTCTCAACCACCATCTCCGTCCGGTGGTTCAATCGCACAAACCCCTCGCCATCCGCGTGATCCAGAAACGTCATCAGCGAGTCAAAGAACCCCGCCGTGTTCAGCAGCCCCACAGGCTTGGAATGAATCCCAAGCTGCGCCCACGCGAGAATCTCAAAGAGCTCATCCAGTGTCCCCAGCCCACCCGGCATCGCGATGAACGCATCCGCCATCGTCGCCATCTTCATCTTGCGCTCGTGCATCGTTTCAACAACATGCAACTCCGTGATGCCCCCGTGCCCAAGCTCGCGCGTCTCCAGCAACCTCGTGATCACGCCAACGACGCTCCCCCCAGCGCCAATCGCCGCGTCCGCCACCGCGCCCATCAGCCCCGCGCGCCCGCCCCCATAAATCAGCGTGATCCCACGGTCCGCGAGCCCGCGACCAAGCTCAAACGCGGCCGTCGTGTACTCCGCGCGCCCACCATGGCTCGCGCCACAGAAGACACACAGCCGCCGGATCTCCCGCGGCCTCTCATCCCTCGCCGCGCTTTCACTGGTCCGCTCACTCACGCCGCCTGCTCCCGCGCCTGCGCCATCACGGCCCAACAGGCCTCACCGTGATCGTCTCCCCATCCTTCCCCGTTCCCGCCATCGTCGCGCCTCCTTCACCCAGCACGCGCACCACAACGTTCCGCGCCGGCCGCGCCCGATCACCCTCGGTCTTGGCGACCTTGATCGAGATGCTCCCATCACCGCCGCGCGTCGCTTCGTACGTCGTCAGCAGGTAGTCACCCTTCTGGAAGTCGTACCCGTCGGTGTCGTCCTCGTACAGCGTGCCACTCGCCTTCCCCGCGTCATCGAGCGAGACAACCAGCACCAGCGGGTCCAGCGGCTTCTGATTCACAAACTGGATATCCGGCCCCTGCGGCACAATCGCCCCGCCGCGAACATACAGCCGCGGCAGATCCGCATCAGTCGAAGCCTCAAACTCGCGCCACACACCCTTGGGCATGACGGGCACTCGCGAGCGATCCGGCATCACCTGCGCCATCACCAGCACGTCCGATCCGATCAGGAACCCATCGTCCTCGCTCCGCAGCGCCGGATCCTTGGGATCAGCAAAGAAGAGCGGCCTCGCCACGGGCAGCCCAGTCATGCTCGCCTCGCGAAACACCGAGTAGAAGTAGGGCAGCAACCGATACCGACGCTTCAGCGCCTCGCGGCTCGTCGCCTCGACCTTGGGCCCAAACGCCCAAGGCTCCTTATCGATCGCGTCCTTCCCCGTGTGCCCGCGGCTGAAAGGCAGCAGCGCACCAAAGCCCATCCAGCGCGCAAACAGATCACCGTCCCCATCGCCCATGAACCCGCCGATGTCCGGCCCATAGTTCGCAAAGCCCGACAAGCCCATGTTGAGAACCATCGGAATCGAAGTCTCAAGGTGAAACCAGTTCGCCGTGTTGTCGCCCGACCACCCCGCGTGATACCGCTGCCCGCCGATGTACGTCGCGCGGCTCAGAACAAAGGGCCGCTTGTCCGGGTTCGCCGCCTGAATCCCCTCGCGCGATCCCTTCACCATCGTCATGCCATACACGTTGTGGTACCGCGCATGGTCTCCCGCCGCGCCCTCAACGCCCTGCGCGGTCCCATCCGGACGCTTGAGCGCCGGATCGCCCGCATGCCTGTTGTTCTCCGGCATCGTCTTGCTCTGCACATTGAAGACGGCAGGCTCGTTCATGTCGTTCCAGACACCGTTGATCCCCTCGGCCATGAAGGGGCCATAGAGCGGCGCCCACCACGCCCGGACGCGGGGGCTCGTGAAGTCAGGGAAATAGCACCAGCCCGGCCACACCTCGCCCTGGTAGACGGTCCCTCCGGAGGTCTTGGTGTACACGTCGTTGGCAAGCCCAGAGTCACGCACGCCAATGAACCGGGCCCACTCGGCCCGCATCATGCTCGTGAACTCCGGAGTCCACTTCGCCATCGCCGCCTCATCAGGATCCGTCCCCGAAGCGTCGTCACGCGCCTTGATCCCGGGGTTGATCATCCACACGTTGTGAAAACCATCCGCAAGCAGGTCCGCATTCAGCTTCTTCGGATCGGGAAAGTACTCGCGATTAAACGCAAAGACCCGGAAGCCCGCCATGTAGTCGATGTCGAACCAGATCACGTCCGCCGGGATGTCGCGGTCGCGAAAGCCCTTGGCGATCTCGCGGACGCGCGACTCGGGGTAGTACGAGTACCGGCACTGGTGGTAGCCGATCGTCCACTTCGCTGGCAACGGCATGTACCCAGTCAAACGGCCAAGCTCCATTACCACGGCCTGCGGCGTCGCGCCATCGATCACAATCACCGGAAACGCAGGCCCATCCGCGATGAACAGGATCTCGTCCGCGTTCGCCTTCGCAGTATCAACAACACACCGGTACGTCGTGTCCGCAAGCACGCCAAACGCCGTCCCATCAGGCCTCACCGCAAGCACCCACGGGTGGCTCTTATAAAGATGCGGCGAATCATCCTGATACCCATACGCGTCGAAGTTCCACGTCTCGATCCGCCGCCCGTTCCGCAGCAGCGGCCCACTCGCCTCGCCCGTGCCATACAGCGAGGTGCCCGGCGTGATCTTGACTCGCACCGACTGCTTCCCATCGTCAACACCGAAGATCGGCGCCACCGGGAACGCGGCTGGCGCAGGCCCGACCGCGCCCTTCTCATCCGCCAGCGCATAGCTCGGGTTCGCCGCCGCGCGAGCCTCCGCCGAAGCATGAAAGCGAACCGTGCTCGCGCCCAGCGATTCCGCGACGCTCGTCGCCCTCGCGACCTCCGGCGCCTGCGCGATCACCGTGGACACGCTCCCCGCCACGCTCGCAAGCGCAAGCAGGCCGCACGCCAGCGCAGTCCTCAACGAACCACAGGGTCGGACGCGATCATGGCTCGTCTTCGGCATCGAATCGCGCATGGAAGTCTTCCGTATGAGGTGTGCAGGAACAAAGTCCGTGACAAGAGGCGCAGTCAAACGCGCAGGATAGCGGCAACATCCACCTCCCGCAGCACAATGTTCCCGGACCCACTCTCTTCCGCCACCACCCCAGCCCCACACCCCAGCCCGCCACCAATAACCCCACAATCCCACTGGTGACCACCGATTTCCCACCCGCGAGGCTCATTTACCTCTTCCCAAACCCTCCCAAATCAGCCATACTCGGCGGGATCCACCAGCACACGAGCGGACGTATCTGGTGTTTGTCGATGATCGCTCGCCGGGGCCCGGTTCCAAATCTCCTCCACGCGCCGCGCGAACGCTCCCGATCAATCCCCGGCACACCTCCTCCCGCCACCAAGACAGAAAGTCAATAACCATGACCGTCCAGCCCCGCACCCTCCGTTCCACCCGCATCATCCGCCGCACGCTCGCCCTCGCCTCCATCGCTGGCGCGATCCTCTCGACCTCAACCGCGCAGGCGCAGTGGCAGCCCTGGGATGAGAATCCGCCCGTCATGCTCCAGTGGTTCGAGTGCCGCTGGCAGGACATGGAACGCCGCATGAGCGACTGGTTCACCGCGGGCTACGGCTCTGTCTGGCTCCCCCCAACCTCCCGCGGCTACGTCTCGCCCTCGAACTCCAACCAGAACGGCGACTCCGCTGGCTACGACCCCTTCGACCGCTTCGACCTCGGCAAGCCCGGCGCGACCACCGCCTACGGAACCGAGTCCTTCTTCCATGAGCTCGTGCAGGAGTACCACCGCGCCAACGGACTCGTCTTCGTTGACATGGTCCTCAACCACAACGCCGGCCGCCAGACCGGTCAGAACTTCCAGCTCGAAGGCGGCTATCCCGGCTTCTGGATGGGCCCCCTCAACACACCCTTCAAGACCTCAACCAACAACTGGGGCGACTTCCACGCCGGAGTCGCGGGCGGGTTCTACCAGAGTGAGAATCCCGGCGGGGCGCGCTACTGCCTTCTGCAGGGCGACCTCGTCGCGCTCATCGATATCAACCACTCCACCAACAACCAGTTCATCCGCCAGCCCATCCAAGCTGGCAACCCACTCAACATCCCCGCCGGCACGGTCTTCAACCGACCCGACCCCGAGAATCGCCGCTTCTACTTTGACCTCGGCCTCGGAACAGAGAACGTCGCCAACCCCGGCATGTCCTTCGCCCCCGGCCTCAACACCGGCATCTTCGCCGCCCCCTGCGACATCCCCGCGCGCAACGAGCCCGCCACCAACTTCACGCGCAGCCGCTTCAACCTCGCCGATCCAACCGCAGGCGATCCCGTCCCCGAGAACGCCACGACCTACCTTCTCCGCTGGACGCAGTGGATGCTCGATGTTCACAAGGTCGATGGCTTCCGCATCGACGCCGTCAAGCACATGCCCAGCTGGTGGTACGACACCTTCTACGACTCCCTCGTCTTCAACAAGCGCATCACCCCCGACGGCCGCGCCGTGATTCCCTTCTCCTTCGGCGAGTCCGTCGAGGGCAACGACTTCTCCCTCGACCGCTACGTCCGCAAGCCCAACGGCCGCACCGCAGGCCGCAGCGCCGCTGGCGACGCCTTCGCCAATCGTGATGTCCTTGATCTCAACGGTGCCGGCGGCCTGCGCGACGTCGTCAACGGCTTCGCCGACTGGAACAGCGCCCTCGGCCGCCACATCGATTCCACCGACGACGGCTTCCAGAACGGCTCCGTCGGCGTCAACCACATCTGGAGCCACGACAACGGTGCCAGCGGCAACGGCAACGCCGCGCCCCCGACTCCCACCAGCCGCCAGCAAGGCTGGTTCGCCCACGCCTACCTCATCATGCGCCCCGGCCAGGCCAAGATCTTCCACAACGCCCGCGGCATCAACCGCGCGGGCGGCTTCTGGCCCCGCGCCGGCGTTACGCCCGTCATGGGCGTCGAGCCCACCACCGGAACCATCAACCCCGTCATCTCAAACCTCGTCCAGCTCAGCAACTGGTACGGCCGCGGCTTCTACTACCCACGCGTCACCGACAACGAGGTCCACATCTTCGAACGCGCCACGCCCGTCGGCGCTGGCCTCTCCGGCAACGTCCTTGTCGCCGCCAACCGCTCCTACGCCGGACTTGGCATCACCAGCTTCGACCAGCGCACGTTCAACTCCGCCTTCCCGCAGGGCACGCGCCTCATCGAGATGACCGGCAACGCCGCACGTGCCGACGTTGATCCAAGCAACCAGATCGACGAAGTCATCACCGTCGGCGCTGGCGGCTCCGTCACCGTCCGCATCCCTCGCAACCAGAACGTCAGCGGCGTCGATCACCACCGCGGCTTCGTCGTCTACGGCCCCGCCGTTCCCAGCGGCACGCTCTCGATCGTTGGCGCGACGGGCGCTCTAGCCGCCGAAGGCCCCGCGACCGTTCCCGTCATCGCTCCCTGGCGCCGCCGCACGTACGAAGTCCCCGTCGTCACCGGCAACACCTTCACCATCAGCCTCACGACGGCCAACGGCGACACCGGCGCACCCAACAACAACAACGCCGACGACAACGCAGTCTTCCGCATCAACCAAGGCTTCCAGGACTGGAACGGCAACGGATCCGTCGACATCGACCACACCAACATCGTCGTCCCCGGCTACGAGCAGTTCGTCACCGTCCGCCAGCCCCTCGCCGGCACCGCCAACATCAGCGGCCTCTACCAGCAGTCCATCAACGCCGCACTCCTCGAAGACGGCATGAACTACGTCTCCGTCAGCGCACTCCGCCGCCGTAGCACCGGCGAAGCGCCCCTCTTCCGCGAGTTCCGCACCGGCATCTACATTGATCGCCTCCCGCCCCAAGCCCAGATCGTGGACCCCGGCACACAGCCCGCCGCCACGATACAGCTCTCAATCTCGGTCCGCGCTCTCGACCGCACCGTTACCCGCGTCCACCTCATCGCCAACCCGCCGCAAGTCGCTGATCCACTCGCGCTCGCCGTCCGCGCCGGGTTCCCCGGCACCAACGAAGCCGTGCAGCAGGACCGTCGCGACTACTCGCGCATCCTGACCGGCCTGCAAGACGGCCCCAACACCATCCTCATGCTCGCCTTCGAAGAATCCGGCCGCGGCTCGTTCCAGACGCTTACCGTGCAGGTCGGCGTGCCTGCCGCGCCCTGCGACTACGACTTCAACCAAGACGAGAACATCGACCTCGTCGACGCGCAGCAGATGGCCCAGGTCTTCGTCGGCCTCCTCCAGCCCGAGCCCAACTGGCTCGACGGCGACCTCAACGGCGACGAGAACGCCGACCTCACCGATGCGCAGCTCCTGGCCCAGTACGTCGTCACCGGCAACTGCCCGCTCTAATCATCCGGGTACCACGCTCTGAGGTACCACGCCGCTCCGCGCCGTGTCTCCTCCCTGCCAGACCACCCCCCAAAAACAAAGAACCCCCGGCTCATGCCGGGGGTTTCTCGTTTAGTCACATCCTCGCCGCAATCTACTTCACGCCATCCTTGCCCGCGATGTAGCGGATCAGATCAACGCAGCGCGCCGAGTACCCAGCCTCGTTGTCGTACCAGCTCACAATCTTGAAGAAGCGCTTGTTGAGCTCGATGCACGCGCCAGCGTCATAGATGCTGCTGTGCCGGTCGCCGATGAAGTCGCTCGACACAACCTCCTCCTCGGTGTACGCAAGCACGCCCTTCATCGCGCCGTTCGCCGCGGCCCTCATCGCCGCGTTGATCTCCGCAAGGCTCGTGTCCTTCGCAGTGCGGAACGTCAGGTCCACGCACGAGACATCCGCCGTCGGCACGCGGAAGCTCATCCCAGTCAGCTTCCCCTTGAGCTCAGGAATGCAGAGTGTCACGGCCTTCGCAGCGCCGGTGCTCGAAGGGATGATGTTCTGGTACGCGTTGCGACCGCCGCGCCAATCCTTCTTCGAAGGACCATCC
>Ga0105049_10005966_pt1 | contig 14189 bp, 14 predicted proteins | sample MAT06_FD_78087 | JGI IMG/M metagenome (GOLD analysis project Ga0105049, IMG submission 78087) | Freshwater microbial communities from Lake Fryxell liftoff mats and glacier meltwater in Antarctica - MAT-06 | ecosystem: Environmental > Aquatic > Freshwater > Ice > Liftoff microbial mat | place...
GTTTCCACTGCAAATTATATCAACAAAATGAGTAATTATTGCAAGGGTTGCTATTACGATTCTACAAAACGTTATGGAGAAAAAGCTTGTCCTTTTAATAGTTTGTATTGGAATTTTTATGCTACACACGAAGATAAATTAGCAAAAAATCCAAGAATAGGTATGAGTTATGTTACTTGGAAAAAAATGCAAGACGAAGAAAAAAAATTAATTATCACTCAAGCTCAAAAGTATTTGGCCACTATAAATCAATTGTAAATAAATTTTTCTGTTTTTGATTGCGATGACAAAGAAATATTTTTGTTTTCTTTGTATGTATGAAAATCGCAGAAATACATTCGCTGTTTTTAAAACATCCTCAAGTTAGCACAGACACCAGAAACGTTATTCCTAATTCTATTTTTTTTGCATTAAAAGGTTCTAATTTCAATGGAAATACTTTTGCAACCGAAGCATTAGATAAGGGTGCCGCATATTCTATAGTTGATGAAAGTGAATATGCACTAAACGATAAAATTATTTTAGTTGAAGATGTATTAAAATGCTTACAGGAATTGTCCACTTTCCATCGTAAATATTTAAATATTCCTGTGATTGGAATTACTGGCTCTAATGGAAAAACTACCACCAAGGAATTGTTGCAACGTGTGATTTTAAAAAAGTTTAATGTTTTTGCAACAAAAGAAAATCTAAACAATCACATTGGTGTACCTCTTACTTTGCTTTCATTAAAAAAAGAACACGAAATTGCTATTGTAGAAATGGGAGCTAATCATCAAGGTGAAATTGCTTTCTTGAGTAATATATGTTTGCCAAATTATGCACTTATAACAAATATCGGTAAGGCACATCTAGAAGGCTTTGGTGGCATTGAAGGAGTTATAAAAGGCAAAACAGAATTATTTAAATTCATCAGAAAAAACGATGGCCTTTTATTCGTAAACGGCGATGATGAATTGTTGATGAAACTATCAGGAGAGATTAGTAAAATTACTTACGGAGAAAAGGAAACAAATTTTTTAGCTGGTAAATTAATTGATTCCGAAAGAGGAATAAATTTTTTATATTCTTCTAAAAATTCTGTTTTAAAAGAAGAAAATTCTGTTGAAATAAATTCTGTTTTAAACGGTAGATATAATTTTCAAAATATTTTGGCAGCTGTTTGCATTGGCAATTATTTTAATATTTCTTCCGAAAAAATTAAGGAAGCAATTGAAGATTACATCCCTCAAAACAACAGATCGCAAATTGAAGTAAGAAAAGGAATTACATTTTTTATGGATGCTTACAATGCAAATCCCAGTAGTATGGAGGTTTCTATTACTAATTTTGACGAACAAACGAAAGATAAAACAAGGCTCGCAATTATTGGCGGGATGAATGAATTGGGTGAAACATCAATAGAAGAACATCAAAAATTGATTTTACTATTAACAGAAAAAAAGTTTGACAAAGTGTATTTGGTTGGTAATCATTTTACAGATTTAGAAGCACCTGTTTCATTTGAAAAAATTAAAAAAATTGAAAATCTAAATGAACAAGAAATAGTAAATGTTTTCTCAGGTTGTTTTATATTAGTAAAAGGTTCAAGAACAAATCAATTAGAAAACGTTCTAAATATTTTTTAGAATAAAATACTTTTAATAAATTGCCTTACCTATGAAAAAACTAATACTCGTTTTCTTTGTGTTGCTAGCATTAGATCTATCAGCACGAAACCATAACAGATACGTAACTTTCACTGTATTATCTGGTGTAAATAAAAGCAGGTTTATAAATTACGATGGTTCAACGGGAAGAATAGGAAGCGTAAACAATATAAATTTAAGAATTGGTAGAAAACAGTTTGTGCAATTAAATCTTGAGCTTTCTATTTATCAAAGCAAAGCGCCGCAATTAATTAATACCAATGAAATTCTTAATCAATATAATTTTGGTTATTTTACTTTTCCGGTTATGTATGGATATCGATTAGGCTTTAATGAATCTAAATCGTATGCAGTAAGATTTTATGGCGGACCAGAAATGGGACTTTTACTTTGGGTAAAAGATAAACAAGATGTTCTTAATAAAGGAAATGTAAATAAAATACTTTTTAATGCAATGGCTGGAGTGGGCTTAGATTTTAAAAGAGTAACATTTGATTTTGGTTTCCACCAAGCAATGAATAATGCCTTTACTGCAAAAACAAAATGGCAAGTAATAAGCTTAACTACTGGTTTAAAATTTTAGTTTACTAATTTAAATTTAGAGCTTCTTCTAAGTATATATAAACATCGGCTGGATGGTCGTTTATTTTTTCTTTAGAACGTTTATGACCTAGGCGAACGGCAACAATTTTTTTAGAAGGAATACAAAATATATATTGCCCTAAAATTCCTCTTGCATAAAAAATCTCTTCGCCCTTGTAGTTAATTAGCCACCAATGGTAACCATATTTATTATTGGGTAAATTATCTGAAAAAATTTTAGCTGCCTTAGTTGTTGCTTTCACATAGTTTGTATCAATTATTTGTATGCCATTGTAATTTCCATTATGGAGCATTAATTGCCCTAGTCTCGAAAAATCTTTTGCATTGCTATTAAAGCAACAAAAAGCTCTGGCCTCTCCGTTTTTTTTATCCAAGCACCATAAAGCATTTTTTTGTGCACCAATATTTTTCCAAATTTTGTTGGATGCATAAGTGTAAATATTCATTCCAGTGGCTTTCTCTAAAATAAAACAAAGCAATTGAGTATTTCCACTTTGGTAATCAAAATTTTTTCCGGGTTCACCTTCTAGCTTATATCTATAAATAAGTTCTTTTAAATTATTGCCATACAATGCCTCTGCGGCAAACCCAAATGGATTTATATAGCTTTCGTTAAAACTTATTGAAGAGCTCATTGTAAGCAAATGTTTAATAGTTATTTTGCCTTTACTTTCAGGGTCAAAATCGGGCAAATAATTTGAAATTGGCTCGTCAACACTTTTTATTTTTCCTTCTTTAATTGCACAACCCACCAATAATCCTACAATTGATTTTGACATAGAAAAACTGTTAGAAATAGAATCTTGAGGAATGCCTTCAAAATATTCTTCATATAAAACTGAATCGTTTTTTAATACCACAAATGCAGTTGTTCCTGTTTCTTTTGAAAGAGTGTAAAATTTACCGCTTGGTTTTTTCTTGTTGTAGTTTTGTGAATTTGGGATTGGGATGTACGAGCCTTTTTCTACAACTCCTAAATTATCTTTGGTAAACTCATTTATGTCCGGGCCCATTTTCCCTTTGAAGATAGTGTATTGAAAAACTTTATACACATAAAAATTTCCAGTAATTAGGATGTAAACGTTGAGAAGTGCAATAAGTAAAACTAAAGTTCCAAAAAAGTATTTGAGTATTTTCTTAAGCATAGCATTAATGATTTATGAGTAAATTTAAAAATAAAAACAAGCAAAACTTAAGATAAAATATAGAATTACTTTAATTTCTTTACAATCTTATAATTTTTGTATTCACCAATTCTAAGTCCAGTATTTTTTTCAATAATATGCAGAATTTTCCCTTTTGGTGTAAATCTACTTTTTGTAGGGTCGAATGTAAATTCCCAATCTTGCTGTTTAACTTTTGATAGCATGAGTTTAGGATGTGTGCCATCAAATTTTTTTACTGCATCAACTTGGTTGTAATCAAACTCTTCTTTTTTTGGTATATTTTTTTTTAGCCAATTATCGTCATGCCAAAAAGAGTTAAAGAAATTACTTTTTTTCTGCATCAACTTTGGATTTCTTGCATAGCTATAATGGAAAATTCTTATCGGCGAATACAAAACTTTTAATGGTCTTCCAGAATGATTATTTTGCCAATCCTTAAAACTAGGATACAATCTAAATCCTTGAGAATCTCTAAATGATCGTATGTTTTTTTGATTTCTAATAATTCTAATTTCTCTGCGGTGCCATTTTCTTGTGCTTCCTATGTATTGGTAACCTCCATAAAAGTTTAAAAAATCAAAAAGAATGCCTTCAATAGTTTTATCTTTTTCTAATTCTTCAATTGATTTAAGAATTAGTTTTGCATCGTCTTCGTGTAATACTTCGTCTGCCTGAATATGAAATCCAATTTCTCCTGTTATATTATCAAGTGCAATATTTGCTTGTGTTGCAAAAAGTTTTCCTCCTTCTCTTTGGCTCATGTCCCAAACAGTATCCACTATTTTTATTTTGGGATTATTTAATTTTTCAATTGCTTCTCTTGTGCCGTCTTGCGAATCGCCAACCGCCATTACAAATTCATCCACATAAGGCAAAACAGATTGTATAGATTCTATAAATGGATATCCAAATTCAAACCCATTTCTAACATACGAAAATCCACTAATTCTAACCACTGAAATTCTAAGTAGTTACTAAATTAAAATTATTTATTTCTTGTTCAACTAATTCCATCAGCCACATAGGAGTAGAAGTGGCTCCGCAGATTCCAACAGTGTTTACATTGGCGAACCATTCAGAATTTAATTCTGTGGGGTCCGAAACAAAATAAGTTTTAGAATTCGTTGCCTTGCAAACATCGTGTAGTATTTTTCCATTTGAGCTTTTTTTGCCACCTACAAAAATAATTACATCGTGATTTATTGAGAATTTAATTAATTGAGGTTCTCTATTTGATACTTGCCTACAAAGTGTATCGTTGGATTCAAATTTAATTTTATCTCTATTTCCTGCTAATTCTAAACGTTTTTCTATTTCCTTAATTATCCTCAAAAATCCCTTTGTACTTTTAGTTGTTTGAGAATAAAGTTTGATTGGTTTGTTATAATTTATTTTATTTAAATCTTCGTCAGTCATAACAATAATTGCATTGTTGTTTGTTTGGCCTTTTAATCCGTTTACTTCTGCATGACCTTCAATTCCATAAATTACAATTTGACCATCTACTTCAATTACATTTTCATAACCTTCTCTAATTCTATGTTGAAGTTTTAGCACAACCGGACAGCTAGCATCTATCAAATGAATATTATTTTTAATAGCGATTTTGTAAGTTGAAGGCGGCTCTCCATGTGCACGAATAAGAACTTTGCAATTGTGTAAATTTTCTAAATCGGAATGTTGAATTATTTCTAGACCTTGTTTTTTTAATCGGTCCACTTCCATGTTGTTGTGAACAATATCTCCCAAGCAATAAAGTTTTCCAGATTCTGCAAGTTCATCTTCTGCCATTTGAATAGCATAAACAACACCAAAGCAAAAACCCGAATTTGAATCAATCGTTATTTTCATATCTATGTTTTAATTGCCCTCAAATATGTTAATTAAGAAACAACGGAAACAAAAATACCAAAGATTTATTAATTGAATTAAAAATAGTTGAAATTTGTATTAATTATTGGCCCAAGGTATTTTGTAATTTGTAATTTAAAAGTGTAAATCTGTATATAATTGCAAACTTATAATCATGATTTTAACATTTCAACTCTAATAAATATTTTTAATTCGTGTTCTTTTTCAATTTCTACCATTTACTTTTGTGGCAGTTGTTATGGGACTTATTAAAAGAATTATTTTAAGGACAATTTATTTTTTTTTAATCACTACAATTTTATCTGTAGTGTTGTTTAAGTTTGTTCCAGTGCCTATAACTCCGCTTATGGTAATTAGACTTAAAGAACAAAAATCAAAAGACAAATCATTTAAATTAAAAAAAGATTGGGTAGCAAATGAGGACATTTCTAATAATTTAAAACTTGCTGTAATATCTTCGGAAGACCAAAACTTTTTCAATCATTTTGGTTTTGATTTCGACGCCATTCAAAAAGCATACAAACAAAATAAAAAGGGCAAGAAAATAAAAGGAGCTTCAACAATATCTCAACAAACAGCTAAAAATCTTTTTTTATGGCCAGGCAGAAGCTATATTAGAAAAGGCCTAGAGGCTTATTTTACTTTTTTAATTGAAGTATTTTGGTCAAAGGATAGAATACTAGAAGTGTATTTAAATATTATTGAAATGGGAGATGGTGTTTATGGTGCAGAAGCAGCAGCACATGAATTTTTTAATACATCCGCCAAAAAGTTAGATAAAAATCAGTCGGCGTTAATTGCTGCGGTATTGCCGAATCCTTTAAAATGGAGTGCTAAAAATCCCAGTGGATATATAACTTGGAAAAAGCAAAGAATTGTATCTAGAATGAACAAAGCTGGGAGCTTAGAGGGTTTTAGAAACTTGAAAAAAGATTAACCTACACCAACGGAAAACTTACAAAGAAAGCACTTCCTTTCCCTTTTTCCGATTCACACCAAACTTTTCCATTTAACTGCTGAACGTATTTAAAAACAATAGATAAGCCTAATCCTATAGATGTTTCGCCATCGGTAGGAATTGTACTTAGCTTTTGAAATTTTTTAAACAACAATTCTAGGTCTTCTTTGCTTAAGCCCTCGCCTTTGTCGCTAATTTTTATAAGTGCTTCAGTATTAGTTTTCTCTAAAGAAATAGTTATCACAGAATTTCTAGGAGAAAATTTTAAAGCATTTGAGATTAGATTTTCAACTATTTCTATGGTCAATAAAAAATCTACAAAAATAATTTTGGAGCTAGTGTTCGATAGTAAACTTATTTGAATTTGTTTTTTCTCAGCTTGAATTCTAAAATTTGCAAGCACTTCTTTAATCAGTAAATCTAAATCTACTTTTTCTAAAATAATATTCGATTTGCCAGCTTCAATGGCTTCTATATCCAATATATTATTTGTCATCTTGCTTAATCTTTCCGTTGATTTTTTTATTTGCAAAAGCATTTCATTTTGTTCTGCATCAAACTTATTTTCTGATTGCTGAAGCAATTCTGTTAGCCCTAAAATTTGATTTAGGGGAGTTCTAATATCATGTGCAACAATACTAATTAAATTATTTTTTTCATCGTTTAGTTTTAGTAATCTTTTGTTTCTCTTTTCTAATAAAATATTTTGTTCGTTTATGGCCTTTTGCTGCTGTTCTATTTGGGTTTTTTGAAAGCTTATTGCTTCATGATTTCTTTTGCTATTCCTAAATAGCACATAAATTAAAAATATAATTAAACACAAAAAGCTTATCAAAAAAATTAGAATCAAATTAGTTTTTATCTTTTCTTCAATTTTCTTTTGTTTGGTAAGAATATCTTTGTTCTGAATTTGTAATTCTTTATTTAGTAATCTATTTTCTATGTTTTCATTTTCTGCCGACAAACTATCAATGAAATGATACATTTTTAAATCAAAATATTTTTGTGTTATCGAATCAATCTTTTGCTTGAAATCATTTGTAGAAATGTATTCGTCAAAGTACTTTATCCAGCTACTATTTTTTTGAAATAAAAACGAATATCCTTTTCGCTTAACTACAAATAAATTTTGTCTTCGAACTTCAAATGTTGGATTTTGTGAATAGTTCATCAAGTAAATTGGTAGGGCAATAAATCCAAATGAATTTTTTGTTTGTTCAACATTTTTTAAAATATTTTCGGAGCTTCCTAGGTCAACAACAGAAAAATTTGTACGCCTTTCGCTTTTCAATTTTAATAAGTTTGCTTCGTAAGTTGTTTTATTTATTGAGTAAGCAATACAGTTTTTAAATACCTTATCAAACTCCTCAAGATTATCTACAACTGGCAAATTGGCATTGCTAACCATAACTTCAATATCGCTCATATAAGGTTTGCAAAACGAAAATAATTTTTCTCTGTCTTCAGTTATTGAAAAAGCACTAGCGCCAATTTTATTATTACTATTAGTGCCCGACATAGTGGTTAAAATATCACTAAAATATTTCTTATTTTTCCAGTATATTTTTAATTTTTTTTTATATTTCTTTTGGTAAAATTCTTTAAAGCCATTTATAATTTCTACTTCAATTCCTTTTAAATCTTCATTGTTTTCCTTAAAGACAAAAGGCTTAGATTCATTCCAAGAAATTTCTAATGTCTCAAAATTTTCTTTTCTATTTTGAGCATTTACAAAATCACTAAAAAACTGACAAACAAATAGGAATAAAATAAATCGAAACTTATCCAAAATTATAGGTTTACTTTTGCCAAAGTAATGGTTTTGAATCTAAAATAAAAATTTGGCTTAAAAGTCTCTTGGTTTTTAAGTGATTTTGTGGTACTTTCGTTTAAACACTTAACTTTGCAAAAAATTTGATACTATGTCAATTACAATGCCTTTTAACATTAATAAATGGATTAAAGAAAATCGTCATTTATTAAAGCCTCCAGTTGGCAACAAACAAATATATCAGGATACAGATTTTATTGTAATGGTTGTTGGCGGGCCAAATTCAAGAAAGGATTATCATTTTAATGAAGGCGAAGAGTTTTTTTACCAATTAGAAGGTGATGTGCAAGTAACGATTCAGCAAGATGGGAAAGCTGTTTTGATACCAATAAAAGAAGGCGAAATATTTTTGCTTCCACCTAGAATTCCTCATTCTCCTGTGAGAGGTGCAAACACAGTGGGAATAGTTATTGAACGCAAAAGAAAATCTCACGAAAAGGACGGTTTGTTATGGTTTTGCGAAAGTTGTAATAATAAATTGTTTGAAGAATATTTTGATTTAGGAGACATTGAAACTGCATTTAAATCTACATTTGATAAGTTCTACAGCAGCCTAAATCTAAGAACATGCAAAGAATGTGGAACAATAATGGAACCGCCTGTTGCGGCAAAATAATTTTAAATAATGATTGGATACAAAAAAAATTATTACACAATTGCCGATGTAAAAGCAGAAATGGTTTTGCTTGAGCAGGAGCGTAAAAAGATAAACGACAAACGTAAAGTTTGGAATAATTCTTCTCAAAAATTTGTATCCAATTTTTTTGAAAATGTTTCTATTGAATTGAATAATAAATTGAAAATTGAAGTAATAAATAATTTTAAAAATTTAAGTTCAGTTGTTGTCGGTTTGCAAGATTTTAAAAGTGGAATTTTTGAAAGACGAAAAACTGGCCTTGTTGAGTTTACTTATTTTAGTGGTAGTTTGGGATATTCTCAAACATTAAATGGAACTATAAATGTGTGGATTGCCGCTCCTCATGTTGAAGGATTAATGCAACCCAAACCTGCAAAGAATATTGACTCTTTGCATCCAACAAATATTACTGCAAATAAATTAACAGGTCATTTGCATAAATTTATTGAAGTGGTTTTGGAATGGGAAGCTCAAGAAAATATTATTGGGAAACTTGGCTACACCCAAATTACAGAGGAAAACTAAAAATATGATTGATAGAATAGAATCGTTAAAAAAGAGATTTGAAAGTGTTGAAGAATCGTTGAGCGACCCAAAAACTATGGGCGATATGAAACTTTTTGCACAGTTGAACAGAGAATATAAAGAGCTAAAAGAAATAGTAGAAACTGGTCAAGAATACAAACAAGCCATACAAAATATTACTTCTGCCAAAGAAATTATTGAAACCGAAAGCGATAAAGATTTGTTAGAAATGGCTCATGACGAATGGACAGAAAGCGAAAAAAGAAAAAATGAACTTGAAGAAAAAATTAAGTTTATGCTTATCCCCAAAGATCCAGAGGATTCTAAAAATGTGGTGTTAGAAGTAAGGGCTGGAACTGGTGGCGATGAAGCTTCTATTTTTGCTGGAGATTTATTTAGAATGTATTGCAGATTTTTTGACAAACAAGGTTGGAAATATTCTGTATTAGATCATACCGATGGAACAATGGGAGGATTTAAAGAAGTAATTGTTGAAGTAAGTGGAGAAAGTGTTTTTGGAAAATTAAAATTTGAAAGTGGAGTTCATCGTGTGCAAAGAGTTCCACAAACCGAAACCCAAGGCAGAGTGCATACTTCGGCTGCAAGCGTTATTGTTTTGCCCGAAGCCGACGAGTGGGATATTGTATTAAAAGATTCAGACATTCGTAAAGATATTTTCTGTTCATCTGGCCCAGGAGGACAATCAGTAAACACCACAAAGTCGGCAATAAGATTAACTCATATTCCTACTGGTTTGGTTGTGCAATGTCAAGATGAAAAATCACAACAAAAAAACCTTGAGAAAGCAATGGGAGTTTTGCGTTCGAGGATGTATGAAATAGAGTACCAAAAAAGATTGGAAGAAGCTTCTAAAAAAAGAAAAACGTTGGTTGCAACAGGTGATAGATCCGAAAAAATTAGAACATACAATTATCCTCAAAGTAGAGTTAGCGATCACCGAATTGGTTATACAATGCACAACTTGCCTGCCTTTATGGACGGCGATTTAGAAGATGTATTGCAAGGACTACAAATTGCAGAAAACACCGAAAAATTAAAAGAAGGTCAATTAGTGTAAAAAAAAAATATAATATGAAGACAAAACTACTTTTTATTTTTAGCATTTTAGTGAGCTTTGTATTTGCTCAAATACCAATTCTAAATTATAACATGGCGCCGAATATTGATGATAATTATACCTATCAACTAGATACTATACCTGACCACCTACAAAATATATTAGCAGGTAATGGTGGCGAGAATGTTTCTTGGGATTTTTCTAGTTCTATTTCACCAGTCGGAGATATTATTGTAACAAGCTACGTAAGTCCGTCGACTGTTACTCTAGGAAATGCTTTTTCACTTAGTAATATTGCAACGGTAACTTCTGATGGCACACCAAATTTTTATAACTTAAACAGCACAGGAGCCGAAAACTACGGCACTGTTTCAGGTGGGTATGTATTTTATTTTTCTAATCCTCTCAAACTTATTTTTTTTCCTATGACGTATTTAGATAGCAATACTGATACTTTTGCGGCTAATTATCCTCAGTTTCCCGAGTATTTGCAAAGAACTGGAAATATATTGGCAGAGGCAGATGGATACGGAACATTGCTGATGCCAGGAAATAATATTTATGAAAATGTATTGAGAATAAAATATACTTTAAATATTTTTGATAATTACGGCAATGCAAATATAGATACTCTAACCGAAGTATATTATGATTGGTATGGTAGTGATATTACATTTCCAATCTTGCAAATTGGTAGCGGAAATTACAATGCTTACAACTCTCTTCAAGATTCAGTTTCAAAATATATCAGAATTAAAACTGCTCAAAATTTAACAACTAATACATCAAACGCAAATGTTAAAACGTTAACAATTTATCCTAATCCATCTCAAGGAAACTGTGCCATAAATCTTCCATTTATGTCTAATGATAATTATCATATAACTGTTTGTGATGTAAACGGAAAAAGAGTGTTTCAGGAAAATACACCAGCTCAATACTCACACATTTTACCTTTAGAGAATTTGTCTCAAGGAATATATTTTGTTCAAGTGTCAAATTCTAGTTTTGTGCAAACTTTAAAGTTTATTAAGCAGTAATACTATTTTGATTGATGGATTACAATAAGCTAAGGAATTTAATATTTGAAAAGAAGAATTTTTTATGTGTTGGGTTAGACCCCGACTTTCAAAAAATCCCCGAACATTTAAAAATGCTTCCTTTTGCTCAATTTGAATTTTGTAAAAAAATTATAGATTCAGTTGCCCCATTTTGTGTGGCGTTTAAAACAAACACAGCATTTTTTGAGGAGCAAGGCTCAAATGGTTGGATTTCTTTAGAGAAAACCATTAAGTATTTAAACGAAAACTATCCAAGCCATTTTACTATTGCCGATGCCAAAAGAGGAGATATAGGAAACACCGCCGAAGCTTATGCTAAAACGTTTTTGCAGAACATGAATTTCGATTCGGTAACAGTTGCTCCTTACATGGGCAGCGATAGTATTTTGCCTTTTTTAAAATACAATAATAAATGGGCCATTGTACTTGCACTTACTTCTAACAAAAGTGCCGACGATTTTGAAACAAAACAATTAGTAAACAATGCAACTAATTTTGAAGAGGTAATAAATTTTACAACCAAGCTTGGTACAAACAAAAATTTAATGTTTGTTGTTGGAGCAACTAGGGCAGATGATTTAAAAAAAATTAGAAGTATAATTCCCAATCATTTTTTGCTTGTTCCAGGTGTGGGAGCTCAAGGTGGTTCTTTAGCAGATGTTGTTAAAGAAGCATGGAATAAAGATTGTGGACTTTTGGTTAATTCGTCCCGCTCAATTATTTTTGCTTCAAATAGTATTCACTTTAACAAAGTAGCTGCTGTTGAAGCAAGTAAGTTGGCTATGGAAATGAGTAATTTCTTTTAGAAAAATGATATGAAAGAAAGTTTTTTGCACTACTTATGGAAGTTTAAATTGTTTTATGCCAATAAGCTAAAAACAATTGATGGCAAAGAAGTAGAAATTATAAATTCGGGCACACACAACAGCAATGCAGGTCCTGATTTTTTTAATGCTAGAGTAAAAATTGGCGATACAATTTGGGCCGGAAATGTAGAAATTCATATAAAGTCGTCTGATTTTTTCAATCATAAACACCAGAATGATAAAGGGTACGATAATTTAATTTTGCATGTTGTTTATGAAAATGATGTTCCTGCAATTAATAATTATTTTACACTCCAAATAAAAGATTGCTTTGACAATAAGCTACTCCAGAATTTTAACTCACTTCAAAATTCAAAAGAAAAATTAGCTTGCTCAGGTGTATTGTCAAATGTTCCAAACGTAATTTTTAAATCTTGGTTAGATGGAATGTTCTTTGAAAGAATGGAGGCTAAGGCAAAAATTATTGAAGAAAAATTAGAGCAAAACTTTAATAACCTTGATGAATCTTTTTACTTGCAATTAGCTGCAAATTTTGGATTTAAAATTAACCATGAACCATTCGAATTGTTAGCAAGAAAACTTCCATTCTCTGTTTTGGCAAAACACCGAGACAACTTGTTTCAACTAGAAAGTTTACTGTTTGGTGTGGCTGGATTTTTAGGTGCCGAGTTTGAGGAAACCTATCCAAGAGAATTACAAAATGAGTTTAAATTTTTGCAAAAGAAATTTTCATTAACCACAATGGATGTTTCAAATTGGAAGTTTTTAAGAATGAGACCAAGTAACTTTCCAACAATAAGAATTGCTCAATTTGCGGCGTTAATTAACAAATCGGGAAATGTATTCTCCAGTTTTTTAAATGCCACAACTATAAATGAAATAGAAAAAATTTTGGATATAGCTCCAAGTAATTATTGGAACTTTCATTACAGATTAGATGTACTTTCAGAAAAAAAGAAAAAGAATTTAGGTAAAAAGTCGAAAGAAAATATCATAATAAATTCGGTTGTTCCTTTTCTATTTGTAGGCGGAAAAAATCAATGGAAAGATGAACTATTAAACAAGGCAAATAAGTTGATGAACGAATTAAAAGCTGAAGAAAATAACATCACAAAATTGTTTTCTTTTGCAAATAAAAGTCCCGAAAATGCTTCCGAAAGTCAAGCTATGATTAATCTTTATAAAAATTATTGCTCACTAAAAAGATGTGAAAATTGTGCTGCTGGAAATTATATATTAAAAAATTTGTAATTTAGTGCACACAAAAACTAGAAAGTATGATCTTTTCAATAATTAATTGGTTCGAAAAACAAGCCTTCGGAGTTTGCACATATTTAGGAAATAAGCTAGGCATAAAATCAAATACTGTGCGAATGTATTTTGTATATCTTTCTTTTTTTACTGCGGGCTCTCCAATTATTCTATATTTTGCATTTGCCTTTATGCTAGAAAACAAAAATCACTTTAAGCCTTTTAAAAGTAAAAGAACCAGCGTTTGGGATTTGTAAAAATCTTAATGTACAATTTATAATACAAATTTTTTTTAGTACACTTTTTTACTAAAACTTTATTTTACAATTACTTTTTTAGTAGCCACAAAATCATTTCCAGTTAGCTTCACAAAATAAATTCCACCACTATGGTTTGCTATGCTCACTGTTTGTCTTTTTGAATATACCTCACCACTGTATTCCTCATAAATTACTTTTCCTAAAACATCCAAAACTTGCAATTGCACATTTTGCTTTTTATCAGAACTAAAATCAACGTTAAAGTTCCCGTTATTTGGATTTGGATAAACATTTATTTCTAAACTGTTATCATCTGTAATTTCTGTTGTTTTTGTTATTACTGTTCCCACCGTAAAACTATACCTAGCAACTGAACCAAAATCTACTGGAATTATTTTTTGAATTTGACCATTCCCTTTTCTTAACCACAATTTCCCTGTTCCGCCAGCAGAATTTGCCCAAAATCCTAAA
>Ga0105049_10005970_pt1 | contig 14183 bp, 13 predicted proteins | sample MAT06_FD_78087 | JGI IMG/M metagenome (GOLD analysis project Ga0105049, IMG submission 78087) | Freshwater microbial communities from Lake Fryxell liftoff mats and glacier meltwater in Antarctica - MAT-06 | ecosystem: Environmental > Aquatic > Freshwater > Ice > Liftoff microbial mat | place...
AGCGAGCCGGTGGGAAGCGCTCCGGCGGGACCTTCGCCGTCCCCGACGACCCGACCGACGCCGATGCGGCGACCGAGGCGCTGACCGGAGACGAGTTCATCCTCGACGTGCAGACCCACTTCCTCGAGTACGACCTGTCGACACCGGGAGGGCTCGCGCTCGCGAGTGCCTTCCCACAGTCGGCCTGCGGTGCCGACGACCCGCGGTCCTGCTTCACGATCGACGAGTACCTCGACGAGCTGTTCCTGCGCAGCGACACCTCGAAGGCGGTCATCTCCGCGCTCCCGATCCCGGGCGACGCGAACCCCCAGTCGATCGACGACGCGGAGGACGCCCGCCGGACCTTCGCGGCGGTCTGCGGCGACGACCGCCTCCTGGTGCACGGAGGCGTGTTCCCCCAGCTGGGTTCGCTCGAGGCCGCGCTCGACGGGATGACCGAGCTCGACGCCGGTCACGACATCTCGGCGTGGAAGGTGTACACCCACAACCCCGCGGGCTGGTGGCTCGACGACCACGCTGCTGATGCACCGCAGGTCGGCGACGCGTTCCTCGACCACGTGGCGACGACCTCCACGAACATCGTCTGCGTCCACAAGGGCCTCGGCGGGATGCTCGGCGGTCGCGCCGACTACTCATCGCCGGTCGACATCGGACCGGCCGCGGCAGCCCACCCCGACGTGCGCTTCGTCGTCTACCACTCCGGCTTCGAGACCGGATCGGCCGAAGGTCCGTACACCCCCGAGACCGCAGGCGTCGGAGTCAACCGCCTCGTCACGACGTTGCGTGACCACCGGATCGGGCCCGACGGCAACGTGTTCGCCGAGCTGGGCTCGACCTGGTGGCTGGTGATGCGGAACCCGACCGCCGCGGCCCATGTCCTCGGCAAGCTGCTCGCGCAGCTCGGTCCCGATCGCATCGTGTGGGGCACCGACTCGATCTGGTACGGCTCACCCCAGGACCAGATCCAAGCGTTCCGTTCGTTCGAGATCACCGCTGAGCTCCAGGACTCCTTCGGCTACCCCGCGCTCACGCCCGACGTGAAGCGCAAGATATTCGGACTCAACGCCGCGAAGCTCTACGGCATCGAACCCGACCCGGGCCGTTGCAACTTCTCCCGGGAGGATCTCCGACAGGCCCGCGAGGCCATGCCCGGCCCGAACCGCACCTACGGCCCGGAGACGGCATCGCAACTACGTTCGCTCATCGCGGCGCACGGCGTCGTGTGACTACTGGAACGTCCCGCCGTCGACGACGATCCGCTGGTCGGTGAGATAGCCGGCGGCATCGGACACGAGGAAGCGGACCACGTCGGCGATCTCCTCGGGCGTGCACACGTGCCCGAAGGGGGAACCGGCGTCGAGCGTATGGATGTCGTCGATTCCCATCGCACCCTTCACGAGCCGCCGACCCATCTCGGTCTCGACCAGGCCGGGGGCCACGACGTTCACGTGGATGCCGTTGCGGCGTTCCTCCTTCGCCAGACCCCGGGCGAGCGCCTCGAGCGCGGCTTTCGCCATGTTGTAGGGCGCGGAGTTCGCGGCCATGTGGGTGGTCGCGGCCGAGGAGATCATGATCACGTCGCCGCGGGGGTGCGTCCGCATCCCGGGCAGGAGCAGCTTCGACAGCAGGAACGCGCCGAGCACGTGCGTGCGCCACACCCGTTCGACCTCGGCGACCTCGGTCTTGGTCACGTTCTGACCGCGGCTGGCGATGCCGGCGTTGTGCACGAGGATGTCGACCGAACCGAACGCGTCGAGCGTCTCGGCCGCGACCCGCTCGCAGTCTTCGACCATGTCGACCGAACCCGCGAACGCGAAGCCCCGGCGCCCGAGCGCTTCGATCTCGTGGACCGTGGCCTGCGCACTCTCGGCGTCGCGCCGGTAGTTCACGGCCACGTCGGCACCGTCGGCGGCGAGCGCCAGCGCTATCGCGCGGCCGATGCCGCGACCTCCACCGGTCACCAACGCCGATCGCCCTTCGAGTCCGCTCACGCGTATCCCCTCTCGATCACTGGGTCACCCTCACGCATCGTGCTCATTCGTCTCGGAACACGGGCGGGCGCTTCTCGAGGAACGCCGCCATCGCCTCGGTCATGTCGCCGGTCGTGCTGCTCAGGATCTGGGTGCGGTTCTCGAGGTCGATGCCGGCGTGGAGACTCCCGATCTCGAGCTGGCTCCACATGACCTCCTTGGTCATGCGCACCCCGAACGGACTGTTGGCCAGGATGAGGTCGGCTTCGTCGAGCGCGACGTCGAGCAACTGGTCGTCGGGTACCACCCTGGTCACGAGGCCGATCCGTTCGGCTTCGACGCTGTCGACGAAACGCCCCGTGAGCATCAACTCGTAGGCCCGGGACGCCCCGATCAAGCGGGGCAGCATCCAGCTCACACCGACGTCGCAGCCCGACAGCCCGACCCGCACGAACGCGACGTTGAACCGCGCGCTCGTGGCCGCGATGCGGATGTCGGATCCGAGCGCGAGGGCGAGCCCGCCGCCCGATGCGGCGCCGTTCACCGCCGCGATCACCGGCTGGGGCTGCTCCCGCAGCGCGGGCACCATCCCGGCGACGAACTTCTGGACCCGCATGCCGTTCCGCGCCCGCCCGGTTCCGGTCACGTCGGGTGGTGTCGCGCCCTCGGCGAGATCGAGACCCGAGCAGAACCCGGTCCCCGCGCCGGTGAGCACGATCACCCGGCAGCTGCTGTCACCCGCGAGGTCGTCGAGCACGCCGTAGAACCCGGACAGGAGCTCGTAGTTGAGCGCGTTGCGACGCTCCGGTCGGTTCAGCGTGACCTGCGCGACACCGTCGCGCGGACGGGTGACCTCGACGACACTCATGTGGACGCGCTCCCCCGGGGCATCGTGTGGGCCTCGTTGCGGGCGTCAGCCTGGCAGACTCCGGGCATGACCGAACCCGTGCACGCCGCCGACCTGACCGACGAGCTCGAGGATTGGGGCGACCTCGCGCCACCGCTGGGGATCCCCCTCGGCGACGCGATGCCGACCCGTGGCCTCGAGACCTGGGCCGCCGAGAGCGGGACCCCCTCCACGGGCGTGTGGGAATGCGAACCCGGCGACAGCCGCTGGAAGCTCGACGGCGAAGGCGAGTTCATCCACGTCGTGAGCGGGCGGATGACCTGTACGAGCGACGACGGTGTCGTCACGAAGCTCGGTCCGGGCGACTCGTTCACCTTCCCGCCCGGCTGGAGCGGCACGTGGAACATCCACGAGACGCTCCGCAAGGTGTACACGATGTTCCCGGCCTGAACAGCCGCCGCCGCATTCACCCGGCGCGGGAGCTCGCGAGGCGGTCGGCTCGTTCGACGAGTCGCTCCGCGCCGAGGCGGTCGGCCCACTCGGCCAGCTCGGGCGTCGCGCCGCGCCACTCCCAGTCGTCGACCACACCGACCTCCGGGTCGATGCGGAGGGTCGCGAGGTTCCGGAAGAGCTCGGCGAGCTCCCGCTGCGCCGCGAGCGTCGTGGCGAGCTTCACCGCGCCGCGCACCGTGATGTCCCACTGGTGGGCATGTTCGGGGATCGCCTCGATGTGCACGTACCGGCGGAGCACCGCGGCGGCCGACTTCGCACCCCAACCGGCAAGCCCAGGGAAGCCGTCGGCGCTGTCGCCCACGAGCGCGAGCCAGTCGGGGATCGATTCGGGGAGCACCCCGAACTTCTCGATCACACCGGCCTCACCGATCGTCGTGCGTTTCCGCCGGTCGAGCTGGACGACGTGGTCGTCGACCACACATTGGGCGAGGTCCTTGTCGGGGGTGCAGATGATCACCCGGCCGACCCGGGGGTCGCGCGCCGCGACGTGCGCGGCGGCGGCGAGCGCGTCGTCGGCCTCGAAGTCGATCATCGGCCAGACGGCGACGCCGAGCGCGGCGAGCGCGTCCTCGAGGAGCGGGAACTGGCCGAAGAGCTCGGGGTCGATGCCCTCGCCGGTCTTGTAGCCGGCCCACAGCTCGTTGCGGAACGACGGGATCACGTGGTCGGTCGCGACGCCGACGTGGGTCGCGCCCTCCTCGAGCAGCGTCAGCACCGAGTACACGACACCGCGGACCGCGGCGACCTCCACACCGTCGCCGTCGAGGTGCGACGGCAACGCGAAGTGGTGGCGGAAGAGCTCGTAGGTCCCGTCGACGAGGTGCGTCTCCACCGCGGGAGCGTGTCACACCCGATCCGTTGGTGCGATTGTCCACGCCAGAGGGGGTCCAATCGCACCAACGGATCGGTCGCGTGCGGCGTTCAGTTGACGATCTTGGCCTTCATCTTCTGGAACTCGGCGTCGTCGAGGACTCCGCGGTCCTTGAGGTCGGCGAGGCGGTGCAGCTCGTCGGCCGGGCTCGACCCGGACGAGGCGGTACCCGCGGCCTGACGGATGTACTCCTTGGCCGCCTGGTCCTGAGCCTGCGCAGCCTCGATCGCGTGCTCGTGCATCTTGTGGCCACGCGCGACCAGGTAGACGAACACGCCGATGTAGGGAAGGAGGATCACGAAGATCGTCCAGACCGCCTTCGCCGGTCCGGACAGGTCCTGGCTGCGGAAGATGTCGGCGAAGACCGTGATGAGGATCCAGATCCAGATGAAGAAGACGAAGAACCAGATCATCGACCAGAGGATCTGGCCCGTTCCGAAGTCGTCTGCCAGCAGCATTGTGAAGTCCCCCATCTGCCCGTACCCGCGGCGCACTGCCGACGGTCGGAGCAGAACCTACGCCACCTGAGCTTCACGCGCGGTGACCGTTCCGGCTGCGGCTGACCTGCGGGAACGCGAGGTTCGCGAGCCACCGACGGGAGGCGTCACCATTCCCTACCGACCAGTAGGTAGGCTGGTGTCATGGACCCCGCATCGGACGCCCTCATGCTCGAGCTCGACCCCAGTGTGGGCGCGCTCCTGACCCGGCACTACGACACCGCGAAGGAGTGGTTCCCGCACTCGCTGGTCCCCTACAGCCGCGGTCGCGACTTCGTCGAGGGTGAGGAGTGGTCGCCCGACGACGCCGGCCTGCCCGACGCCGTGCGCTCGGCGCTCCTCGTGAACATCCTCACCGAGGACAACCTGCCGTACTACTACCACTCGATCACCGGCTTCGGTCTCTCCGAGGCGTGGCAGGAGTGGAGCCGCCGGTGGACCGCGGAAGAGGGTCGCCACGCGATCGTCATCCGCGACTACCTCACCGTCACGCGTGCCATCGACCCGGTCGCGCTCGAGCGGGCCCGCATGCACCAGGTGAGCGGCGGTGTCGTCCCCGACAGCGAGTCGGCGGCCGACGGCCTCGCCTACGTGTCGCTCCAGGAGCTCGCGACCCGCATCGCCCACCGCAACACGGGCCAGCAGATCGACGACCCGGCCGGCACCGCGATCATGTCGCGCGTCGCGGCCGACGAGAACCTCCACTACCTCTTCTACCGTGACCTCACGTCGACGGCGCTCGAGATCGACCCTTCGGTGATGGTGCTCGCGATCGACCGGCAGGTCCGCAACTTCGCGATGCCGGGCACCGGGATCGTCGACTTCGAGGCCCACGCGAAGCTCATCGCCAACGCAGGCATCTACGACTTCTCGCAGCACCACGAACAGATCCTCGTTCCGGTGGTCCTGCGGCACTGGAAGCTCGAGACGATCGAGGGACTCAGCCCCGAGGCCGAAGAGGCGCGCGTGCGCGTCCTCGCGTACATCGAACGGTTGGGCAAGGTCGCGAAGCGCATCGCCGCCCGCAAGGCCGAACGCCTCGCCACCACCTCCGCCTGAACCGACGGAACCGCCTGAGCGGCCCGGGCCCACCTGATCCAACCCGGCCTACGCCCGCGCCCCCTTGGCGTCGAGTTCGTGCACTTCGCGGACCACACGCCCGCGATCCGCACGAACTCCCACCGGGGTCGGGGCGGGACCGGGGTCGAACATGCGCAGGTAGAGCGCAAGGGCCGCGGTGAACACGGCGACGGCCCCCACGATGTGGATCCCGACGAGGAGTGGCGGGACCCCGGTGAAGTACTGCGTGTAGCCGACCGCGGCCTGGGCCACGACCACGACGAGCAGCACCGTGATCGCTCGCTGCAGGCGCGCCAGCGCACCGGCGCGGTGGGCGACGAAGAGGAGCGCGATCACCACCGTGAGGAACACCATCACCGCGACCCCGTGCACACGCGCGACATCCGGGAGATAGAAGCCGAAGCGCTTCGCCTCTTCGTCTCCCGCGTGCGGACCGGTGTTGGTGACGACGGTGCCGGTGACCACGACGATGGTCACGAGGACGAGCAGCGCGCGACCGATGCTCACCACCACGTCGGCGACAGCACGTCGTTCGACGGTACCGTCGGGGATGCCGGCGCGATGGAAGAGGACGATCGCATCCGCGAGGAGCACCATCGAGAGCAGGAAGTGCGACATCACCGCAGCCGGATGGAGATGGACCAGCACAGTGACCCCACCGAGGACGATCTGTCCCATCACGCCGGCGACCAGCCCGGCCGACAGCCAGAGGAGGTCGCGCCGGCGGGGGCGCCGGAGGAACGCACCGAGGACGGCGGCGATGACGCCGAGCGAGACGAGACCGGTGAAGAGTCGGTTCGCCGACTCGATCTTCTGATGCGAGCTCGACTCGGAGTGAGCCACGAGTTGGCCGGCCTCGCAGTTGGGCCACGACGAGCACCCGAGGCCGGAGTTGGTGAGCCGCACCGCGGCCCCGGTCACGATGATGATCGCGAGGAGAACTCCCGCGACCAAGGTGATGCGCCGGTAGACACTCGGGGTGAGGGTGAACGAGGTGCGCCCCATGCCGAAGCGCATCGTAGGGCCCGAGCGCGCATCTAGGCTCACCGGCCGTGCGCCGCTCACTGCTCGTGGCCCTGGTCGGGATCGTGGTGATCGGGGCCGCCATCACCTCCGCCGCGATCCGCGATCCGCGCTCCGCGCCGAGCTCGGCCCGCACCCCGACCGGGACGAGCGCCCGGCCGATCGTGCCCGAGGAGACCTCGACCACCACCTCGACCACCCGACCGCGGCGAGGGAGCGGGGAACCGGTGGTGTTCGCGTTCGGGGGCGACGTCCACTTCGAGGGATCGCTGCGCTCCCAGCTCGCGGCCGACCCGTACGGCATGTTCGCCCCCATCGCCGCTGAGCTCGGGGCCGCCGACATCGCGATGGTGAACCTCGAGGCGGCGATCACCGAGGGTGGGACACCCGAGCCCAAGGCGTACAACTTCCGCACCCCGGCCACTGCGCTCGCGGCGTTGAGCAGCGCCGGCGTCGATGCGGTGAGCATCGCCAACAACCACGGCGTCGACTACGGGCCCACCGGCCTCGCCGACACCCTGGCCGCGAAGGCCGCTTCGCCGATCCCGGTGCTCGGCGTCGGGAACAACGCATTCGAGGCCTACGCGCCCTGGCAGACCGTGGTGAAGGGACAGCGGATCAGCGCGTTCGGTGCCACCGACGTACTCGACGAGCAGTTCTACTCGACGTGGCCCGCGACCGACCTGCAGGCCGGCATCGCCTCGGCGAAGGACGCCAACCAGGCGCGTCTCGTCGCGGCCGTTGCCGCGTCGCGCGCCGTGAGCGACACGATCGTCGTCTACCTCCACTGGGGCGTCGAGGGCTCGACGTGTCCGTCGACGCGCCAGCAGGAGCTCGCCCAGAGCCTGGTCGCGGCCGGCGCCGACATCGTGGTCGGGAGCCACGCGCACCGGGTGCAGGGAGGAGGTCGGCTCGGCACCGCGTTCGTCGACTACGGGCTCGGGAACTTCGTCTTCTACAACGAGAGCGGCGAATCCGGTCGGACCGGGATCCTGAGCGTGACCGCGACGGGCCGCGACGTCGACGCCTACCAGTGGAAGCCCGCGCGGATCGTCGGTGGGATCCCCCGCCTGCTCACCTCTCCCGACTCCGACGCAGCCGTCGCCGCGTGGGACGCGCAACGGGCGTGCACGGGACTCACGCCCTAACTTGGGTGCTGTGACCTACGACGAGCTCTCACTCTTCCGCGAGAACGCCGACGAGTTCGGCCTTGCCTGGACGGGACCGCCGGCCGTCCGGCGGGTCCGGGTGCCGGTCGACGGCGATCGCGCCCTGAGTGCGCTGGTGTGGGGTGAAGGGACACCCGAGATCGTGCTGCTGCACGGTGGCGCCCAGAACGCGCACACCTGGGACACCGTCGCCCTCGCACTCGGCCGTCCGCTCGTCGCGATAGATCTGCCGGGGCACGGCCATTCCGACGGCGGCGCGCTCGGCTCGTTCGGTCTCGATGCGAACGCGGCCGACGTCGCGGTCGCGGTACGGGCGCTCGCACCCGATGCCGGACTGCTGGCCGGGATGTCGCTCGGTGGACTCACGTCGATCGCGCTCGCCGGCATCGCGCCCGAGCTCGAACGGCGGCTCGTGCTCGTCGACGTGACCCCCGGCGTCAACCAGGACAAGGCGTCGGCGATCACCGCGTTCGTCAACGGACCCGAGTCGTTCGCCGACTTCGACGAGATCCTCGCCCGCACCGTCGAGTTCAACCCGTCCCGCTCGGAGTCGTCGCTGCGACGGGGCATCCTGCACAACGCAGTACAGCGCGACGACGGCAGCTGGGTGTGGCGCTACGCGCGGTTCCGTTCCGACGAACCGCTCCTCTCGGGCGACGCCGAACCGACCGTCCCCGACTTCGGTGCGTTGTGGGACACGCTCGCCACGACCACCATGCCGCTGATGCTCGTGCGCGGGGCCGACTCCCCCGTCGTCGACGACGCCGACGTCGCCGAGCTCCGGCGGCGCCGGCCCGACGTCCGCGTCGAGGTCGTCACCGACGCCGGCCACAGCATCCAGGGCGACAAGCCCGTCGAGCTCGCTGCCCTCCTCGACGAGTTCCTCCGCACCTGACCCCGCCCGTCGCCCGCTCCCCCACGACCCCGCTCGCCCCCACAACCGGCACTCGCGATGACTCCGTCGACGTCGAGGGACACGGACGGACGGTAGCGTCCGGACCCGTGACGTCACGATCAGACGAGTGGTACCGGACCCGCAGCCTGTGGCTCGACTCGATCGACGGGTCGCTGGCCCCCCGGCCGGCACTCGAGGGCGACGTCGACGTCGATGTCGCGATCGTCGGCGCGGGGTACACGGGGCTCTGGACCGCCTACTACCTGCTGCGAGCCGATCCGAAGTTGCGGATCGCGATCATCGAACGGGAGATCGCCGGCTTCGGTGCCTCCGGTCGGAACGGAGGATGGTGCTCGGCGATCTTCGCCGGGAGCCACCGCGACATGGCCCGCACCCACGGGCGCGACGCCGCGATCGCGCTGCAACGGGCCATGTACGACACCGTCGACGAGGTCGGCCGGGTCGTCGAGACGGAATCGATCGACGCCGACTTCCACAAGGGCGGGACGCTCACGCTCGCGACCTCGCCCGCGCACGTCGAGCGCGTCCGGGCGTCGGTCGTGGAGACGCAGCGTTGGGGCGGGCCCGACGACGCAGCCTGGCTCGACCGTTCGGAGGCCCGGCGCCGCGTGTCGGCCGACGGCGTGCTGGGGGCCGCCTACACCCCGCACTGCGCGCGCCTCCATCCCGCGAAGCTGGTCCGCGGCCTCGCCGACTGCGTGTCGCGCATGGGCGCGACCATCTACGAGCAGACCGCGGCGACCTCTATCGAGTCGCGTCTCGTGACCACGGACCGTGGACGCGTGCGGGCCGAGGTGGTGGTGCGGGCGACGGAGGGCTACACCGCAGCAGTCCCCGGCCTCCGCCGGGTGGTGGCGCCCCTCTACTCCCTGATGATCGCGACCGCTCCCCTTCCCCCGGCCTTCTGGTCGGAGATCGGCTGGGAAGACCGCGAGACGCTCACCGACGGTCGGCACCTGATCATCTACGCCCAGCGCACCGCCGACGACCGGATCGCCTTCGGCGGACGAGGTGCGCCCTACCACTACGCGAGTCGGATCCGAGACGGCTTCGACCGTGACGCGAACACGTTCGCCGAGCTCCGCCGCGTGCTGGTCGCGCTCTTCCCCTCGGCGGCCGGGGTGGCGATCACCCACGAGTGGGGCGGGCCCCTCGGCGTCCCCCGCGACTGGACGAGCTCGGTCGGTTTCGACCGCTCGACGGGATTGGCCTGGGCCGGCGGCTACGTCGGCGACGGGGTCTCGACCACCAACCTCGCCGGGCGCACCATCGCCGACCTCGTTGCCGGCGCCGACACTCCGATCACCCGTCTCCCGTGGGTCGCCCATCGCTCCCGACGCTGGGAGCCCGAACCGCTGCGGTGGCTCGGGATCAACCTCGCGCTCGCGCTTCCCGCGGGCGCGGATCGGGCCGAGATGCGCACCGGCCGGCCGGCCCGCCTGCGCACGGCCCTCCTCGACCGTCTGACTGGCCACTGACCGGCCCTGACGGTCGAATCCGCTGCGGCCGGCTCGACCGCTCACCGGTCCGCGTCCCACGGCCGCGTGTCCGCCGGCCCCGCTCCTTCTCCACGCCGGGCCCGGGTTCGGGTGAAGTTCCTGAGGGCCTGCGCCGATACACCGGGGAATGGACGACACCGTGCTGCCGTCACGAGCAGCCCCACCCGCCACCGACGGCGAACGTCGCCGGACCGGAACCCGTCGCCGTCGGCATCCCGCCGCCGACGGTCGGGTGGTGTCGGCGCTCCTCAGTGTCGGATCCCTCTTCGGGCTCGTCGTGCTGCTGGCGGCCACCGCGCCCGCGACCGCAACAAGCGCGGACGGACAGACCGGCAGTGCCGGCGCCACGGCCGGCACCGTGCCGTCGCGACCCACCGCAACGTCGACCACCGGCGTGCCTCCGGCGGGTGGCGCGGCACCGCCCGGGACCACCGCAGTCGCGGCCGGCGCGCCAGGTTCCGTCGCGCCGACGACTGCTGCCGTCGCACCCGGCGCAGTGGCCGGCCGACCAGCCACCGGAGGTGCACCGGCAACCGGAGGTGCACCGGCAACCGGTGGTGCACCGGCCGCACCCGCGGCACCGTCGGGTCCGGCACCGGTCGCGGCACCCGCTCCTCCGCCGCCTCCGGCACCGGTGGCCGAGACGCCCGCGCCCGCACCTGCTCCCGCGCCGGCTCCGCCTCCGCCTCCGGTCTGCGAGACCGGCGGAAGCTGTTGACCTCGACCCTCACACCAGCGACGTCTCCAGACCCGACGGCACATGCGGACCCGAAGGACGCGTGGGTGCACACGACGTTCCGCGCGCTCGGTACGAGAGTTCGGGTCACGGTGCTGGCTGCGTCGGAATCGGAGGCCGACGGGTTGGTCGACCTCGCGGGCCCGATGCTCGAACACCTCGAATCCCGCTGGAGCCGCTTCCGGCCCGGCAGTGAGCTGAGCCGCCTCAACGCCGCCGGTGGTGCGCCGGTGATGCTCTCCGACGACACCTTCGACGCGGTCGCCCATGCGCTCGAGGCGTGGCGGGCAACGGACGGTCGATTCGACCCCACCGTGCTCCCGTCGCTCATTGCGCTCGGCTACGACCGCGACTTCCGTTCCGTGCTGCCCGATGGACCCGCTCCGGCCGTCGTCGTGCCCGGAGGTTGCGCCGACATCGTCATCGATCCGATCGTGCGCTGCGTCACGCTGCCGGTGGACGTTTCGCTCGACCTCGGCGGGATCGGCAAGGGCCTGGCGGCCGACCGGCTCGCCGCGACTCTGCTCGAGGGCGGGGCAGTCGGGGTGTGCGTGGATCTCGGCGGCGACGTGCACGTCGCCGGTGTCGGCCCGCTCGGCGGACCATGGCCGATCCTGATCCAGGATCCGCTCGGCACCGGCGCGACCGGTGCGCTCGCGATCCGGGAGGGAGCGGTCGCCACCAGCACCCGCCTGGTGCGCGCGTGGGTGCGCGGCGGTCGCCGAGTGCACCACATCGTCGACCCGCGCACCGGCGACTGCGCCGAGACCGGCCTGACCTCCGTGACCGTTGTCTCGGGATCGACCTGGTGGGCCGAGGTCCTCGCCAAAGCCGCATTCGTCGCCGGCCCCACCGCCGGTGCGGCGCTCCTCGCCGCCGCCGGCGTGACCGGGCTGTTCGTGCACGACGACGGTCGCGTCACCGAGCTTCCCGGCCTCGCCGCGTTCCGCCCATGAACGGCGCCCGATGACCCAGCACCTCTGGTGGTACACGGTGCGCGCCAGCGGTTTCGTCGCGTGGGCCCTCGTGGTCGCGTCGGTGCTGTGGGGACTGCTGTTGTCGGCCAAGGCCACCCGCAAGCCCAGTCCGGCATGGGTCCGTGACCTGCACCGGTTCCTCGGTGGCATCGCGTGCCTGTTCGTGCTGCTCCACGTCGGTGCGTTGTTCGCCGACACCTACGTCGGCTGGACGTTCGCCGACGTCCTCGTCCCCTACGCGACCAGTTGGCGCCCCGGTGGTGTGGCGCTCGGGATCGTGGCCATGTACCTGCTCTTCGCGATCGAGGTGACGTCGCTCGCGATGCGCCGACTCCCACGCCGGGTCTGGCACGCGGTCCACCTGCTGTCGTTCGTCGTGTTCGCCGCGGTCACCGCCCACGCGCTGCTGGCGGGCACCGACGGCGACGTCGAGGCCACCCGATGGTTCGCGATCGTCACGTCGGCCATGGCGCTGATACTGGTCGCGGTCCGGGTGGGCTCCCTGATGAGCCGCCGGCGGTCGACCGCGGCCGGGGTGTTGACCCGTTCAGGCGTCGTCGGCCGGGACGAGCACCTTCCAGATCGCCCCACCGACGATGCCGCCGATCAGTGGGAACACGATGAACGCCCACAACTGCTCGAGCGCCCACCCGCCCTGGAAGATGGCGGTAGCGAGACTGCGGGCGGGGTTCACCGAGGTGTTGTCGACGGGGATGCTCACGAGGTGCACGAGCGTGAGCATCAGGCCAACCGCGAGACCGGTGAAGCCGACGGGCATCGACTTGCGACTCGTGCTCACGACGACGAGCACGAAGAGGGCGGTGAGCACGATCTCGGTGACGGCCATGGCGCCGAAGTTGTACCCGCTCGAGACGAGTCGACCGGCGGGACCGGTGACGGCGGAGGGCGAGTGGTCGCCCCAACCGTTCGACGCGAAACCCGAGTCTGAGGCGCTGAAGCCCGAGATCCCGCTGGCGATCACGAAGATCACCGCGGCACCGAAGATGCCGCCGAGGATCTGACCGCCGAGATACCAGGGGACGTCGGCGCTCTTGGTCTTGCCGACGACCCAGAGGCCGAAGGTGACCGCCGGGTTGATGTGGCAGCCGGAGATGCTGCCGATGAGATAGGCCGCGCAGAGCAGGCTGAAGCCGAACGCGAGCGCGACGCCCAGATAGCCGATGCGCTCACCGGCGAGGATCGCCGAACCCGGCCCGCCGATCACCAGGATCGCGGTTCCGATGAACTCTGCGACTCCGAGTCGCGCCTTCTCGTTCATGAGCACAGGACCTCACCGTGCGGGATCATGCGGCCGCGAATTCGCGTCGCCGCGGCAGGTTACGGACCTTCGCGCCGGGTTACAACGACCTCGCAACGGGACCCCTCACTTCCGACCACGCTGCGCGCGACTCAACCGAGCTGCTCGGCGGCCTCTTCCAGCCGGGCCCGGAAGTCGGGATGGGCGATCGCGGCCAGCGCCCGGCCCCGCTCCCGCTCCGTGCGACCCCGCAGCTCGGCGATGCCGAACTCGGTGATCACCACGTCGAGCTGGTGACGGGGCGTGGTCACGGTCGCGCCAGGGGGCAGCGTCACGTCGATGCGGGAGATCGGTTCCCCCCGCACCGTGGCCACCGAAGGCAGACAGAGCAGCGACCGGTCCTCGAGCTGGTAGCCAGAGACGGCGACGAAGTCCTCGTGGCCACCGATCCCCGAGTACTGCCGACCGTGAATCGCGTCGGCGGCCGCCTGACCCCACAGGTCGACGGCGAGCGCACCGTTGATCGTGACGACGTTGTGGTTCGACGCGATCGTGTGCGGTGAGTTCACGACGTCGACGGGCAGGAAGCGCACGGCTTCGTTGCCGTCGAGCCACCGGTAGAGCTCGGCGGTGCCGGCCGCGAAGGTCGTGATCGAAACCCCCGGGAACACTCCCTTGCGGAGATTCGAGACCTTGCCGGCGCGGTGCAGCTGCATCAATCCGGTGGTGAACATCTCCGAGTGGATGCCGTAGTCGCCACCCGCTTCCGACGCGAGGAGCCCGACGACCGTCGAGGGGATGCCCCCGATTCCGGTCTGCAGCGTGCA
>Ga0105049_10005972_pt1 | contig 14183 bp, 7 predicted proteins | sample MAT06_FD_78087 | JGI IMG/M metagenome (GOLD analysis project Ga0105049, IMG submission 78087) | Freshwater microbial communities from Lake Fryxell liftoff mats and glacier meltwater in Antarctica - MAT-06 | ecosystem: Environmental > Aquatic > Freshwater > Ice > Liftoff microbial mat | place...
ATGATACCAGGGTCAAAAATCACAATTGTCACCGTGATTTGTCGTACACTGTTTACCCATATTGGAACTCCGCAATCAGGAGTTCCGGTTCGGTCGACCTGAACAGCATAACTTGTGGAAGAAGTTATAACCGGCGGATTATATGATGAAGAAGTGGCGCCCGATATTATTGTCCATCCAGTTGTAGCACTGCCCGATGGAGCTGCCGCAATACCGCTTGCCGAGTACCATTGGTAGGCAAACGATCCTGTTGCTCCTGAAGGACTAGTTTGAAAAAGGATTGAAGAAGGATCTCCGCTATTTGTGAAGTTTTGATTTCCCGAAACCAACGCCCCCAAAGAAAAAGCTAGAAGTATTGTCGCAGCAACAGAAACCCTTGGACTACTTGTACAACCGTTGCTGGTGGCTGAAACCCAATAATTAGTGGAAGTGGAAATAACGGGGGTCGTGAAGCCCGTTCCAGATGTTAGCGCAGAACCGCCTGTTGACGCAGCAAACCAGCTGATTGTACCCGATGATGATGCAGCACCCAAAGGAACGGCACCCGCTGCACAACTCGCCCCTGGAATTGTTCCGGTTATCGTTGGTATTGTATTTACAATTACAACTGTAGCAACAGAAGTCTGGCTGCAACCAGCAGCACCAACGGTAACCGTATAAGAACCCGATGCAGCTACCGTTATATTTTGTGTGGTTTCTCCAGAACTCCAGCTATTTCCTGCCGAAGCCGAAGATGTAAGCGTAACATTGCCGCCAATGCAAAAAGTAAGGGCACTACTTGCACTTATAGTTGGAAGTGGTGGCAGTGTGCAGTTGCCAACGGTTATAGAACCGCTTTGAATCAATGGTAAAGGAGTTCCTTCGTTCAACAAAATGTTATTAAATAAAATTACTACGCTTGCACCGGCACTTGCAGAAGGATTAATCAGAACCCTTACTCTAAATAGTTCTGAATTTCCGGGAATTCCATTTGTTCCTGCCATAGCAAACAGCAACCCTCCAGATATTGGATTGCTCGAAACACTAAATCCCGAACTTGGCGTTCCCGTTGTAATAATTTGCTGGATTGTAAATTCAGAAGGGTTGGAACTCACTAGATTTCCCTGAATTGCCAGTACATTCTGTCCACTTGGTAAGAAAGAAATTCGTACTGGTATATCAACAGTGGTTCCTGCGGGTGCTATCAGATTGTTAGTAAAAAGCCTGGTATCGTAAAGCTGAAATATTCCGCTGGTAACAAAAGCACCTACAGCATCTGTCGCCGTAACTGAAACGTTGCCCGATCCAAGAACTTTCAAATACCTTCCTGTTGTTACTAAAGCAATAGCAGGATTAGAAACTGAAAAGCTTAACGGTAGCTGTGCCGCGCCCGAAACTGTAAGCAGCAAGCTATCGCCGAAAATGAGCTGACCAGAAGATGGGCTAATTGATAAAACCGGAGCTCCAAGAAAACTAACGCTTCCGTTACCTGTTATCGGCGCAAGATCTTCATTTAACCTGCTGGCTTCACTTATAGAAAAATAGCAGGAACCGCCTGAAGTACTTGATAATTTACACCTGATCCAGAACAAAACGCCACCACCAGAAAGAGAAGCAGCTTGAGCAAAAGATACCGTCATAACTCCCGGAACAGACAAATTCAGTAGCGGTGTAGTTGCGGATAAAAGAGAACTAGTGTTAACGATAGAAATCTGGCTTACCAATCCTTGCGAGTAGGAAATGTTAAAGCTGCCTGAAACAACACTAAGGCCTGTTAGATTTGTCGTTCTTATAGGAATATTAATGAAGGAATTGTAGGTCCCTGAGGTATCTGGTATAGTAACTTTAAATCCTCTTACTTCAACAGGAGTTGAAATTCCCGAATACGTATTTGCGTCGGTGGCTCTAACGCTGGTAACTCCAAGTTGGGTTGGAGTAATTAATCCTGTTGAACTTACCGTTCCGATAGATGGATTAGTAAGTGACCATGCATAAGGTGCGGTTCCGCCCGATGCGGTATATTGCTGGGTCTGGTTCTTAAGGAGCAAAGGAACAGATGGATTAACAGCTATCACGGGAAGCGGAATTGCTGTAAAAAGACCTGCATTTACATAATTCAACAGTGGGCTTCCTTCGTTCAGGTAATTAAACTGTGTTCCCGTATTTGTAATATACGTAGAACCATTGCCAATCACTTGGAAGCGGAGAAAAATGAAATTCCCCAAACCAGTTAGCACACTTGCTCCGCTTCCAGTACCTGCTCCTACTATAGTAATTTTTCCAGGAATTGCAACGTTAACTGTTGGAGTTCCAAAACTGCTGCTGATAGTTCCTGTTGTAAGAACTCCGATGGGAATCAGTACAGAAGCATCAAAGGTATATTGCAGATTATAAGCAATAATTCCACGTCCTGTAAAAGTAGTATTGGAGCGTACCGGAATATTTACAAAGCTGTTTAACAGGCGGCTTGTATCACGGAATTGAAAATTAATTGTTTGTGCAACAATGCTGTTGAAAGGAAGAGCAATAAATACAAATAATGTAAATATTATCCGAAGTAATTTCATGTTCATAGGATGAAGATTTTGTTTGGTGTAAAAACAATTATTTAATCGATTGAAACAAAAAATCTTTTCTTATAAACATCTTGACCTGATTGCAGTACAACAATATAATATCCTTCCGTAAGCGCATTTACATCTAATTTATATTCGCCGTTACTTAAAACATTTGTTAATTGCCTACTAATTATTTTACGTCCCGAAAGATCAAAAACACTTAATTCAATATTCCCTGATGTTAATTCAGGAATAACGATTGTAATGTTATCTGTTGAAGGATTCGGATATACAAATAATTCAAACTTTCCAATGGTCTCTGTGATATTTACTGTCGAATTAATTGTAATACTTCCGTTGACAGCGTTGGCAGTAAGGTCTGTTTCATTACCTACGTATTGATCAACAGTAATTGGAATAACCATTCCGACCGGAGCATTTTCTTTTATAACAAAATGCAGGTTAGCCAAATTAAAATCTTCTTCCAACGAACTAATACCCGCTAATGCAATCAATATCTCACCTGGAATAGGGCTGTTGTATGCATTGCTCATTTGGGTTTCACCAAAATCTAGATCCGCAAATGAAACAAAGGTGGTATCATAGGTAATTCTTGCAAACGATCCGAAAAGACCGGTAACCTCAAATAGTTGTAAAGGGACGGTAACCGATCCTCCGGCAATTGCGTTAACATCTTCAACTTCTAACGAAACGTCAAGTGCTGCCAATTTCAGCGATTCGGAACCAAAACGCGTTATGATTCCCGCAGAATAACGAAGGATATCGGATGCATCCGAAGCCGTAAGACCTCCTGTGCCTGTTACATCGCCAACCGTTTGCTGCTGAGCTGTGAGCGTCGTAGCGCTAACAAGCCACTGCAAAATCTTTGCAGCATCAAATGATTGCGTCGATCCATTTTGTGAAACATCACCCGCTAACGGAGAATTAGGTCCTATAGCGCGGAATGGAATAAAATCAACCTGATTTGTTACCGGAACTCCTGTACCTGTTACATTTGTAGCATGCACTGGTCCGGTATTACTTCCCCACCATGAATTTTCTGCATTGATGTTAAATGTTAAATTGTTGTTCCGAATGCCAAAAGTTTGAGGAGTATAAAAATCACAGAAATTAATTGTTGGATTTGATGAACCGTAAATATCTACTCCGACCGACGAAGCGTTAAAAGTGCAACGCTGAATGCTCGGACTGGCATTTGTAATGGTGATAGCTGTTGTAGCATTCCTGATGATACAATTTTTCAAATTACACAGTGCATCCAGAGCAACACCATTAATATAAATTCCTCCCCAATTACCTGTGGAACTGTTCGGATTTGTTAAAGAATCCGCGTTGGTATCTCCCCCATAAAAATCATCTCCATAGCTTGTAAAAACTATATTGCTATCAGCTCTAAAACCTCCAATCGCATTAATTCCTTTATTGATTTGAAGCGTTCCTCCTATGCCCCACTTTGTAACAAGTCCAGGAGCAAATGTAAGAGTAGCAGTGGTTCCGACAGTGAAACTATTGAACACGTATGGTATATTTGTAATTCCCGCAAAACTTCTTTTAGGTAAAGTCACATCCTGACTTAAGGTTTCATCAATTATTGCAATTGACTTCCATGTTGTACCGGAAATTGTGTTGGAGGTTGTCGATGAAGGGTAAGAAAGAACCGAGGTATATAAAGGCGATCCAAACAAATTAGCAAATGAATTTGTATTAACAACCGGTGTGGAAGCTCCTCTTAGCGTTATTCCGGAATTACAAAGCATAAAATTACAGTTAAGAACCGAAGGTGCTGCTGAAATACATTCGACTCCTGAATTTGCATACCTGAATATTGCATAGGAAATACTTGAGGTATTGTCAGAAATATCCTCGAAGCTCAGATAATTAAAATTTACATCCGGTACTGTAGCAGTTCCATTAGCCTCCGTATCCAACGGTGAGCCGTATAAGTCATCTGCCACGTCCGTAAATACCACTGGTGCGACCGCTGTTCCGCTAACAATTAATTTACCGGAAATAATGAACCCTCCTCCCATAAGTTTAAATGATGCACCGGCGGGAATTGTCAATGTAGTTCCTGACGTTATTGTTTGCGCCCCTTCAATTAGGTAAGTAACATTGCTGAATCCTGCAAAGCTTCTTAAGGGAATAGTTGCTGTTTGAGAATAACTAGCCGCCGGGATTGCCAATCCCCGATAAACGACATTATTAAGTGCAATTGTTCCGAATGTTGGAGTTGTAAACATTTGCATACGCACCGCAATTGACAAATTCTCGAAAGACACATTCTGAAGATTTGGATTTGCAGTTCCATAAATACCAACTGCGGCATACGAAAAACGAATTGTAACCTGATTTAAGACTGCTTTTGAATCATTAAACCTTATTGCTTCATTCCACCATATACCATAATTGTATGCGGCACCTGCAAACCTAACTTCTGCGTTGGTGATGTTATTCAGTAAATCATTTGATTCATTTTCAAAAAGAATTCCTCCCCAGGAATCAGCAGTGGGAGCGGTTGCATTCCCATCATTGTTTGTATCACCTCCTGCGGAATCGTCCTGCAAAGCAGTAAATACAACTTTAGCTGCAGCTGTGCCGCTCACTATTAATGCTCCCCTTACTGTTATCATAGGAAGATAGTCGTAAGATAAATCCTTGATTATCGTTCCCGCCTGAATTGTTAGCGTAGCGCCCGTATTAATTGTCAGGCTATTTAGCAGGTACGGAATATTAGCGAAGCCAGCCAATGACCTGGGTGCCATAGAAACACTTGCATTAATGGATACGTCATTTATAAGCAAACCTGAATGTGCCACAGCTATAAATGTGATATTTGTAAAAACAGGGTTACTGAAAAGGGAAATGCTTATTGGAGCATAAGCACCATTTTGAAGAGAAGTATTTGAAATTGTTGGAGCAGATGTTCCAAAAATGCCTATCGCAACCGTCCCACCTGGAAAGTTTCCAACTATTGAATTATTTATTACCGGATTTGCATTTACAATAGTTATTACACCGCTGTAGGAGTTATTATCCAGATAAGCAGTGGGTGAACCGAAATAAACCCGGCAATAAGTTAAATTACAATACGCATCGTTTGACAAGCCATCGAAATGGATCACAGCTCCTTCACCTGCCGTTGGCGTGGTTAAACTGCCGTTGCCATTTGTATCTCCGGGATTACCAAAATTATCGTCATTTACAGATGTAAATATCACGGGGCTTGCTAGTGTGCCATCCGTTTTAAATCCGCCTTTCACGTAAATTCCTTTGCCTGCAGATTTAATAACAACTCCTGCTTCCACATTTATATTTGTTCCGTTCGCAATGATCATATTCTCACGAAGGACATACGTTATATTCGTAATTCCTGCAAATGTCTTTTGTCGTATGGTGCCTGAAACAGATAATTCTGTAAGTCCGTTGTAATAACCAACACCAAATAATCCGAGTGCGGTGTATAAATTATTTGTTAATGTATTACCAGTAAATGTTGGATTTGCCGCAGCTGAAATGGAAACGGCAAAACCAAGATTAATAAACTGGTTATTATTGATTGCCGGAGTTGAAGCTAAAAAACAATTGATCCCATCGCTTACATCTTTTATCTGACAATTTTGAACTGTACCGCCAGCACTGATAAAATTTAAGGCAGCTCCCAAGTATTCCGTTGAATTCTGATTATACCCATTTGCATATTTGATTGTACAGTAGTTTAATGAATTGCCTGTGCTGCCCGATTCAAAAACTATAGAAGAGAAGTCTCCTGTTGCAGGAGACGTAATACTGCCATCCTTATTTGTGTCTGTAGGATTGCCGTGATTATCATCTTTTACAGAGGTAATTATAATTGGTAAAGCTAATGTCCCGTTTGCAATTAAGGTTCCGGCTATTATCAAATTACTTCCATAATAATTTATTGTTTTAATCACAACCCCTGGCTGAATTGTCAACGTTCTTCCGGCAGGAACTCCAACTGGACCTAGAAGCACATAGGTAACATTAGTAATTCCAGTCACCGACCGCTGGATGATATTCGCATTGGCCGTTAAAGTTCCTCCGTATAATCCGATTGCATCATATTGATTATCAGAAAAAGAAAAAACATTGGTTGTGAAAGTAGGATTTGCTTCAAATGCCATTGCAATCGGCGTAAGACTGCTTGACGAAAATGTGTTTGCCGTTACTATAGGATTTGATGCCCTTAATAAACTCAGACCGTGCGTATTATTGGATAATTGGCAAAGATCAATGGTTGGATTCGCATCTTCTGTTTCCACGCATAAATAAGCGAAACGTACCTGCGCACGACGAAGGATACATGTTGCATCGACGCTTCCTCCATTGTATTTTATTCCTCTCCAGTAATTACCAGGAGTTGGAGCAGTTGCTCCAGCATCTCCATCGCTGTCGCCTCCCCAGTTATCATCATAAACAGAGGTGAAGTAAGTTGAATTACCGGCAGTTGCGTTTGCAGATAGAACGCCATCGACCGTTAATCCTGCATTCGGAAAAAATTTAAGTATTGCATTGTTCTGAACAGTTAACGTGCATCCCGCAGTCACATTAAATTCTCCTTGGAATACATAAGCGACATTTGCAACAGGCAAGGTAAAATTGCCTGAAACTATTGACGTAAAACTCAAAGCAATAGAAGGTAATGTATTATTAGAAAGATTGGGATTGTTTGTAAAGGAAAGTGCAACTGGAGCTGACAATTGCAGCGGCCTATAGCAATTCGATACTGAAGTATTGTTCAGGGTAACAGCTCCTGCATCGGCAGAAATTCCAGGCTGGCCGTTCCCGAGTGCATTAATTACAGACCCGGTAAGGCTAAGAGCGCCACTAGAGATAATCCCGTTATTTGAATTTGATACCGTGCTGTTTGTAAAATTGGCTGTAGAGCCCGCATTCATAAACAACGGAAGTGAACCATACTCTGTAATTACGCTCGAATTTGTAAAGTTTGCGGTATATGCAGCACTTACGTAAATAGCTGTGCCCCATCTAAAAATGCAGCCGCTAAGCGTTGATGTGCCTGCATCTGTGCCGTTTCCAAATGTAACATTTCCCCATGCCCCTCTTGCAGGATCTGTTGCTGAGGAGGTAAAAGTTGCTCCTGTTGCAGAAAGAACTCCATTTACAAAAAGACTGGCGCCAGGATCGAATTTTATCGTTACTCCGCTAAGAACCGTTAGTGTAAATCCAGGGTTGATAGTTGTACTGGAAGAAACGAGGTAAGGACTGTTATCAGCTGTTAACGTTGTATTTGCTGCAATAGTTGCATTTATTGGAGTTTGGGCGAAGACTCTACCGCAAAAAAGAGACATTAAAAATAAAATTGAAAGAAATTTTTTCATAAGAATGTTGTTGGGTTAGTTAGTGTTTTGGAAATTGTAGGTTGGTTATAATCAGAGTTTATTTTCTATTTTCAGCTTATAATATTTATTTTAAACTTCTCTTTTAGCTTTTCAGTTTACGCCTCGTTTTAGATGGTTGCTGATCTCCATTTAAAAATTGATGTCCCAAAGCATTTAAAAAATGATGTCTCAAAGATGATATCTCTGTTTTATATTTTTATACCCAGTAATTGGTATTTTTAAAATTTGATATGCTATTTTTCAAAGAATTCCTTCTTTTGTAGCGAATCTTATCAATTGGGCTACGTTTTTAGAACCTAGCTTTTGAGTAATGTTTTTGCGATGGGTTTCTACTGTTAATTTACTGATGAATAAATTATCTGCAATTTGCCTGCTACTACTTCCGTTAGAAATTTGTTGAACGACTTCTATTTCCCTTCTAGTGAGGTAATGTGTGTCTTGAATGATGGCTTTTTGATTTGTTATTACCTGTGTTGGAAAAGAAGTTTTGTTACTTACTACTTGCGAAAGGCTATTAATAACATCTTTTAGACTAGCATTTTTAGTGAGGAACCCATTAATCTTCAGCTTTTTTAACTGCGCAATAAGTGAAGGAGAATCTGCCATACTGAGAATAATAATTTTTAATTCAGGTTGCTCATTTCTCATCCGTTTTGCCAGTTCAATGCCATTCATTTGAGGTAAATGGATATCGAGAATTAAAATGTCATATTGATAATATTGCTTGCGCCTTAGAAAATCTTCAGCGCTCAATGCATAGCCAATTACCTCAAATTGCTGCGTGTTTTTTAGCATACTCGTTATGCCTTCAATAAACATTTTGTGGTCGTCGATGATAAATATTCGTTTCATAAAAATGGGATTTCTATTTGTACTAAGGTTCCTTTGCTGGGGCTGCTCTCACAATTAATAGTTCCTCCTAATAGCCCTATTCTGTATTCACTATTTAAATTTCCAAGTCCTGATTTTACTTCAGAAATAGTGTAACCTACGCCATCGTCTTCTATAGAAGCGTTTAATAGGTTATCAATTACAATTAGCTGCACGATAGCTTCTGATGCATTTGCGTGTTTTAAAATATTATTTATCTTTTCCATTATTACTCTAAAAAGCATCAATTCCTTCTCCCGATTCAATTGATTGGTGTAACCTTTATTTAAAAACTTGATGCAAAAGTTTGATTTGAGGTTGTTAATTTGATACACCATATCGTGCAACACTTTTACCAAGCCAAGCTCAGTAAATAAAACGGGCTGAAGATTTTGTGAGATGTGCCTAACTTCTATGATGGTTGTGTCAATAAGATTTATTGCTTCATCTAGCTCCATATGATCGGCAGCGGCTTGGATTTTTAAATTTTCAAGTTTAATTTTACTAGTGCTTAGCAATACGCCAATAGAATCATGCAATTCCTGCGAAATTCTTTTCCGCTCTCCTTCTTCTGCTGTTAAACGGATAATGTCGTTTGTCTTTTGCTGGCTTATAATTTCATTTCTTGCTTTTTCGAGTTCTTTATTTAAATTTCCGTTGTAATTGTTTAGTTTGATGTTTAACTTGCTGAGTTCTCGCCTACTGGCAATTAACTTAGTTTTTTCTTCACTAAAGATTGCCTCAATGCGGTAAATTGACCTCACGATGGCATTTATAAAAATGTAAAACAAGACCAAGTTTCCAACAATAGACAAGAAAGCGGTGGATTCTATTTCATTCGTTGTGAATGAATCTTCTTGAAAAATATAAAAATTAGTTGCGAACAGTATAAACAAACAAATAATAGGTGCCGCCAGAAATCCAAAAAATTGAATCTTTTTTCGAAAGTCGAACAAGAAAAAAGTCATCAACGACAGTGTAAAAAAGAAAATAAATAACAATGATTCTTTCCCGTACAAGTCTGAATTGTAAAAGAGCCACAAATTTAGACTTGAAGCGAGAGCTATTGCTGTATTAGTTTGATTAATTGTTTTTTTAAAGTAGACATAAAGTGCTCCGTAAAAGAATACTATCAAAATATCTATAAAAACGAGATATTGTATATGTCCAATAATTAAATCATTTATTAAAAAAAGGATATTTCCTAAAAAACTATATAAAGTAAATTGTAAGGTTACTTTTGCCCTGCGGTATTCCTCGTAATAAGTAACATCCATTTCTGGTTTTGAAACGGCATTCTTATTCGTAGCTGATTTAAAGAAATCTAACTTTATTGCTAGCGATTCTAAAGAAAATAGATTTACGTAGGACATTATTTGTTCTGTTAAGAATAACTAATGCTGCAAACATATTACATAAGAATTTTTTACAATAGTGTATTAATACAAAATTCTCTACGTGAAAAATACCCTAATTCACCCTTACTACCACCGTTTGACTCACGGTTGTATTGAACCTGCTGCCGGCAGGAACGATGGCTTCTTTGCCTTTCATGAAAAGGGCTGGCCAAAACAACAAGGCACCAATTACTACTGTTTCTGTTGTTTTATTATCACCGGCTTTAGATAAATATCCGCTCAGTTGAACGGATTGTCCGTCTATGGCTTTTACCTGATTTAATTGAATGTCGAGCTTGCCTTCTTTGCCTAGGCCTTTTGCTTTTTCTGAATTTACAACAAGGCCTTGAATGAGTTGACCACCAGCAATTACGGTCTTGTTATCGACCATAACATCGCCAACTACTTTAAATTCTACTGCTTGTCCTGATTGTATGTATTTGGAGTTGAGGTCCCAAGCGAGTTCTACTGTAAATTGTGTTCCTGATTTTAACTCACGTTGAGTTGTTGGATCGATGGAAGAATTGGAATTACTGCTGCTAGGTGTAGCCGAAAATACATCTTTGGAGCCGTTGGCATACTTAATCATGAAGATTTCTGATTTGTACTTGGTGTACAATGGGCCATCTTTGTCGTTGAATTTTCTATACTGCACATCATTAGGATTTACGGCAGTTACTTTTGCCTTAATTTCTTCTCCATTTTTTAAAGTAATGATGTCTTGAGCAGAAAGGGTTGCACAGATTAAAGTGAAGAGCAAAAAGAAATATTTCATAAATAGATTGATTTATGTGAGTAAAAGTACAAAAAGCTTTTACAAAATTTTGATTTACTACTTATACCCCATACTCAATCCTACATCGCCTTTTACAACAAGACTTACAGATGCATTTTGGTTACTGTCATTGGCAATTACGAAGGCGGTATTGCGCCCAACTTTTACTTTTATGGATTCATTGGGTTTGATGTCTATAAATGAATGATTGCCTCCATTGATGGGCGCACTGTGCACTTGAATGGTATTGGTGGATAGGTTTCTAATTTTTACGGAGAATTTTCCATGTTTGTTGTTGCCCAACACGAAGCTTTCTTTAGGTTTAATTGTGGTTGTGGAATAAAGCGAGTTAAAAATGCTGCAAGAGGAAGTGAAAAGGATTAAGAGCGAGGCGATGATTAGGTTTTTCATATGTTGTTTTTTTGAGTTGTGTTGCAAAATTCAGCTTTAAATAATTAACAGTCGACACATATTATTATTTGAGACCTATATTACAACTTAATGCTGCGCGAAGGATAGAGGCAAATAGCTCCCAACTTTTTTTGGAGTTGGGACTATGGCCGATAGCCTGACCCGAATAACGAGCTAACAGGAAATAAACTGCGCTACTGAATGAGGGGCGCGCCCTATTAAAAAAGGTGCAAGAGAGAACTTAAAGCGATTAGATTTGTTGCTGATTTATAAAATTATTTTGGAATATGGATGTTGAGATTATAACGATTGGAGATGAGATTTTGATTGGTCAAATTGTGGATACCAATTCGGCCTGGATGGCGCAAGAGCTGAATAAAATTGGCCTAAAGGTGAAACAAATTAGTTCTGTATCTGATGATGAAAAACATATTTTGGATGCGTTGCAGGAAGCCGAAAACAGGGCACGTGTTGTATTGATTACAGGTGGTTTAGGCCCTACAAAAGATGATATTACGAAGAAAACCTTGGCTAAGTATTTTAACTGTGGAATGGTGTTTAATGAAATTCAATTTGAAGAAGTTACGCGTATTTTTAACAGTTTTGGAAGGGAAGTTACTCCCATAAATAGACTACAGGCAGAAGTTCCTGAAGCGTGCACATGTATTGTAAATAAAAACGGTACGGCTCCGGGAATGTGGTTTGAAAAAGGAGATACAATTTTTGTGTCTATGCCCGGCGTGCCTTACGAAATGAAGGGAATGATGCGTGATGATATTTTGCCATTACTGAGCAAAAAACTGCACACACCAACTATTTTGCACCGCACATTTCTTACCCAAGGTGTGGGCGAAAGTATATTGGCGCAATGGATAGAAAATTGGGAAGATGAATTGCCTAAACACATAAAACTGGCTTACCTGCCCAGTCCTGGAATGGTGCGTTTGAGATTGAGTGCAACGGGAAACGATGCGGTGCAATTAGAAAAAGAGGTAGCTGAGCTTGCTGAAAAGCTATACGAACTAATTGGTGAACATGTTTACGGTGAAGGGGAAATAACGCTACCGCAACTGATACAACAGTGGTTTACACAAAACAACAAAACCTTAGGCTTGGCAGAAAGTTGCACTGGCGGAAATATTGCGCATTTGTTAACTTCGGTGGCGGGCAGTTCTGCTTATTTTGAAGGAGCCATTGTGAGTTACAGCAACGCTATGAAAACACGACAATTAAATGTTCCTGCTGACTTAATAAAAATGCACGGAGCTGTTAGCGAGCAGGTTGCAAAAGCAATGGCGGAGGGTGCGAAAAAAGTGCTGAATACCGATTATGCAATTTCTGTTACAGGAATTGCTGGACCAGATGGTGGAAGTGAAGAAAAACCGGTTGGTACGGTGTGGATAGGTATAGCTGGACCTGAACAAACGGTTGCCAAACATTTTAGGTTTAGTACGGACCGCAATAGAAACATAACTCATTCCTCGCTAAGTGCATTGAATTACTTAAGAAAATTGATAAGCAACAAGGCTTGAGGAATGCAAGGAAATGCGGGTACTAAAAAGGTGCTTTTTATCTTTTGGCTGTACTTTTAAAAGCAACAAAATTAATTTATGAAGTCCGCTCTTCCGCGATATTCTGTAACAAGGTCGTCGGCAACGATGGTGATGGTATATTCGGTTTCTATATAGCCGTCGTAAGTGAGTGTTAATTTTCCTTCTATAGATTTTCCGGGGCCGAAAGGTTGAGGATCGAAGATAATTCCTGCAGGAGCTGAACTGGCATCAATGGTATCTTGTGGAATTCCATTTTGGGTATACCAGAAAAAACGCACTTTTGATTTATTTAAGTTTACGAGGCGAATGTCTAACGTTCTAAGAGTGTCGGCTTGATAATTCTCGTCATCTATTTTAATGGAATCTTTGGCTACCCAACGACCAATGAAAGGGTCGGTGTTGTATTTGCAGTTTCCATCGTCAGATTCTGCTTTGTCGTCGAAGTTACGGGCATTTGTGTCGGTACAACCTGTCTTATCGCATGAAGTAAACAAGACACTTAAGACAAGTATTAATAACAAGGATTTTAAGTTCCAAAACATGCGGTAAAAGTAGGATTTTAATTGATTGGGAAAAATGAAACGCTGCGCACTAGTATATATTGCTTATTATCAATTTAATGTAAGTGATTTTGCAATTTTTTAAGTGATACCGCTTTTTCATTTTAAATAGAGCATTATTTAGAGGCGGAACTGCTGCAATTGAAGATTTCTAAACAGAAATTACATAGCATTTTTTTAGGTGAGCTCTATCGTAGATTTCCGTTTATTGTATGTATGCAGTTTTCCGATGATCCAAAATACGAATATTCAGCATTGATTGTAGCGATAATTGCATTTCCAATAAAAGTTAAACTTCCAGTAATGTTATAAGGACTTGAAAATTGATTACCTATTATTAATGAAGAACCGGATTCAGTACAAGTTAGAGCAAACTCGCGCCAAAATAATGTAGTTTTGTTTGAAGAATGATCTTTAAAAATAGTAAGTGTCTCCTCTGCAAATTGATCATAACCATTAGTTTGACAATTCTTATTTCCATAAACTGTATAACTTCTTAGCAGAATAACGTCTTGTTTACTGATACAAGTGCCGTTGTCTGTATCTGCTTCTTTATCATAATTTGTAGCAGTTGGGTCTGTGCACCCTTCTTTACTACAACTAGAGGTGGAAGTAACGATAAAACCCATCAATAAAATTAAGGCCTTTATCTTAAAAGCTTTAGAAACAGTTATTAGG
>Ga0105049_10005973_pt1 | contig 14180 bp, 10 predicted proteins | sample MAT06_FD_78087 | JGI IMG/M metagenome (GOLD analysis project Ga0105049, IMG submission 78087) | Freshwater microbial communities from Lake Fryxell liftoff mats and glacier meltwater in Antarctica - MAT-06 | ecosystem: Environmental > Aquatic > Freshwater > Ice > Liftoff microbial mat | place...
AGCCAGTCGCGCAGCTCGTGGAGCGGGACGATCTCGTCCGTGTCCATCTGAGCCGCGGCTTTGTACGGGTCCATGTCGCCTTCGATGCGCGCTTCCGTGTCGCGCATGCCGGCTTCGACCTTCTCGCGCTCGGCGGGGTCGGTGGCGCTGATCTGGAAGTCCGCGTCGAGCTTCGTACGGAACGCCGCGATCGCCAGCGTGCGGCCCTCCATCACGGAAAGGCGCGAAATCGTGGTCGAAAGCTGCACGACGGGCTCGTACGGCAAGCCCGACAGCGCGTAGTAGCCCGCGCCCGACGCTTTGCGCAACAGCACGGTGAACATGGGCACGCGGTTCGTGCTGTTGGCGTAAATGACGCTCGAGCCGTAGCCGAGCAGCCCGAGTCGCTCCGCTTCGATGCCGATGTCGAAGCCCGACACGTCCTGCAACCACACGATCGGGATCCCGTCTGCTTCGCACGCGCGGCTGAACGCCGCGACTTTCGCTATCCCATCGCGGTACAGGATCCCGGCAGGCTTCTTCGCGCCGCGGTGCTCGGGATCGTCGATCGTGCCCTGACGGTTCGCGACGAAGCCGACGTACAGACCCGCGACGCGCCCGACGCCGACCATCATCTCGACGCCGCGCTCGGGCCACATCTCCCAGAAGAGGCTCTGGTCCACGAGGCGCGCGAGGACCTCGTCGGCCACGTACGTGTGGCGGTGATCAGGCGGGAAGAGGCCATCGAGCTCGAGCGCGGGCAAATGCGGTTCGGCCGCGTCCGCGCCGCCGCGGTAGTAAGGCGCCGCACTCGAAGGCAGCCGCGCGATCTCGTCGCGGATCAGCGCCAGAGCGCTCTCGTCGTCCGGCACGCGCACGTCGGCGCAACCGGAGATGCCGACGTGCACCTCGGGCCCGCCGATGTCGAGGCTCGAGAGCGACTGGCTCTTCGCGCCCTGGATCAGGGCCGCGCCGGCGATGACCATGTACGCGCTCTCCGTCATCACGACGCGGTCGCTGATGATCGGCATGTAGCCGCCGCCCGCGATGCAGTCGCCGAAGACGCCCGCGATCTGCGGCACGCCCGCCGCGCTGAGCAGCGCGTTTTTCTGGAAGATGTGTCCGGCGCCCGTGCGTCCCGGGAACGACTGCGATTGCTCCGGCAAGTAGAGCCCCGAGCAGTCGACGAGGTAGACGACGGGCAGCCGCAGCCGCAGCGCCATCTCCTGCGCGCGCTCGATCTTCTCCGGCGTGCGCGGCCACCACGAGCCGGACGCGACCGTGTTGTCGTTCGCGATGACGATCGTCCAGCGCCCGTGGACCTGGGCGAAGACCGTGATCACGCCGGCGGCGGGGGACTCGAGCTTGCCGAACTTGCGACCGAGGTTGACGAACGTGCCGACCTCGAAGACGCGCGTGCCCGCGTCCTTGAGCTGCTCGATGCGCTCGCGCCCCGACAGCTTCTTCTTCTGGTGGACGCGCGCGAGGTACTCGGGCCCCCAGCCGTCCGCGACCTTGGCGCGCCGCTCGGTGAGCACGCCGTCGCGCTCGCGCATCGACGCGCGATTGCGCGCGAACGACGCGTCGTCGAGGAACGCGCCGCGCGGGCGACCGATGGGGCTGAGGGGAACTTTGGCCATGAGGCGGGAGGCGCCGGAGTGTGTTGGTTTGCGAGCAGCGATTCCAGAGTCTGCGTGCCCTCAAACGGGAAGCGTTGCCGTCCGGAACAGGCGCTTCAGAGCCGTTCGGTATGCGATCCACGAGCCGACCAGCAACGCGGCGTAGAGGAGCGGCGCCAGCGCCGGATGGATCTCCTCGGCACCGAACCACACGCTGCCGAGGATCTGCGCCGCTGCCACCCCGACGATGAGAACGACGATGACGGTGCCGCCGCTGCGGCGCGTACCCGGGTAGCGCGCTTCTATCGGGTGCAGGTCGTGGCAACGAAGCCGGATCCAAGCGGCCCAGGGCGTGAGGATGGCGACGACGAAGGCGGCCCCCACGGTGTCGGGTAGACCGCGGATGGAGGGCAGCGCGTAGCCCGCGGCGACCGCTCGATTCAGCGCGTAGGCGCCGATCGCGCTCACGGCGAGCAGGACGCAGCCGACGACCACGCCGGTGCGGAGCGCCGTGACGGACCACGCGTCGCGCGCGCGATCCGCTCGACTCCCGGCGCGCACGACCGCGCTGCAGGGAATGCACGGCATCCTCAGCGCCCAGGACAGAACGATGGTGAGCCAGAGCGTGACGAGCATTCGCCAGTCTCGGTGGTCTTCCGCTAACGTCGTGATCAGAGCTGCGTCACTTGCGTCCCTCGCTCCCACCCTTCTTCTGCTGCAGCAGTTTTCGATACACCTCGAGCGCTTCGTCCACGCCCAACCCGAGTTGACGCGCCGCCGAAGCGCCCGCCGTCAGCACGCGCGCGAGCTCCGCGCGACGCCGCGCGCGCAGCTCGTCACCGCTGGGCGCGCACACGACGAGCGGCAGCCCCGCGCGTCGTTCGACGACGCCCTCGTGCTCGAGCAGCGCGTAAGCACGGCTGATAGTCATCGGATTGACGCCCAGTTCCGCTGCGAGTTGCCGCGTGGACGGCAGCTCGTCACCCGGCTTCGCGATGCCGCCGGCGACTTGGTACCGCACCTGATCGATGATCTGGCGGAAGACCGGCTTGCCGGAGTGGGGTTCGAGGACGATCAGCATGCGCGTCGAGTGTATGCATACACCTATACACATGGCTCCAGATCCGCAAGTCCCAGGCCATTTCCTGAACGGATCGAGGCCGGCCTGCGCGCGCGGGCCGGCCTCGGCGGCACAGGGGGACTTCGCGGCCATGAAGAGCGGCGGATCTCCGGGCGCGGGCCATTGCATCGTTCCGGCTACCGCCGTCTTCGTTCCGAGACGATCGAGAGCCCTATGGCCAGCCAGTAGTGCGAACCCATCGTCGCTGCCGAGTGATCCAGGGACCGACTCAGACGCTCCAGTGTGTCGGCCTCGGGCGCGAGTTTTCGACCGGCGATCCACTGTCCGAGCATGGCCAGCGCGGCACCGGCCAGCGCTCGCGAGCAGGCACCTTGGATCCAACCGCCGCGCAAAAATCCCTGGGTTCCGTGCAGCGTGGCGAGCGCCCAATGGATGTCGGATCTTCTCTTCGCGTTCGGCGGTGCGGAACGGGCACGCGCGGCCGTGCTGACCCTGCCCCACTGGCCCGTGCGCAAGTCGAGCTCGCGGTAGCCCGGATCCAAATGCGATCCGCGTCTTCCAGCACGGGCACGACGGCGCGCCGTAGTGAAGGGGAGTGCCACGAGAAGAGCGGAGAGGACCATCCCGATCGGCAGCGCAGCCAGAGGCGCGGCGCGCGCGACCGCGACGATCTCCGGGATCTGGACAACCACCCACAGAATCGCGCTGACCGTCAGGAATGCGTGCAACCGAACTTGGCGACTTTCGGGGTCCGAAGAGTAGACACCCAGCCCGAAACCGAGCGCCGCGAGCAGAGCCAGGATCAGACAGTCGCGGACTCCGCTTGCAACGTGTCGAAGGCCTCGTCCTGCACGACGCGCCCGCGTTCCAGGCACAGGATCCAATCGACCGTGCGCTCGACGTCACGCAGCGCGTGCGACGAGATCAGGATCGCCGGTTCGTCCTCACGCAGGATGTCGAGCAGCGCACGCAGCAGCACCTCACGCGCCAGTGGATCCAGCGCCGCTGCGGTTTCGTCGAGCAGCAAGACGTCGGGCCGATGGCTCGTCGCCGTCACGATCGCGAGCTTCTGCACCGCGCCCGGCGACATCGCGCCGATGCGTTCGGAGAGGTCGAGGTCGAGTGCGGCGACGAGTTGCGCTTCGCGCTTCGAGTCCCAGCGCTCGAAGAACGAGTGCACGTAGTCGAGGTGCGCGCGCCCGCTCATCCACGGCAGGAAGCGGTTCTCCTGGTGGACGACGCCGATGCGCGCGAGCTCTGCATCGCCGAGCGACGTGCTCGCGATGCCGAACACGCTGCACGCGCCGCTGGTGGGGACGACGAGCCCCTGCAGCGCGCGCAGCAACGTGGTCTTGCCGCTGCCGTTGCGACCGAGCAATCCGACGACGCGCCCGCGCGGGACGCGGAACGTCACGCCGTCGAGCGCGCTCGCGCCGTCGTAGTGCTTCCCGAGTCGGTCGGCCGCGACGAACGCATCCGTATCTCGTGAGTTCATTCGATCCTCCGCGCTGCGCGAGCGCCTGATTCGGCGAGTGCCGTGCGAAACACCGCGAGCGCGTCGTCGGCGCTCAATCCGAGTTGCAGAGCGGCCAGCGCGGCCGGATGCAGCAGTCGCGCGAGCTCCGCGCGCTGGTCGTCGATGCGCGCGACGTCGTCGCGTGCGCGGACGACGAGCGCGAGCCCCGGCCGGCGATCGAGGACGCCCTCCTGCTCGAGCGCCGTGTACGCCTTGCTGACCGTCATCGGGTTGATGCCGAGGCGCGCGGCGAGCTCGCGGGTCGAGGGGATCTCGCTCCCCGGCTCGAGGATCCCGCCGGCGACCTGGAAGCGGACTTGCTCCACGATCTGGCGGAAGACGGGCTGGCCGGAGTGGCGATCGAGGGTGATGAGCACGGGGCGTGAGCGGGGTGGTGCCATGCTGTCGTAGTTCACTAATACACGTGCCCTACGAGCCTATCTAGAGGTGCTCAGGAGATTCTGAACATCCCGGAAGCTGACCCCTCCCTTAACTGCCCCACGGCCCAGGAACGGTCCACGGGCAGCCTCTGGAGCCCCGGGAAGACGGAACTCCATCCGGCGGTCAGCCTCCGAGTATCTGCCGGATCCCCGGATGATCCGGCGCATACCGATCCGCGCGGTACAGCGCGAGCGGCGGCGCCTTGCCGGCGTGCTCCGGCGGCTTCAGGTCGCCGCCCAGCGGGTTCAGGTAGTCCCACACGATCTCGCCGCTTGGCGTGACCTCGAAGATCCGTCCCGCCGCGCCCGACGCGACGATCGTGTTGCCGGACGCGAGCCGGCGCGCTCCCGAGATGAACGCGGAGTAGAACGTGCCCGCCGATGCGTACGTCCAAGCCGGGGCCGCCGGTCCGAACGGCCGCCCCGGTTCGCGGAGGAAGCCGCGCTCGGCATCGAAGGGCGGAACGAGCTCTTCCACGGACGAACGATCGCCGCCCGGCCGGTCGCCGCCGTTGTTGAACACGAGGATCCGCGGCTCCGCACCCGGGACCCAGGTCGGATCGTGCTGGTAGTAGAGGCGTCGATCGGCTTCCGTGCCGGCGCCGTAGCGCTCGGGATTGCCCCAGCGCCAGAGGAGATCGCCGCCGTGACCGAAGCGGCCGCCGCGCGACGTCGCGGCCTCGGCGGTCGTGGTCGAGTGATCGATCACGAAGATCTCGCACAGCTCGGGCGAGCTGAGGACGAGCAGGTCGAGCTCGACGTTGTGATCGACGGCATTCGTGTGCGTCCAGTCGCCCGACGTGTCCCACTTCGGCGGCTTGGGCGGCTTCGGCGGCGGAGGCACGTCGGGCTCAGAATCCGCGGGCTCGTCGTGCGCGTCGATCTCCGCGCCGCCGCCGTAGCCGAGCGCCGCCATCTGACGCGCGCGATCTTCCTGCGCCTTCTTCTTCTCGTCCGAGATCGACTCCTCAGGCTCGTAGGCGGCGTTCACGTCGATGCGCCCCGGGTGATCGGCCAGCTTGCCGTAGTTCGGCTTCGCGGGATCGACGTCCTGGATCAAGTGATCCCACGCGTGCCACTCCCACACGATCTCGCCCCCCTCGGGTGGAGTCGGCCGCACTTCGTACACGGCGTCCGGCCACAGCCCGGCGGCGCCGACGCCGTCGGGGTGACGCCCGCGCGCGATCGCCTCGTCGCGCGACTTGCGCTCCCAGGCGATGAACAGCACGTTGCCGTTCGGCAGGGGCTCGAGGTCGTGGTGTTGACAGTGCGCCTCGTTCGCGAAGTCGTAGCGCCACAGCACGGAACCGTCGGGCGCGAGCCGACGGATCACCCCGCCGATGCCGCCGCCTTTGAACTTCGGATCCACGTCGTTGCGGCCGGCGTGGAGCAACGTGCCGTCGTCGAGCAGGTAGCACCAGCCGCCCGGCGCGAGCCCGGTCTCCCACGTGTGCGCGATCTTCCCGTCGAGATCGACGAGGTGAATCTTCGTCGAGTTGAGCGGCATGACGAGCGTGTAGCCGGGCGTCGCGCCGGACGTGTTCACGCGCACGCCGCGCTCGCCTTGCAGCGCATCGAACTCGGCCTTCGACATCATGCCCTTCAGTCGCTCGACCGGATCCTCGGGTGGAGCAGGCTCGGCGACCTCCGCGGGCGAGGTGTCGAACGGGGCGGTCTTCTTCACCTCGATCGCGACGAGCTCGGGTTCGGCGCGCGAGCATGCGCTGGCCAAAGCGACGAGTGCGAGGAACGAGAACGGGCGCGGGTCGGTGGGGGGCATGGCGCGCAGAATGTCATCGCCCATGCGCGCGCGCCACGGCACAACCGGCGCCGGCTTCAGGTATTGTTCGCGAAGCGCCCGCGCCCGGACGGAGCCCGCGCCGATGACGAGTAAGCTCGAGATGCCGATTGACGAAACGACCGGCACGCGACCGTTTCGGCATCCCGCGACGTTCACGCGCGAGCCGACCACGGGGCCGGAGCGGCTCGCCGTCGGGAACGCCGGCGACGGCGCCGGGCTGCTGCGGCGGCTGGCGTTCGATCTCGAGCCGCCGTACCTGCTGCTCTACGTGCTCCACACGCCGCGCGGCCCGTCCGAGGAAGGGCGGCACGAGAGTGATCCGCACTCGCGCGAAGAGCTCGCGAGCTTTCTCGAGCGCTACGGGCGATACCTCGCCGGCGACGCGCGCGGCCGTGTCGACGTGCCCTCTCCGCACGTGCACCACTACCGCGAGGAATTCGACGCCGACGCGGACGAGTTGCTCGCGAGTCGGCCGTGGTTCCGCTCGGAATTGCTGCCCCCTGACCGGCAGTCTCCGGCCTGAAGCCGCGGTGGTGCGAAGAGCGACGCGCGGCCGCGGGCCTCGAACTGGGCGGACGGCGAAGGCCAGCAGCGCGAGGGTGGCGCGGTTCACCTCGCCAAAGCGGGCGTCCAGCCTGGGATCGCCCGCGTGTCGTAGTCGCCCGAGCGGAACTCGCGCGAGCCGAGCACGGCGAGGTGCAGCGGGATCGTCGTCGCCACGCCCTCGATGCGCGCGGCCGAGAGCGTGCGCACGAGCGTCTCGATCGCCTCGTCGCGCGTCGATCCGTGCGCGATCACTTTGGCGATCAGCGAGTCGTAGTGCGGCGGGATCTCGTCGCCCGTCTCGACGTGCGTCTCGACGCGCACGCGGCCGGGGCCGAGGTCGGTTGGGATCTCGAAACGCTCGAGCGTGCCCGGCGACGGCCGGAAATTCTGCGAAGGATCCTCGGCGTTCACGCGCACTTCGATGGCGTGTCCGCGCGGCACGACGTCCGCCTGGCGGAACGACAGCGGCCGGTTCGCTGCGATGCCGAGCTGCTCCTTCACGATGTCGATGCCGGTGATCATCTCCGTCACCGGATGCTCGACTTGCAAGCGCGTGTTCATCTCGAGGAAATAGAGCTCGCCGCTCGCCGCGCGCAGGAACTCGATCGTGCCCGCGTTGCGGTAACCGATCTCGCGGCAGGCCGCGGCGGCCTTCGCGCCGAGCTCGAGGCGCTCGTCCTGCGACAAGGCCGGGCTCGGGCTCTCCTCGACGAGCTTCTGGTGGTTGCGCTGCACCGAGCAATCGCGCTCGAAGAGGTGCACCGCGTTGCCGTAGCGATCGCCCAGCACCTGCACTTCGATGTGGCGGCCGCCGGTCAAGTACTTCTCGACGTAGACCGCGCCGTTGCCGAACGCGCTCGACGCTTCGGCGGAAGCTTGCGGGAACGCCGAGCGGACCTGCGCGGCGTCGACGCACAACCGCATGCCGCGTCCGCCGCCGCCCGCGTCGGCCTTCAAGATCACCGGATAGCCCGCGGAATCGGCCGCGCGCACCGCGACCTCGACGTCCGAGCACGGCCCGTCGGACCCCGGGATCACGGGCAACCCCGCGGCGAGCATCGCGCGTTTCGCCGGTGATTTCAGGCCCATTTGCTCCATCGAGCGCGGGCTCGGACCCACGAACGTGATCCCATGCTGCTCGCACAGCGCCGCGAAGCGCGCGTTCTCGGCCAAAAAGCCCCAGCCGGGATGCACGGCCGTCGCGCCGGTCTGCAGTGCGACCTGCACGATGCGATCGAGCCGCAAGTAGCTGTCGCGCGACGGCCCGGGTCCGACGCACACGCTCTCGTCGAACTTGCGCGTCCACGAGAGCCCGCGGTCGGCCTCGGAATGGATCCCGACGGTGCGGATCCCGAGCTCGCGCGCCGCCCGCGCCACGCGCACGGCAACCTCGCCTCGATTCGCCACCAGGAGCGTGCGGAACATGCGCGGCGGAGACTACCAGTCGATCCGTCGGCGAGCCATGCGGGACGGTAGTCTCTCGAATGTTGTCGTTCGTCCTCACACTCTTCCTGGCGCTGGCTCCGGCTCGACAGGAAAACGCCCCCGTCTGGTTCCCGCGCCTCGAATCCGAGTCGTGGGAGGAGCGCGAGCTGGCGCAACGGCGGCTGGCGGCGGAATTGCAGACGACCGATGCCGCGATCGTGCGCGCGGCGCTCGTCACCGGAGGACCGGAGACGCGGTTGCGGCTCGCGCACGTCCTCTCGGGCGAGGATCGGTTGTTCGGCACCGCGGCGAAGCTCGCGGTGGACGCCAATGCGATCGTGGCGCGCGCGGGAACGACGGCGTTGCGGCTCGCGATCGAGCGGTTCGAGCCGTACGCGCTGTCCGAGCCGATCCCGCGCGAGGACTTGTGGTCCGCGCTCGCGGAGCACGACGGCGCGCCGATCGACGCGCGCGCGACCGTGCGCTACGAACTGGCCGAGATCGCGGACCTGCTCGCGTTGGCGCAGGCGGGCTCGCCGCGCATCGTCCTCGACTCCGTGGGGGCGACGTCTACGAGCGCGCGCAGGCCCGTCGAGTTCGGAGCCTGGCGCGAGCTCGCACGCAGCGCGGCGCAGCGATCGGGCGGACGTCTCGTCGGTTTCGGCGTGCCCCGCGAGCCCGCCCCGCACGCTGTGCGCTGGCTGGCCGTCCTCGATCGCGCGACGGACGATGCGGACGCGCGCGCCGGCACGCTCGTCGAGCGCTGGTGCCTCGACTTCGCGCGCTCGGGCGAACATGCCGCGCGCGCGAGCGCGGCGCGCGCGTTGTGCGCGCACGGGATGCCGCCTGCAGTCGCGTGGATCTCGCGGCATTTTCGCGAGACGCGCGACGAGGCAGCGCTCGAAGGGCTGCTGCTCGCGGCGCGGCGCGGCCAAGTGAGCGCCGTCCTGCAGGAACCCTTCGCGCGCGAGCATCTGTGGAACGAGCTCGAGCGCGCCTCGGACTTGGACGGTGCGCGCGCCGTCCACGCGGCCATCGCGCTCGCCGGGATCGGCTTGCCGCGCGGCGACGGTGCGAGCGCGGAACTCCGCCGCGCGCTGGCGAACTCGGATCCGCGGTCTCCGCGTCGCGCACAGCTCGCGCTCGTGGTGCTCGAAGGCTGGGCGGGCGCGCGCGCGCCGGACCAGATCGGTTCAGCGATCCGAGGCCTGCTCGCGCGCGCGGACCTCGCGAATGGCCTTCATTTCCAGGCGTTGCGTGTCGCAGCGCGGCTCGGCATCGCCGAGCCGCTCGCGGGCGATCCCGGAGCCCTGCTTCTCTCCGCGCACGGATCCGGGCACTTCGACGAGCTCGCGCGGCTCTTGCGCGGCGTCCCGAACTGGCCGCCCGCCGCGTGGGCCGAGGACGCGACGGATCCGGCGCTGGAGATCGCGCTGCGCACGGAGGACGTACGGGTCGCGCTCGTCGACGCGTGGCTCGCGCGCGGCGATGTCGAATCGGCCGCGCGCATGCTCGCGCGGTTCGTCACGAGCGATCCGCGCGCCACGGAGCGCGTGCGGGACCTCGCCGCGACCGAGCCGCGGTCGCGCGAGGCCGTCGAGCGCGCCGCGCAAGTCCGCGGGCTCTCCGCGCAGGAAACCGCGACGTGGCTCGTCGCCTGCGGCGTCGCGACGGAATCGGAACGCCGCGCGCTCCTCTTGGAATTGTCGACGCGCACCCCGGAGACGGATGTCGACTGGCTCGCGCTGGCCGAGCTGTGCGCCGGGACCCGGGGCGAGAGCGCGCGCGCGCGCCTCGTCGCGGTCCTCCGCGAGGCGAGTCCGGAGATCGCGTTGGCCGCGGCGCAACGCGCGGTGCACGCCTTGCGCTCCGACCTCGACGATCCGGCCGAGCGCGCTTTCCTGCAAACCGTTCGTGGCGCGATCCGCGTCGAGCGCGGCGGTCCGCTCGACCGTGCCTTTCGCGCCGACGTCTGGCCGCCTCCGCCGCCCCGTTCCACCCGACTCCTGCGCGCGCTCGACCGCGATCCGGCCCGCGGTCCGCGCTGAACAGCGCGATTCAGGCCGGGATTTCGAGCTCGCCGCCTTGGGGCGTGCACCGCGACGCGCCGATCAGCATCCTGTGCCGACCATGTCCCTCCTCCGACGTTCCGGCGGCGCCAGCGCCCCGCTCCCGCAGGCCGAGCCCGACGAATCGCGCAAGGTGAGCTTCGACCGCGAGGAGATCGCGATCGCGCGCGATCCGCGCGGGCCGATCGCCGAGCAATTCCGCCAGCTGCGCAACTCGATCACGGCGCTGAACCCCGAAGGCGCGCCGCGCACGATCGTGATGGCCAGCGCGCTGCGCGGCGAGGGCAAGACGGTGGCGACCATCAACTTGGGGCTCGCGATGTCGGAGGTTCCGAACACGCGCGTGCTGCTCGTCGACGGGGACATGCACAGGCCGGGACTCGAGGACTACCTCGGGTTGCCGCGGAGGCAAGGTCTCGTCGAAGTGATCCGCGGCACGTGCCCGATCGACCGCGCGATCCGCGCGACGAGCGTCGAGGGCGTGTCCGTGCTCGGACCGGGCGAGTTGCCCAAGAACCCGTCGGAGCTCCTGGGCAGCGACCGCGTGAAGATGGTGCTCGGGTCGTTCAAGCAGCGCTTCAAGTACATCCTGATCGACACGCCCGAGGCGTCGACGATCAGCGACGCGTCCATGCTCGGCGCGCTCGCCGACGGCATCGTGCTCGTCGTGCGACTCGGCAAGACGCCGCGCAACCTGGTCGAGGAGACGTACAACCGGCTGGAAGCTCTGGGCGGCAACGTGCTCGGCACGCTGCTGACCGGTGCAGCTCCCGAAGTGCCGGCCGACTGATCGGTGCCGCGCGGGTCGAGGGCCGACAAGAGTGCCGCGCGCACCACGAGCAAACTGTCCGGCGAAATATGCGCGCAATCGGCCGCGGGCGCGGTCCCCGTGTGTTGAATCATCCGGGCTGAGCTTCCGCTGGGCGACCAGGGATGCGAAAGCGCGCCACGCGAGGTCGAAGAACCTCGTGCGACGCGCATCCTTGCGGAGCCCGGTGAGCGCGACGAACTCAGCTCAGCTCAGCTCAGCTCACCGCAGCTCACCGCAGCTCACCGCAGCTCACCGCAGCTCAGCGCAGCCAGCGCACCCGCACCGCGCTCGACACGTTGAACGTCGCGGCCGTGCAGAAGTTCGCCGCGTTGCGGTACCACACCTGGTACGTGCGCAGCGAGCCGTCCGTCGGCACGAGGCCCTTCACCGAGATCGGCAGGTCACCCGCTTCGGGGTATCTGACGTAGCCCGTCATCGTCGACTTCGTTCCGATGCGGACCGTCGGGCCGGAGACGCAGCGGAGACCGTCGCCGAACGGTGTACCCGTGGCCGAGCCCGTGCCCTGGAAGAACAGCGCGGCCGTCGTGTTCGGCATGTTGTAAGCGAGCAACTCGAACGTGTCGGCGGCCAGGAAGTTCGTACCGCTAGGGGCCAGGCCGGCTCCGGTCGTCACCGAGTTCGGGCATCCGCGACCGACAGCGCCGACGTTGCCGCACGGGCACGCGGGACCGCTGCCGTCACCGAAGCAGAATGTCTCGAACGAGGCGGGCTCGTAATACGCGCCGGTGAACGTGTCGCCGGGGCCAGAGCCGAAGCGCTGCCAAGCGAGTCCGTAGTAGCCGATGCCGTAGTTGCCCGAGTTCACGTTGCCGCAGATCTGGACACTGGTCGTGTCGCGCGTCGAGTAGTCGAAGTTGACGTGGCCCTCGTCGAGACGCACGGCGCCGTCGGCGTAGGCCACGGTCGCCACGTACGCGTCGCGATCCGTCGTGCTGCCCTGGTAGCTCTCGGAGTACGCCACGACGAAGCGCTGCCCGTTCGAGTCCACGTCGGGCTGGATCTGGTTCTCGAGCTGCGCGACGCCTTCGAGCGCCGAGAGGTTCGCTGTCGCTAGGACCGTGCCGCCCGACAGGACGCGTAGATGGATGTCTGTATCACCGAAGTTGCGCGCGAACGCGCACATCCACGGTCGCTGACCCACGGCGCCGTCTAGCGGGCTCGAGGCGGAGGGATACGTGTCGTTCCAGGTGCTGGAGTCGATCGCGAATGCGGGCGTCGTGAGGACGCCGTCCCAGCGCACCTGGGCGCCGAGGATGTCCACGTTCGACGAAGTCGTGTTGCGCATCCACACGATGTTCCAGTTCTGCGTCGCGTAGGGCGCTCGACCGTTCGTCTTCGAGACGCTCGGGCGCCAGTCGAACGCGAGCGAGTTCTCGAGGAAGATCGTGCTGCCCACGACCGTGCCGTCGTAGTTGATCAGGCGCGCGTGGATGTCCCAGTCCGTCGACGAAGCGTTCCGCGTCCAGGCCGCGAGGAAATAGGTCGGTCCGGCGAGTGCGGGGTCACCGCCGACGTCGGCGTAGAAGCACGATCCCAAGATGTTGCTCTGCACCAGCCTCTGCGCGTACTGGTTCGTCGTGCGCGCCGTGCGCGCGCGACACCAGATCTCGCTCAGCGCGCCGGGCGCGGCGCGGACCTGCGCGACGGTCAGGAACGTGTTGGCGAGCGCGTTGTGCGCGATCCGGGGCGAACTCCAGGAGGCCGCCGTCGCATCGACCCAGGTGCCGGTGCCCGCGACGGGGAATCCGTAGTACGAGTCGACCGTGTAGATGTCGCTGTCGGTCGCGCTGTACGCGAAGTCGAAGACGGTGGCGAAATCGCCGCTGATCCCCGCGTTCGAGACGTCGGGCAGGCCGCACTCGTTCGAGAAGCTCTCGCTGGCGTTCGTCGAATAGATCGGATCGACGACGAGCGGGTAGCGCGCCGTGCGCGCGAACTCCGCCGGCACTGCCAACGTCCAGACGCCGGCTTCGAACTGTGTGGCGAGATCGAGGCGTCGTCCGTCCGCGTCCACGGCTGTGGCTCGGCCGATGCGCACGCCGCCGCTCGATCCTTCGAGTGCGAGGCCCTCGCCGTCGACTCGCACGACGAGCTCCGTCACGAACGCCAACTGCAGCTCGATTGGGCCCGACGCCGGCCGCGAATCGATCTCGAAGGTCTGTTCGGCCGCATCGAGCCCCATGTGCCACACCTCGCGCAGCGCGCCGCGAGCGATCGTGATCGTCGTGCCGTCGTGCGTGACGCCGCGCGGCGAGACGACCTGCGCTTCGCCGCCGAGCGTAGCCGTCGCGAGTTCCACGCGGACGGGGAAGTTGCGCGGTGCCTGCGACCCGAGGAAAGGGATGTAGGTCGCGCCGTCGGAGCCGAAGCTGGCCTTGTACGTACGGCCGCGCACCCACGTGGTCCCGTCACCAGCCTCGTCGACGAAGACGCGCGAGAAGTCGATGGCCGGTGCGCGCGTGGATTCGTGCGCGTCACCGACCTTGATCGGCTTGTGTTCGGGCCTCGCGCTCGAGAGTTCGCGTGGCGATGTCTCCGTCGCAGGAAGTGCGACGATCGGCGCCTTGAGGTCGAGTTGCGCGGGAAGCGGTGCGGGGACTTTCGCGGGGCTCTGCTGGCCGTTCGCCGACGCCGCGAGCGCGAGGAGGAGGGGAATCGAACGGGTGTGCAGGGGCGACATGCAGGCTCCGGGGTGGTGGCCGGGGCACTGCGCCCCGTCCGTCGGGCCGGAGGTTCGACGGACGGGGCGCTTACCCGGAAACGGCGAATTCCTCGGTCGAAGCGCATTTTCGCCGGGGTGCAACGCCGCGCGGCCGATCGCGGGTGAACCCACGATCGGCCGCGCTCGAGCGTGGACGGTTCAGCGAACCCT
>Ga0105049_10005976_pt1 | contig 14179 bp, 13 predicted proteins | sample MAT06_FD_78087 | JGI IMG/M metagenome (GOLD analysis project Ga0105049, IMG submission 78087) | Freshwater microbial communities from Lake Fryxell liftoff mats and glacier meltwater in Antarctica - MAT-06 | ecosystem: Environmental > Aquatic > Freshwater > Ice > Liftoff microbial mat | place...
CCGGGGTTGCCGACGGTGCCGGTGAGGTCGTCGACGATCTTGGCACCGTCGATGCCACTCTTCTTGGCCGCCGCCTTGTTGGCACGGCCGTGGAGGCCCGACACCACCAGGGCGTCGACGCCTTCGGGCTCGATGCCGGCGTCGCCAAGCGCAACCCGCAAAGCCTGCTGGGCAAGGGGTAGGTACTTCGTCTCGCCGAACTTCTCTTCCCACTGCTTCGAACGGTTGTCGCCGGGGGTCCGCCAGCGATCGAGGAACTCGTCGGTGGCCGTGCCGGCCCCGATCAGTTCGGCGATCACCGGACCGTCGGATTCGTCGCCCACGATGATGGCGGCGGCGGCATCACCACCGGCAGTTTCGTCCGCGCTGCCGGGCAGGCCGGTGCGCACGTCCGCGGTGATGACCAGGGCCGCGGGTCCGCCAGCCAGAGCGGCTCGCAGCGCGGCGATGCCCGATCGCACGGCACCACCGAAGTCCGCAGCGATGACGTCGGCGGGAAGCTGCAGCGCAGCGTGGACCGTGGTGGCGTTGGTCTTGTCGAGGTAGGCAGGAGCGACCGTGGAAAACCACAGGGCACCAGGGCGTGCGGTGGTGGCCCTCAGCGCCCGGCGGGCGGCCTCGACCCCGAGCGTTGTGGTGTCTTCGTCGTAGGAGGACACCGTCCGGAAACCCTTGCCGCCGCCGGTACCCGCCACCGCTGCAATCGTCGAGCGGTCGAGCCGGCGGTGGGGGAGATAGGCCCCGTAGCTGATGATCCCACGCATGGGCGCCGAGGCTAGGCCGCAATCTGACGGATCGTCAGATCCGCGACTCGGCGGGGACCGTCTTGGGCCATGGGGGCGATTGGCGGGCGAGGCGCGCCGTAGTCTGACGGTCCGTCAGGACCGGTGACACCCAGGGGAAGCACGCATGGAGCTCGGAGACATCGCCAATCAAGGTGCCGCAGCGCTGGGCAAGCCACTCGACGGCGTGCGGATCCTGGCGCTCGAGCAGATGCAGTCGCTGCCCTGGGCCACGCAATTGCTCGGTCGCCTCGGCGCCGAGGTCGTGAAGGTCGAACATCCCAAGGGCGGCGACTCCGGCCGCGGGTCTTTGCCGGCCATGACCGACCCTGACGGCCGGAGCGTCGGCGCCACCTTCTTGCGCAACAACCTGTCGAAGCGGTCGATCTGCGTCGATCTCAAGCACCCTGAGGGGCGGCAGCTGATCTTGGACTTGGCGCCGCACTTCGATGTGGTGTGTGAGAACTTCAAGGCGGGAACGCTCGACCGGCTCGGACTCGGCTGGGACGACATCCACGAGGTGGCGCCGCGTTCGATCTACCTGTCGGTGTCGGGCTTCGGCGCGAGTGGCTCGCCCTATGACCGCTGGCCGGCCTACGCCCCCATCGCCGAAGCCATGTCGGGCATCTACGAGTTCAAGCGCCAGGGCGACGATCCGCCGCTGGTGGCCCCCATGGGTGGGTTGGGCGACATCGGCTCGGGCCTGTTCGCGGTCATCGGGGTGCTCGCTGCCCTGCGCCACCGTGAGGCCACCGGTCGAGGCCAGCGAGTCGACATCGCCATGCTCGACGCGCTCGTGGCCATCTGCGACATCGTCCCCAACTTCTGGTCGATGGGGCTGCGCAACGGCGACCTCGGGCCGCTGATCATGCACGGGTTCCGGGCCTCGGATGGGTGGTTCATCATCCAGGTCGGCCGCGAGAACCAGTTCGCCAAGCTGGTCGAAGCCATCGGCCACCCCGAGTGGGTCACCGACCCTCGCTTCGCCGAGCGCCAGGGATGGCTCGACCACCTCGACACCGTGCTGCGCCCGGCCATCGAGGGCTGGGCGTCGACGCGAACCAAGGTGCAGGCCTGCGACGATCTCGCCGTCATCGGCGTGGCCGCTGGGCCCTGCTACTCCGATGAGGAGGTGGTGACCGACGAGCATGTGGCGGCGCGGAACATGCTCGTCGAGGTCCCACGCACCGACGGGGTGGCCCAGCCTGTCCTGGTGCCGGGCAACCCGGTGAAGCTGTCCGATGTGAGCGAGGGGCCCGAGCACCGGGTGCCTTGGCTCGGCGAGCACACCTCGAGCGTCATCGCAGCTGAGTTGGGCTACGACGACGACCGCATTGCTGCGCTCCGCGACTCTGGCGCCATCGCCTAGCCCGCCCCACCCGCCATGCTGGGAGCCATGGCCGCCGGTCGCTTTGCTCCGAGCCCGACGGGGGCGCTGCACCTCGGGAACCTGCGGACCGCCTTGGCGGCTTGGCTGTTCGCCCGGTCAGCGGGCTCGACCTTCCTCGTTCGCATGGAAGACCTCGACCGCGCCCAGGCCAGCCGGGAGTACGAGGCGGCGCAGCTTCGCGACCTCGAGCGGCTGGGACTCGACTGGGACGGCGTGGTAGTTCGCCAGAGCGAGCGGTTCGCCCGGTACTCCGAGGCGATCGCCCAGCTCGACGCCGACGGTCTCACCTATCCCTGCTACTGCACGCGCCGGGAGATCCGGGATGCGGCCGTCGCGCCCCACGAGGTGCTGGCACCAGAGGGCGCCTACCCCGGAACATGTCGCAACCTGTCGGCGGCCGAGCGGGCGGCCAAGCAGGCCAGCGGGCGACCGCCCGCGCTGCGGTTGCGAGGTCCGAACACCGTGCGGGTAGTAGACGACGACCTGGTCGGCCGCGTCGAAGCGCTTGTGGACGATGTGGTGCTGCGACGCAACGACGGTGTTCCCGCCTACAACCTGGCAGTTGTGGTCGATGACGCGGCACAGGGCATCGGCCAGGTGGTGCGCGCCGACGATCTCGCCAGCTCCGCACCGCGTCAGCGGTACCTCGCCAACGTGCTGGGCCTGGCCCCCGTTCGCTACGCCCACGTCCCGCTGGTGCTCGGCCCCGATGGCCGTCGCCTGGCCAAGCGCGATGGGGCGGTCACGCTCGACGACCAGATCGCGCTCGGCCGCAACCCGGCGCAGGTGGGCGCGCTGCTGGCTCGATCGCTCGGCCTTTCGGTCATGGGCGACACGGCCACGCCCCAGGGGGTGTTGGCGTCGTTCCACCCCGAGGCGCTCACCCGTGATCCGTGGAGGCTCGATTCGGGTCTGCTGCACTGACGGCGCCGATACCGTGACGCTCATGACCGACCAGGGTGCGTCCATCGACGGCGGGACCGATGCGATCGTCTTCGTCGCCCACGGCAGCCGAGCCGAGGCCGCCAACTCGGCCCACGAGGCCGTGGCCCGCCAGTTGGGGGACCGCCTCGGGGCGCCCGTGGTGGCCGCCTTCCTCGAACTCGCCGAGCCGTCGATCGCGGCTGGTATCGAGCAGGCGGTGGCCACAGGAGCCTCGCGGGTCCTGGTCCTGCCCTACTTCCTCTATCCGGGTCGCCACCTCACCCGCGACATCCCCGAGTTGGTGGCCGCAGCCGCAGCCAGCCATCCATCGGTCGCGATCGAGGTGCTCGATGCGTTCGGTGCCGACCCAGACGTGGTGGGTTTGCTGGCGACCCAAGCCGAACGAGCGCTCCACCCCTGAGGGGCTGGCGGGTGGGCTACTCGACGATGGTGTACGCCGGGTTGAGCACGATGAGGCGCCCGCGCTCGCTGCGCCCGACGCCCTCGATGAGCACACGTCGGCCGCAGTCGACGCCGGCCAGTCGCCGACGACCGGTGAACACCGCGACCGCCCGTCCGGTGCCGTCGCTCACGGTGACCTCGAGCGACGGCGAACCGGCCCGAGGCACCACCTGGAGCCCTTGCACCTCGCCCGCCAGTAGCACCGGTGTGCGCGTTGGGGCACTAGCGATGGACTGGATCCCGAGGTCCTTGAGCCGTTCGTGCAGGCGTTCGCCCTCGAGGTCCTCGCGGCTCTGGCTCAGCTTGCTGCGCAGGTTCTTCAGCACCCCGTCACTGTCGCACGCCGTCATTACCGGCACAACGTCGATCGGAAGAACCTGAATCTGTGTCATGCGACGGTGTCGTATCGTCCTGTGTGAGCGCACATCACAACTCCCGACGACTTCCAACCAAAGGAGCTATCCCATGGGTTTCATCGACAAGGTCAAGGGCGCACTGCAAGGCAAGGCCGGCAAAGCCGAGAAGGCCATCAACAAGGCGGCAGGTGTCGTCGACAACAAGACCGGCAACAAGCACACGGACAAGATCGACAAGGTGGCCGACAAGGCAAAGGACGCCGTGAACAAGATCGACCAAAGCGACAACAAGTAGCCCACCCGTTCACAGGCATGCGCGCTGGCGGCCGCCGTTCCTGCCGCCAGCGTGGTGCTCAGCCCAAGAGGGTGGAGATGACGTCGTCTTCGGCGTCGGGCGTGGTCAGCACCAGGACCTCGTCGCCGCCGCGCAAGATGGTGTCGCCCCGGGGAACGATCACGTGGTCTTCGCGGATGATGGCGACGACAGAGGAGTCGCGCGGCATCCCGAGCTCGGCCAGGTCCTTGCCGTTGGCAGGGGAATCCGGTGCCAACGTTGCCTCCGACAGGCGTGCTCGCCCGCCCTCGAACGACAGGAGCCGGACGAGGGTGCCGACCGAGACCGCTTCTTCCACGAGTGCGGTGAGCAGATGCGGGGTCGAGACCGAGACGTCGACCCCCCACATCTCGTTGAACATCCATTCGTTCTTCGGGTTGTTGACCCGGGCTACAACGCGAGGAACGGCGAACTCCTGTTTGGCGAGCAACGAGATGACGAGGTTGTCCTCGTCATCACCGGTGACCGCGGCCACGACGTCGGCCCGATCGACTCCGGCTCGGGCGAACTCGCTGACCTCGCAGCCGTCGGCGGCGATCCAGGTGACGCCTGCGGGTTCACCCCGGGTGACGGCAGCGGCGACGCGGTCCGCGTCGATCTCGACGATGACGACCTCGTGGCCGGCCTTGACCAGGTCTTCGGCGATGAAGGTGCCGACGTTGCCGCCGCCGGCGATGACGATGCGCATCAGTGGGATCCTCCGGTGGGGGCATGGTCGAGGTGGCGATCGAAGGCTTCGATGGCGCTGCCGTCGATAGTGAGATGGACCACGTCGCCCTCTTGCAGCACCGTGGAAGGGCTCGCCACGGAGCCCTCGGCCAGCCGGGTGACGACCGCGATGCGAGCGAGGCCAGGAAGGTCGAGGTCAGCGACGGTCCGCCCGGCCCACCCGCGCGGGATCGGACGCTCGATGAGGCATACCCGAGCGCTGCCGTCGATCCACTCCGTGGTGGGACGGGTGGGCAAGATGCGTTGTAGGACCCGCTCGGTGGCCCACTCGACCGTAGCGATGGTGGGGATGCCGAGGCGTTCGTAGATCTTGGCTCGCCGGGGGTCATAGATGCGGGCGACCACGTTCTCGATGCCGTAGGTCTCTCGGGCCACCCGCGCCACCAAGATGTTGGAGTTGTCGCCGTTGGTGACCGCCGCGAGGGCGCTGGCGTCGGCGATGCCGGCGGCGTCGAGGCGGTCTCGGTCGAACCCGACGCCGAGCACGGTCCGGCCGGTAAACCCCTCGGGCAACCGCTCGAAGGCCTTCGCCCGTCGATCGATCACCGCAACGCTGTGCCCGCCCTCCTCGAGGATGCGGGCCAGGCCAGACCCGACCCGTCCGCACCCAACTACGACAACGTGCACGGCACTCACCTCGCTCAGGCACCCGGAGGGGTGCGGCGGTCGACACTACGCGCGCGCGAGCGCCCGGCGCACCCTGTCGCGCAGGTGCTCCGAAGGAGTGGCGTATCCACCTGAGCGTCGCGCCCGTCCGAAGTCATCGGGTTGACGACGGTCGATGCGGTGGTCCTACGATCACTGATCCGCGACCCATCGGCCGCGAGCCGGGTCGAAGGGAATCGGGATGGCGTCTCCGTTCAAGCGGATCCTCGTCGGAAAGCCGATCGCCAGTAACGAAGAACAGCACCAGCGCTTGGGCAAGCCCACGGCGCTCGCGGTGTTTGCGTCGGACGCCATCTCGTCGACTGCCTACGCCACCGAGGAGATGCTCCTCGTACTGCTCATGGCGGTGGCGTTCCCTACGTCGCACAGCTACCTCGTGCCCATCGCGATTGCGGCGGTGATCCTGCTCGCCATCGTGTCGGTCAGCTACATGCAGACCATCCACGCGTACCCCGACGGCGGCGGCGCCTACGTGGTGAGCCGGGAGAACATCAGTCCCTTCGCCGGCCTCGTTGCTGGCGCCTCGCTCCTCGTCGACTACACGCTGGTCGTAGCGGTGTCGATCTCTGCCGGTGTGCTGGCCCTCGGCTCGGCATTCGGGTTCAATGACAATGCCCCGCTGCGCGTCGGGTTCGCGGTGTTCTTCGTGGCGGTCATGTGCCTGGGCAACCTGCGCGGGGTCAAGGAGTCCGGCAAGGTGTTCGCCGTGCCCACGTACTTCTACGTGGTGATGCTGTCGCTGTTCCTCATCGGCGGCTTCTACAAGCTGTTCACCGGAGATCTCAATGAGCTGAACACCAGCGCGGAACTGGCCACACATTTCAAGGAGGAGCACGCCCTGGTTGGCGCGGCCAGCCTGTTCGTTTTGCTGCGGGCGTTCAGCTCCGGCGCGGTGGTGCTCTCGGGCGTGGAGGCCATCTCCAACGGCGTGCCGGCGTTCAAGAAGCCCGAGTCGCGCAATGCCTCGCAGGTGCTGCTCATGATGTCGGGCATCCTGGCGATCGGCTTCCTCGGCATCTCCATTTTGGCCCACCACCTCAAGCCGGTGGTCGACGAAGGCGGCGAAACCGTGTTGTCGCAGATGGCCGGTGCCATCTTCGGCCAGGGCAACGTCCTCTACTACGGCCTGCAGTTCGGAACGTTCGCCATCTTGATCATGGCGGCCAACACGGCCTACGCCGACTTCCCCCGTTTGAGCTCGCTCATCGCTCGCGACGGCTACCTCCCGCGTCAGCTGGGAAACCGTGGCGATCGACTGGTCTTCTCCAATGGGGTGCTGGCCCTCTCGGGCATGTCCATCATCCTCATCGTGGGTTTCCAAGCCCAGGTATCGGCGCTGATCCCGCTCTACGCCGTGGGCGTGTTCACCGGCTTCTCGCTCAGCCAGTTCGGCATGATCAAGCACCACCTCCGCTTCAAAGAACCCAACTGGCAGCGGGGACTGGCCATCAACGCCCTCGGCTGTACGGCCACCACCCTGGTGCTCGGCGTGGTCGTGGTCTCCAAGTTCAGTACCGGTGCATGGGTCCCGGTTGTGGTGATCCCCATCATCGTGTTGATCTTCCGACGGATCCACCGGCACTACGTCCGCATCGACGGCCGCCTAACCGTGGCTCCCGGCGAGAAGGTGCGCCGCCGCACCAACACGGTGGTGGTGCTGGTGGGCAAGGTGACGAAGGGTTCGCTCACGGCCATTGCCTACGCCCGGTCGCTCAACCCCGATCGGCTGGTGGCGGTGACCGTCGTAGCCAGCCCCGAGGACCAGGAGCGCATCACCCAGCAATGGGAAGACCATCAGATCCCGGTCGAGCTTCGGGTCCTGTATTCGCCCTATCGCGAGCTCACTCGGCCGATCCTCGACTACATCGACGAACTCGATGCCCAGCACACCGACGACTTCCTCACCGTCATCGTTCCCGAGTTCGCGCTCGACCACTGGTGGCAGCAGTTGCTCCACAACCAGAGTGCGCTCCTTTTGAGGACCCGCTTGCGGGGCCGCCCCAACACGGTGGTCACCTCGGTCCCGTTCCACGTGGACGATGGGGAGACGCCGGCGCCGGTGGGTCCCTGAGGCCAGGCCCGGAGGAAGGGGGCGGTCAGCTGAACACCCTCAGCTGAACATCGTCAGCCACTGCTCGAGGCTGTCGGGGCGGAAGACCACGTTGCGCTGCCGGGTCTCGGCCATGGTGGCCGACGGCTTCTCGGAGTAGAGGTGGCCGGGGTACAGCACGGCGTCATCGGGTACCGCGCCCAGGCGCTGGGTGAGGCTGTAGTACATCTGCTCGGGGTCGCTTCCCGGGAGGTCGGTGCGCCCGCAGCCGTTCAAGAACAAGGTGTCGCCCGCTACCAGGTGGCCGTCGACCAAGAAGCACTGGCTGCCGGGCGTATGGCCGGGTGTATGGATGAGCGTGATGGGGATCTCGCCCACCATCACCGTGTCGCCACTGGCGTGAGCGACGAGGTGATCGGCCGACACACCCGTCGTCTTGGTCACCCACTCCACCTCTTCGGACTGGAGGTGGATGGGCACCTGCGTGCGATCGAGGAGGTCGGCAATGCCGACGATGGCGGTGCCGAACAGGTTGCCGCCCACGTGATCGGCGTGGAAGTGGGTCCCGAGCGCACCCACCAGGCGCATGCCGTCGGCCTCGAGGAGGTCGAGGATGGCTTGGGGGTCATACGCCGGGTCGACCACGACGGCCTCGCCGGTCTCTCGGTCGCCGATGAGGTAGATGAAGTTGACCATCTGCTGAGCGATTGGATCGTCGGGGGCGATGTCCATGCCAGCGAGGATCTGGCGGAAGTAGAGGCGGGGGGTCGCAGCCATGGGGCGCATCGTAGGTCCAGGCCCCGGGTGCGAGGCGTTGTCATCTCCGCTTTGCCAGGCGGTCACCTGCTGGACCGCCGACCGTGATGGTTCGCCGCCCGGACCGTGGATGGCGCCATCCCTGCGGTGCTGGGGTCGGTTCGGTTCTGCCGCGCCCAGGTGGCGTGGGTGTCATGTGTGCGCGGCAGAACGGGGTGGGCGCTCAGGGGCGGGAGAGGTGCCAGTCGCGTAGGACTCGGCGGAAGGCGCCATCGAAGGAGCGTTGCCGCTCGCGCAGGTCACGGCCGGGCCAGTCCGCAGGGAGCAACGCCACTGGCAGGAGCGGGTCGGCTTGGAGGTGGCGCAAGGCGGCCGCAGCGACCACGAACGACTCGGCCAGGGCGGAGGCGTCGTCACCCACCAGCCGCGCCGACAGCGGCTCGATCCCTGCGAGCAATCGATGAGCGTCGCTGGCCCAGGCGTCGAGATCCCAGAGACGCGCGACAAGCGGGAGCGGGTCCTCGGCCAGCTGACCCACGATGGCGATCGTCTGCTCCGATGCGACCTGCTCCGCCTCGGGGAGGGCACTGGCAGCCAGGTTGTCGGGCCGCAACCACGTTCCTTCCCGCAGCTCGCCAAAGCGCAGCGCAGCCATTGCTCTTCGCAACGCCGTGCGGTCGGTCGGCGAGCGGGGCTCGGATGGCACGAGCGCGGTTCGCCAGGTGCCGTTCCACGCCGTGGGTGGGCCAGCAACGGATTGCACCTGGCGAGCCTGGCGGGCCAGGAGGTGACCGGCGAGGCGATAGCCGTCACCGATGGGCTCCAGCTCGCCGTTGGTCACCATGCGCGAGATGGCGACGCGGGCGGTGCCGGGAGCGACGCCCAGCAGTTCGGCCCCGGCCACGAGGGCGCTCGTGCGGAGCAGGGGAGGGTCGAGACCGAGGAGGGTCGAGGCCAGCACCGACCGAGCGGTGAGCCGTGGGTGGGGAGAGGGACCTCCGTGCTGGGCGTTACGTCTGGCGCTCATGTAACGGATGAATGTAACATCAGCACATGGTCGCACCGACTCGAACCTTCCCCACCGGCGGCATGGTCCCTCCGTCCGATGCGTTGCCCGACGTGCTGCCCACCGACCGCCTGACGATGACGGCCATGGCGGTGCCCGAGGTTCGCGAGCCGCTGCGGCGCATCGCGGGTTGGCGCAACGCCGTGACCGTCGCAGGACTCTGGGCGGTCATCGCCGGCCTGTTCGCGGCGGCCGTCGCCATTGATCACCCGCTTGGGTACCTGGCCCTACTCATCGTGATGGGCCCGATGTTCGCCCGCCTGGCCATCCTCGGCCACGAAGCGGCCCACCGCCTGCTGTTCCGCAATCGCACGGCCAACGACGTCGTGGGCAAGTGGCTGCTCGACTACCCGGCATTCGTGCCCTTCGACGTGTACCGGCGCTCGCACTTCGCTCATCACAAGGAGGAGTTCGGCCCGAATGAGCCCGATATCCCCCTGTACGCCGGCTACCCGATCCCGGCGGCGTCGTGGCGGCGCAAGTTGGTCCGAGACGCCGTCGGCATCTCGGGCTGGAAGAACCTCACGCCGCTGGTGCGGTCGCTGAGGTTGGCACCGGCTCGGCCCTTCGCGCTGCGGATCCTCGGGACGCAGGTGGTGATCTGGGCGGGGATCTGGGCGCTGACCGGCAAGTGGTGGCTGTACCTGGTGGGGTGGCTGGCGCCTTGGATGACCGTGTGGCGGGTGCTCAACCGGCTGCGGTCCATCGCCGAGCACGGGGGCATGGAGGCATCGAAGGACCGGCGCCGCACCACCCACCACGTGAACCAGAGTTGGATGGCCCGCTTCTGGATCGTGCCCTATCGAACGGGGTGGCACCTGGCTCACCACGTTGACATGGGCGTGCCATGGCGCAACCTCCCCGCGCTGCACCAGGAACTCGTCGATGCCGGCTGGGTCACCGAGACCATCACCTACCCCAGCTACCGAGCGTTCTGGCGCGCCTGCACCACCCCGCTCGGCCGCGACCAGAGCTGACGCCAGCAAGCCGCTCTTCCTGCGGTCAGACTGAGGGCGTGTTGGCCAGCCTGAAGAAGCGATCTCACCTTGTCGTTGCACTCTCGGTGGTCGTGGTGGGCCTTTTGGCCGCGTGGGGCTTGATCGGCGAGAACCCCCAGCCCGAAAAGATCGAGCAGCTGCAGGTTGTGGTGTCGGGCGCGGGTGAGGCCGGCGTTCGCATCACCGAGACCATCGACCAGGACTTCGGCACCACCGACCGTCGCGGCCCGCAACTGGTGGTGCCCAACGACTTCGGAGTCCCGACGAACGTCACGGCATCGTCGGCCACAGCGCCCGACGATCTACAGGTGGCCCCGGCGCCGTTCGACTCACCGGTGCAGGGCACCCGCATTCGCGTCGGTGATCCCGACGTGACCCTGCGAGGCCAGCACCGCTACACCATCTCCTACGTCCTCCCCAACGCCCGGTTTGCGGCGCCCACGTTCTCGCTGGATGCAGTAGGTGGAGCCTCCGAGTTCCCCATCGAGAACGTCTCGGTGGTGTTTTCGGGGATCTCACTCGACTCTCCGCGCTGCACTTTCGGGGGCGAGGGGTCCGATGAGCCGTGCCCCTTCGAGCGGGGTGCGCCATTGCGCCTCGAAGTCGAGCGACTCGACCCCTTCGAAGGCATCACGGTCTCTGGGGAGGTCACCCAGTGGACGGCTGGCGAAGCGATCGAACCCCCGGCGCGGCCTGACCAGCGTGAGGATCGGCGAGGCGTCACGGCCCTTGCGACCATGGTGCTGGGCGCAGTCACCGCTGGCGCCGTCTTCGGCTGGGCCCGGCGCACCGGTGCCAACGAGGTGGTGGGGTCGAGCCCGGCGGAAGCGGCCCACGGTGTCGCGGTCCCGTCCACCGCCACCCGCAAGGTGTCCGATGCCGAACTGGCAGAGATGAGCACCATCGAGTTCGCACCACCAAAGGGCATCGCCCCGTGGCAGGGCGCCGTCGTGCTGACCGAAGAACTGGATAGCGCGTCGGTCACGGCTTGGTTCTCCGGGGCGATCGCGGATGACGTGCTGGCCATCGAGCGCCACGACAACGCGCCTCGCTTGTCGCGCGGGCCAGCGGCCGATAGAGCCGACCCCACGACGCAAAAGATCCTCAATGCGATGTTCGGCGATCGCGAGGTTGTCGACCTTGATGGCTACGACAGCAAGTTCGCCACCGCATGGCACAAGGTCGAGGAACTGCAAGACACGTGGGTGAAGGAATCGGGCTGGTGGTGGTCGGGCACGCCGAACCGGGGCATCGGCAAGCCCGGTGGCTGCGCCAGCCTGGCGGTGTTGATGATCGTGCTGGTTCCCCTCCTGGTGTTTTCGGCGTTCATCTTGGGGCTGTTCGGCGTGCTCGGAGGCGTGGTGACCGCGGTGCTGGTTGGTGCCGGCTTGCCCGCAATCGTCTCGCGGGTTGCCTATGCCCCGCTGCTGCCGGGACGTACGGCGAGCGGTTCTGCCTACGCGCTGCAGGTCGAATCGTTCCGACGGTTCCTGGTCGACAGCGAGGCGCAGTACGTGGATTGGGCGTGGAAGAACGGGCTGTTGCGCCAGTATTCGGCCTGGGCAGTCGCGCTCGGTGCGGCTGATGCGTGGCAGCGAGCCATGGAGAACGCCGGCGTGCCCGAGGCCGAGGTCACTGCCAGCAGCCCGCTGCTCGTGTACTCGATGGCGTCTTCGTTCAACAGCTCGCACGTCGAGCCTGCTCCGGCCAGCAGCGGGGGATCCTCGAGCGGCGGGTTCTCGAGCGGCGGGTCCTCGGGGAGCGTCGGCGGTGGTGGTGGCGGCGGGAGCCACGGCTCCTGGTGACCGCACCGAGCCCACGGCGGGGCGAGCAAGTGGTCAGCCCAGGAAGCGGCTGGTGGAAGCGTGGCCGAGGACCCGGACCGAGCGCGTGATGAACCGCCAGCTTCCGTCGGCGTGGTCGACCTCGACGCGGTCGCGGTAGCTGCCCCAGTGATCGGGGCCCGCGGCGGTGAACACGCAGAAGTAGGAGCGCACCTCGGCCGAGGTGGCATCAAGTAGCTCGATGGAGACGCTTGACACGTGGTGGTGCACCGGTCCGGCCTCCGTGCCCGCGGCGACGATCCGTTCGGCCACCGCCTCGAGCTCTCGGGCGATCTGGTCTCGGCCATTCCACGCGCCGCCGTGGTCGCCCACATCGAGCACGCCGTCAGGGTGGAAGCAGGCCGCAACATCTGCGCTGCGGCCCCGATCGCCGGCCCATGTGTAGCGGGCAAGCAGGTCGCGAATGGCCTCGCGAGCGCTGAGTTCGCTGCCCACCATCTGATGGTTCATGCGGGGTCGTGGTCGTGCGGGTGGTGGTCGTGGTCGTGGTCGTGCGGATGGTGGTGGGCGCTCGGGTGCTCGGTGGCGGGCTCTTCGATGGCCTCGGCCAGGTGAAGCGGGGTGGGTGGGGCGTCGGAGCGTTCGTGCCAACGACGCTCGGCCTCGGCCAGGACCTCGCGCACGGGTCGACCGGTGCGCTCGGACACGTGGACGGCGTCGTCGAACTCGGCCTTTGCTCGGCCCGGACTGACCTTCACGCGCACCGAGAGGTCGTCGACCTCGACGCGCTCGTGATGGCGGGGCACCGGCCAACGTTCGAGCTGGTGGCCGCGCACGCCCAGGGTTCCCGTCTCGGCGCCGAGGACGGCGGTTACTGACGCTACGAGGGCTGGATCTACCAGGGCGTGGACGGTGTGGGCGGGGCGGCCCTTCTTCATGACGATCGGGGTGACCCAGGCATCGTGGGCTCCGGCGGCCAGCAGGGCACCGATCGCGTACGCCAGGATCTCGCCGGTGGCGTCGTCGACGTTGGCCTCGAGCAGCACCACGGGCTGGCCGTCGCGCGGCGGTTGGTCGATGGCTTCGCCCAGCACCACCTGCGTCAGGTTGGGGCGGTCCGGAAGCTCCTTGGTGCCGGCGCCGAAGCCGGAGGCTCGCACCTCCATGGCGGGCAGCGCGCCGTAGCTGGTAGCCAGCGCGGCCATCAGGGCTGCGCCCGTCGGCGTGGTCAGCTCTACCGACAGGTCGATCCCGCGGGTGGGGATGCCGGCCAGGAGCTCGACCACCGCCGGCGCGGGGTTGGGGATGATCCCGTGGGCCGCTCGTACCATGCCGAGACCGACCGCGACGGGCGAGCAACTGATGCGGTCCACGTTGAGCAGCTCGAGCGCAGCGCACGTGCCCACCACGTCGACGATGGCGTCGATGCCACCGACCTCGTGGAAGTGGACCTGATCGGGTGGGCGGCGATGGAGGCGACCCTCGGCCTGGGCCAGTGCGTCGAAGACCGCCGCCGCTCGCTGTTGGATGCGATCGGGGAGTCGGGCCTCGGCCACCAGCCCCTGGATGTGGGCGGCGGTGCGCACCACCGTGTGGTCATGGGCATGCACGTGCACCTTGGTGCCGGCGATGCCTCCGCGCAGCACCGGCTCGACCTCTAGTTCCCAGTCCGACACCGGGAGGCGGTCGAGGAGTTCGCGCACCCCGTCGACCTCCGCTCCGGCGTCGATGAGCGATCCGAGGGCCATGTCTCCTGCTACTCCGGAGAAGCAGTGGAACCAGGCGGTGGTCACGAAATGGCCACTCGGTCCCCTGGGTCGGGAGCCGCGGCCGTCGCCATTGGGCGGGCGGGGGCCAGGAACATGCGTGCCACCGCGCAGGC
>Ga0105049_10005983_pt1 | contig 14172 bp, 13 predicted proteins | sample MAT06_FD_78087 | JGI IMG/M metagenome (GOLD analysis project Ga0105049, IMG submission 78087) | Freshwater microbial communities from Lake Fryxell liftoff mats and glacier meltwater in Antarctica - MAT-06 | ecosystem: Environmental > Aquatic > Freshwater > Ice > Liftoff microbial mat | place...
GGCGTCTTCAGGACCCGGCTGCGCGACGGGAAATAGACCTCGTGCCCGGCGGGCCATCGGTGCGCCACCAACGGCTTGATCCAGTCTCGATCGGCATCGGAAAGGTCGCTGTCGAAGAAGGACCAGGTGTGGGTCCCGCCGAGACGATCGTCGCGCTCGACCACGGCGACACGGACCCCCGGCCGGTCGAGGGCCAGCCGCCAGGCGATCAGGCAGGCTGACAGGCCGCCGCCGACGAGGATCAGGTCGAAATCATCGTCAGGCGGTGGCATGGTCCTCGTCTAGCATGTCGGGTGCCGCTGAGGGGCGCTACGTCGGCTGTTTGTCGACGTTCAATGCATAGGCGCCGGTCTGGCCCTGTTGGAACGTCCCGGCACGGACCTCATAGACCCCATCGGTCGGGGCGGTCCATTCCAGCTTGGCGTGGGTGTCCGAAAGGCTGTCGTCATCCGAACCAAGAACCTCGAACTCGCCGTCCTCCTTCTCGCGTCCCACGACCACGAAGCTGTCGACCTCGTTCGAAACCTGGGTGATGACCAGCTTTTCGCCTTCCTTCAAAGTCACGCGGTAGGCGTCGAAATAGCTGTTGTCCGGGGCCGTCGCGTCGGTCTCGGTCAGCGTTCCGCGAGCGGTGGCCCCGACCAGCAGGCTGCCCGGGCTCGGCTGCGGCCCGCGATCAACCAGTTCGAGCGAATACAGGCCCTTGCCGTCCGAACCCAGAGGCGACGAGCGCAACACGAAGTCGCCGTCGGACGGCAGGGTGAAGTTCAGCCGCGAGTCCGTGCCCTCGCCCAGTCCGTCGTCGTCGGAGGCCAGCGCCTCGAACTCGGCCCCGGCGGGACCAACCTGAAGATAGGTGTCGAAATCGCCGGACCGCATGATCGCCTGACCCCGCTGGCCTTCCCGGCCAGAGAAGGTGTAGGCGTCGTAGCCCCGGTCATCGCCATCCGTCGGATCGGCCTCGCCGATCTCGCCCTGGATGGTCGCGCCAAACGCCATTGCATCCGGTGCCCGCTCAGGCTCGATCTCGGACACCGACAGCGAATAGGCGCCGACGGTGTCCGAGAAGGCGCGGGCCTCGACGATGTAGGACCCGGTGCGCGGCAGGGTGAAGGTGATGCGGGAATCCGTACCCTCCGCCGCGCCGTCATCGTCCTGCGCCAGCGAGACGCGGGCTTCGTCGAACAGTTCGAGGTAGGTGTCGAAATCCTCCGACGCCATGTCGATGCGGATGCGTTGGCCCTCGGTGCCGGAAAAGCGCCAGGCGTCGGTTGGGCGGCCTTCGGCGCTCTTGCCGTCGCTGTTCGTGAGCACGCCCTGCACGGGCGTTCCAATGGCGATCGGCTCCGCCGGGGTCGGCGCCGGCCCCTCGGAAAGGGCCAAACGGTAGGTGCCGTCGCCGGACCCGGTCAGGGGAGTGGCACGAATCACGTAGTCCCCCGCCTGCGCGGCAGTGAACACGAGCCGCGAATTCAGACCGGTGTCCGGCCCGTCGTCGTTCATGGCCAGTTCGGTGAATTCCCGCCCCTGCATCTGTCCGACCCGGACCAGCGGGTCGAAATCGTCGCTCGTAAGATCGATCGCGAACCGCTCGCCGGCCCGGGCCCGGAAGGTGAAGGCATCATAGGGCTGGCCTTCGTCGCTCTCCGGATCGGTCGGCGCGAGACGTCCCGTGACCGTCTGCCCCAGCCGGATCCGTCCCGGTCGCGGTGCTGCGGCGGCGGCCGGACGCTGGGTCAGGCTCAGGGTGTAGGCCCCGCCCTCGAGACCGGACAGGGGTCGGGCGCGCAGGATATAGGTTCCTGAGCGCTGAGCGGAGAAGCGCAGGCGGGCATGGGTTCCGTCGCCCAGTCCGTCGTCGTCGCTGGCAAGGGGCTCGGCCATTTCGCCCTCGTGGTAAACCTCGAGGTAGGCGTCGAACGCGTCGGACCGCATCACGGCCTCCAGCCGCTGGCCGGCGCGCGCTGTGATCGCATAGCTGTCGTACAGGAAGGCGTCTTCGGGGCCGGTCGCATCGCCCTCGGCGATCTGACCCTCGACGGCGCGCCCGACGGACAAGGGCGTGGAGGATTGCGCCAGTGCCGGAGCTGCGAGCGACAGGGCCAGCAGGCTGACGGCGGCGAGAAAGGTCTGACGGCGCATGGATGTCCCCTTGATGGCTGGCTCGATCATAGACGCCGAACCGTGGCGTCTGTAAATCGCCCGGACCGCACGATACCTTACGATTGGAGCCGAAATTCATGACGGTTGAACCCGCCGCCGCGACCCGGATCGACGGCAAGGCCTTCGCCGCTGCCCTGGTGGACCGCGTCGCAGCCGCCGTCGCCCGTCTGGAGGCGGACCACGGCGTCAAGCCGGGACTGGCCGTGGTGATTGTCGGTGACGACCCGGCCAGCCAGATCTACGTCCGCAACAAGGGCGAGACGACGCTTCGGGCCGGCATGCGGTCGGACACCCATCGGCTGCCGGACACGGTCGGCCAGGACGCCTTGCTGGCGCTCATCGCCATGCTTAACGCCGACGCCGGGATCCACGGCATCCTCGTGCAACTGCCCCTGCCCGGCCATATCGACTCTGCCGAAGTGCTCGGGGCCATCGATCCGGACAAGGACGTGGACGGGTTTCATGTGGTCAACGCCGGTCGACTGGCGGTCGGCCTGCAGGGTCTGGTGCCCTGCACGCCGCTGGGCTGCCTCATGCTGCTGAAGGCCGAGTTGGGCGATCTGTCCGGACTGAACGCCGTGATCGTCGGACGCTCCAACATCGTCGGCAAGCCAATGGCGCAACTTCTGCTGGCCGAAAGCTGCACCGTGACCATCGCCCATTCCCGCACCCGCGACCTTCCGGCCCTGTGCCGCACCGCCGATATTCTGGTGGCCGCCGTTGGACGGCCCGAGATGGTGCGCGGCGGCTGGATAAAGCCGGGCGCGACGGTGATCGACGTCGGCATCAACCGGGTCCCCTCACGCGATCCAGCCAAGGCGGCCGAGGGCAAGACCCGGATGGTCGGCGATGTCGCCTTCGACGAGGCGGTCACCGTCGCGGGACGCATCACGCCGGTCCCCGGAGGCGTCGGGCCGATGACCATCGCCTGCCTGCTGGCCAACACCTATTCGGCCGCCTGTCGCATCAACGACCGCGAGCCGGAATCTTTGAACGCTTGAACGGCTGTCATCCAACGTCGATAGTCGGGTCATCAAGCTGCCCGTTCGTCAGGAGACGTCCATGATCCGCCTCTCGTCCCGCGCCACCGCACTCGCCGCCGTCGTCGTCCTGGCTCCGGCCATGGCGTCCTGCGGCATCAACGCCATTCCGACCAAGGAAGAGGCCGCCAAGGCCGCCTGGGCCGATGTGCAGTCGCAGTACCAGCGGCGCGCCGATCTCGTGCCCAATCTGGTCGCCACCGTCCAGGGAGCGGCCATCGCCGAGCGCACGACCCTGACCCAGGTGATCGAGGCCCGGGCCCAGGCCACCGGCGTCACCGTGACCCCCGAAACCCTCAACGATCCGGCCGCGTTCCAGCGCTACCAGGCCGCACAGGGGCAGCTGTCCCAGGCCCTGTCGCGTCTGCTGTTGGTGGTCGAACGCTATCCGGACCTGAAGTCCAACCAGAATTTCCTGGCGCTGCAATCCCAGCTGGAAGGCACCGAGAACCGGATTTCGATCGCGCGGCGCGACTACAATGAGAGGGTCCGCGACTACAATACCAGCCTGCGCACCTTCCCCACGGTCATCTGGGCCAAGACCATCCACGGCGGCTCCGAGCCGATGCAGCTGTTCACCGCGACCGAGGGGGCCCAGACCGCGCCTGGTGTCAATTTCGACGCGCTGAATCCCGGCCAGCCCGCTCCGTCAGCGGCACCGGGCTCCGCACCCCCGGCTGCCCCGGCGCAGTGAGCCGCAACCCGGCCCTGATTTCGACCACCGGCAGGACCGCGAGCCTGCTCGCGCTCCTGCTCGCGCTCGTCTTGCTGACCTTGGCCGCCCCTGCGTTGGCCCAGACCGGGCCGACCTTCCCCGCCCTGAACGGTCGGGTCGTCGACCAGGGCAATCTGCTCTCCGACGCCAAGGAACAGGAGCTGACGGCGAAGCTGGAGGCGATTGAGCGGGACACCACCGATCAGGTGATCGTCGTCACCGTGCCCGACCTGCAGGGCTATGAGATCGAGGAATACGGCTATCAACTGGGCCGGGCCTGGGGGATCGGCCAGGACAGCAAGAACAATGGCGTGCTGCTGCTCGTCGCTCCGACCGAGCGCAAGGTCCGCATAGAGGTCGGCTACGGGCTGGAACCGATCCTGACCGACGGCCTGTCGGCGCTGATCATCCAAAACGAGATTCTGCCGTCATTCCGGGAGGGCTATTTCGAGCGCGGGATCGAGCAGGGGGTGAATGCGATCGACGCCCAGCTCCGGCTCGATCCAGCCGAGGCGCAGGCGCGGGCAGCCGCAGCCGAACGGCCAGCGTCCCAGTTCCCGTTCGGCATCGCCGCCGTAATCGCCGTGATCTTCGTACTGCTGGTGCTGGGTATGCTGGGCGGGGCTGCCCGAGGCGGTCGGCGCGGACGCGGCGACGCGGCCGGCGTCCTGCTCTGGGTCGCGGCGGAGGTGTTGCGGAGCGGTCTGGGCGGCGGCGGCGGCGGCGGGGGGGGCGGCTTTAGTGGCGGCGGAGGCAGTTTCGGCGGCGGGGGGGCATCGGGCGGATGGTGATCAAACTGACCTCCGAGGTGCAGGGCCGGATCGCTGCGGCGATTGCTGAAGCCGAGACCCTGACCTCGGGTGAAATCTTCTGTGTTCTGGCACGACGGGTGTCCGGCTATCGCGACGTCTCGCTGGGCTGGGCCTCGGCGGCGGCGCTGATCCTGCCGCTGGGCCTGATCCCGCTAGGCTTCGATCCGGCCTGGGTTCCGGGCATGGCCGGCGGATGGCAGGCGGCCCATCTGGCGTCCAGCGACGTCGTCATCGGCCAGAGTCTGGCGACCTATGCCTTGATCCAGGCGACGCTGTTCGTGACGATCTTCATGCTGACGCGGATTCCCGTCGTGCTCCGGGCGGTCACGCCGCGCAGCGTGCGGCGCGCCCGCGTCCGAAAGGCCGCCCTGCAACAATTCCTGGCCCATGGTCTTCACGTCACCGAGGCGCGCACCGGCGTGCTGATCTTCGCGGCGCTTTCGGATCACCAGGTCGAGGTAGTGGCCGATCAGGGCATCCACGCCCGCGTCGACCAGGCCGTCTGGGGCAAGGCGGTGAACGCCCTGGCCGCAGGCATGAAGCGCGGCGATCCGGCGACCGGGTTCGAAGCCGCCATCGGCCTGTGCGGCACCGTGCTGGCCGAGCATTTTCCGCCCGACACCCTCAATCGGAACGAGGTCGCGGACAAGCTGGTCATCATGTGACCCACCTGCCCGCGCGGCCTGCCTGGGTCGCCGTCGCGGTCGAGACGGCCTTCCCCGCCCGCAACGGTTTGCCTCTGGCGGACCTTTAACAGGACCCCATGCCCCGCCTGCTGACCTACAATGTGCACCGCTGCGTCGGCGTCGACCGCAAGCTGGACGTCGACCGGATCGTCGGCGTCATCGCCGAGCACGAGCCGGACATCGTCTGCCTGCAGGAACTGGACGTCGGCCGGGCCCGGACCGGCTTTGTCGATCAGGCGCAATCGATCGCCGACAAGCTGGCCATGACCTTTCACTTTTATGCCGCCATGCAGGTCGAGGCCGAACAGTATGGCGACGCGGTCCTGACCCTGCGGCCCGAGCGGCTGGTGAAGTCGGGGCCGTTGCCGACCATCCGCGGCATCCCCGGTCTGGAGCCGCGTGGCGCCCTGTGGGCGGCCGTCGATTTCGATGGCGTGATCCTGAACGTCTTCAACACCCACCTCGGCCTGGTCCCGCGCGAGCAGCGGCTGCAGGCCGAGGCCTTGGCCGGGAAGGACTGGCTCGGTCACCCGGACTGCGTCGGCCCGACCCTGCTGACCGGCGACTTCAACGCGACGTCGCTGACCCGACCGTATCAGACGCTGACGCGGAAATTGGCCGACTGCCAGCGCACCTTGGGACTGAAGCCGTCGGTGAAGACCTTTCCTTCAAGCTTTCCCGCCATCCGCATCGATCACTGTTTCACCAGTCCCGAGATCAGGGTGACGGCGGTGAGGGCACCGTTCTCTCCCTTGGCGCGGATGGCATCGGATCATCTGCCGCTGGTGATCGATTTCGAGTTCAGGAAGGGCCAGCAGGCAAGCCCCGCTGCGACCGGGTCCGTCGCTTCCATGGCCTGAACGAGTCGCTCGCCGACGTCGGATCGCCCAGCTGGAACTGGGCGATGACTTGCTCGGTCCTCGACGGGCGGGTCGCGCCGAGCAACCGCATACGCCCGGTATCGAAGCGCTGGATCGCCTCGCCGGTCGAACCGGCGGTGGCCTCGGCGGCGGCGAAGTCGTCCGTCTGCACGCCGATCCAGTGACCGGTGGTGCGATGACGAAAGCGACGGATGGCCTCGGTTCCGGCTTCGGTCCCCGGACAGGCCGCGACATCGCATTCGGTATCGAAGCCCAGAGACCTGTTGTTCAGATTGGTCGAGCCGATCCTCAAAATCTGATCGTCATAGATCGACACCTTGGCGTGCACGATGATCCGCTGGCCTCCCTTGGTGTGGGGGGTGAAAGCGAAGAAGCGATTGTGCCGGTCAGCCTGTTCCAGCCGGAAGAGGATTTGAGAGCGGGCCGTATCCATGGTCATCCGGTCGAACCAGCTGGGACTGCCACCCGTCGTGACCAGCACCACCTCGGGTCCGTTCGCCTCGCCCAGCCTGTCCGCCAGGGCGGCGGCGATCACCGGCGACGTGAAATACTGGTTCTCCAGATAGATCAGGCGTTTCGCCTGTCGGATCGCGTCCAGGTGCAGGGCCTCGTTCTCCCGTACTTCCGTCCGGCCTCCCGCGCCGGGTTCGGTGCGGGCGATGGCGACGGGGGTCTGGAGCAGATCGGGCTCGACATCATCGGGCCAGGGGTCGCCCCCGACCTGATGGGGAACGGTTCGTTCCCACGTCGCCTTGAACCAGCGCTCCCGCGCCAGATCGCCCAAGGCCAGCGCGGCCGCGCCGTCCATCACGCACATGACCTCGTGTCGGGGCGGAGGAATGACGCCGGACGGCAGGCGGCGCCGCGGATCGTCCTCCAGATGCTCATCGGAATCCCAGCGGTCCACCGAGATATCGCCGCCGCCGCAGAACGCCACGGCATCGTCGATGATGACCACTTTCTGATGGTGGCAGGCCCCCAGGGCACCGGGTGTATCAAGGCGGAATTCCACAATCCGCTTGCGAAACCAGCGATGCGCTCGCTGGGGGAAGAAGCCCTGGGAGGCGGCGATCAGGAGCGGAGACTTCCATATCAGCAGCCTGACATCCAGCTCGGGCCGGGACTTGACCAGCAGGCGAAGCAGATGGCCGATTTCGCCCTGCGGTCCCAGGTCCGCGCCCTCGGGATCCAGCCGGGTCCTCGGATCGAACTGCCAGCCGAGTATGACGACCGAGCGTCGCGCCTTGTCGAGCGACGACCGGAGGGCGGCGAAATAGGCCGCATTTTCCATCAGCACGGCGAATCGGCCCGCTGTCTCCACCCGCCAGCAGTTTCGGCCGGGCACCAGCAGTGTGTCGCTCTGGTCGTCCATAAGGCAGGTTTGCCCGATTCGCATGACGGTGGCTTGTGGCCGACCCTACAACACGCACGCCGCCCGCTTCCGTTCCGTCGTGGCGACCAATGGTGACGCTTTGTTCATGTTGCCCCCGATTGTCCGACCGCCGTTTTGGGCGCATAGAGGGCCGCGCAACTCGGATGAGGGAGATCGGCGATGCAGGCGCTGATCCAGTTGATTATCGGCTTCGTCGCCATGCTGGCCGCTGCGGTGCTGTCGCAGTTCGGCGTGGACCTCGACGCGCGTGAAAAGCCGCAGCGTGAAATCCATCGGGTGCGCGATTGCGGCACCGCCGGAACCACGGCGCTGTTCGCCACGTCTTCCGAGCGCGAACAGGACTGCTGATCTTCAATCCCGATGGTGCACGGAATCGTCCGCCCTCGACTTTGCGCGCAGCGATTGACTCGCTAGGGTCCATACGTCCTATCGCGCGTCGGCCGCCGACGCCGCCCCGTGACGAGATCGCCGCCCCATGAAATCCCCCCGTCAAAGGCCCCCGCTGAACCTGACCGACCCGGCGAACGAGGTCCTGGCCCTCGAGCCCTTGCCGACGACGGAGATTCAGCCCGATTCCGTGGTCACGGCTGACCGCCCCATGTCCGAGCGGCGTCGCCGGCGCATCGCCGAGGACGAGCGCCGGACGCTGGAACGGGGCCAGGCGACAGCGTCGACCGAACAGGTCCTTGCCGTGCCGGTTGAAGAGAGCGTGATGGCCTCTTCGGTCGATGCACCGCCGGTCGCCCTTCAGACGCCAGCGGTCCCCGCCACCCTCCACCGGCGGGAGCAGCCCGCGCCTTCCGGGCGGCACGCCTATTTGGTCGCCGGCATCGCTTCGGCCCTGTGGATCGGCGGCGTTGCCGCCTGGTTGGCGTTCGAGACGGGCTCGGGCGCGTTGGAACTCGAGCCGTTGCGGTTGGCCTTTTTCGCCCTGATCGCGCTGGCACCCGCCGGGATGGCGATCATGCTGGCCCATGCCGTGCGCCAGGGTGCCGGTCTGGCCGCCGAAACCCGCCGCGCGCGTGAGCTGTCGGAGGCCCTGATCGCCCCGACGGCGCTGGCGGCCCAGCAGACGGGAGAGGTTCTTCAGTCCCTGCGCAACGACATCGACCAGGCATCGCTGGCTGCCGAACGGGCGCGCCACGACATGGCGCTGCTTCGGGAGGCGTTGTCGCACGAGACCACGCGCCTGAACGAGGCGGCCGAAAACGCCGGCCGCACCGCGCGGCGCCTCGCCGAAGAGCTGGGCAGCGAGCGCACCCAGATGCAGAGCCTCGGCAACCAGCTGGATACCCAGGCCGCAGGCGTGATCGACGCCGTTGAGCGGCAATCGCGCATGGTCGTCGACGCTTCCGATCTGGCGCAGACCCAGCTGCGTGAGGCCGAAGCGGCGCTGGCCGCCCGCGCCGCAGATCTGGCCGCCGCCGCCGGCGAGGCGCAGGACGCCGCCCGGGTCGCGGCCGATGACCTGGCCCGCCAGACGTTGAGACTTGAAAACGCTGGCTCGGGCGTCGCCGAGCAGATTCAGTCGGTGGAGGAAGGCCTCGGCCAGCAGCGCGCCGCCCTCGTGACCGCCGCCTATGCCTTGCGCACCGATCAGGAAGATTTCTCCGCCCAGGTCGAGAGCCAGCGGGCCCAGTTGAGCGAGCAGCTTTCGGCCACCCGCACCGCCTCGGGCGAACTGGGCGAAACCTCGGTCCGCACGACCGAGACGATCAAGGACCTGGTCGAGGCGGCCAGCGACCAGTTCCGGGCGCTGATCGAAATGTCCCAGCGCGAGGCCGACGGTTTCGATGCCGCAACGAAGCTGGCTCTGGACCGGTTCGAGGCGCTGGCCGCCGAAGCCCGCGACGCCCTGGTCGAGGAGACGCGCCGGGCGCTGGTCGCCCTGCAGGCCACATCAGAGGAATCCCGCTCCGCCGCCACCGCAGCGGCGGACCAGGCCCAGTTGCGGGCGGAACGGCTGGGCGAGGCCCTGTTCGACGCCGCCCAGAAGGCCGATCAGGCGGCCGATGCCCGGGTCGACAGCGCCCGCAAGGTCGTGGTCGAGACGTCCGGGCTGGTCGACGAGGCGGGGCAGCGGGCCTTGGAGCGACTGGAAACGACGTTCGAGCGCATGAACGCCGCCCTCGCCCAGATCGACGAGACCATCGAGGATCTGGACGAGCGCGCCGCCCGCCTGCCGGAACAGGCACAAGTCCGGGTCGAAGCGATCCGCGCCACGGTCGAGGCCGGTCTGGCGGCCCTGTCGGCGGCGTCCCAGAAGGCAGCCGCGGACACCGAGGCACTCGACGCCGGCTTCCAGGAGCGGGTGAGGCGCAATTACGACATGCTGACCGAGGCGGTTCGCTTGATGGGCGTGGTATCGGGAGACAGCCCTGCCCTGCGCCGTCGCGAACCTTCGCCGCCGGCCGCCGCCCCGCCGCCGATCGCCGAACCGGGACCAGAGGGCCGGGCTCGCCAACCGCGCCCGGACGAGCCGCGTGCGTTCGGCCTGCGTGGACGACTGAAGCTCGAACCCATGCCGGGTTCCAGCGCGCCGCACGCCCCGGCCGGGGATCGGCTGGACTGGAGCGATCTGGTCGATGACGGTCCAGGCGAGGTGCCGCTGGATCTCGACACCCCGGTCATGCCCGCCGCCGACACCGAGGCGCTGGAAGGGCGGATCACCGCCGCAATCCGCCGGATGGGCGTCGATCCGAACGCCCTTTTGCCCCGTTCGCGTGTCGAGGAGGCCGCCCAGGCCGTGAGCGGGCGTGATCCCGATCGCGCCCGCCAGATCGTCCGTCGCGTCGCCCCGGCAGCGGTGCGAAGCGTGTCGCGCCGAGTGCTGACCGATCCGGACCTGCGCGAAGACGCCGAGGCCTATGTTCGAGTTTTCACACGGGACCTTTCGACCCGGACCGCCGCTGGCGATAGCGCGGGGATTCTGGGGCGGCTGACCTCCGACGGGGGGCGCGCCTATATGCTGCTTGATGCGGCCATCGGCGACCTTTCCTGACGTCGCTCGCACTCGCCTGAATCGGGAATCATACGTCCGCTGAACGTCGATAACGTATTTCGTCTTGACGATTGCGTCCGCATGACGACACCGTCCGCCATCGTCACGTATGTGTCACGCGTAAGCAGGGTTTATGCTCGACATCGCCTCCGAGAGCACGCAGGACAACCGCCCCGCGATCGTGATTTGCGCGTGGGATATCGACGATGGCTCGGTTGACCTGATCGAGGACCTGTCCGGCCAGGCTTGGAGCCCGGCGGGTGCCCGCACCATCGCCGTTCCAGCGAGCGATCCGGATTCGCTGGCGTCGATCCTGTCCAGCCACCTGAGCGACCAGCGCTGCCGGGCCTTGCTGCTGGTCGGCCGGACGCGGCGCAGCGAGGGTTTCAGGCTGCAGATGCGGGCCGAGAGCCGAAGCGTCGACGGAAGCCAGAAGTTGGACGGGGTCGGTCCCAGCGTGGCCCGCGCCACCGCGCCCGTCAGTGAGATCGTCCGCGCCCTGAACGAGGCCGGCATGGCCGCCGACGCCAGTTCGGACGCCGAGGACGACGTCGGCAGCTATCTGCTCTACCGGGTGCTTTCCAACCTGCCGGAGGGGATCGATACGCCGGCCGTCGGCCTGTTGCGGGCGCCGCAGCACGAGCCCGACGCTGCGGTGCGTGAGGCGGTCAAGACGGCGGCGCAGGCGATGGCGCGTCACATGTCCCCCCTGCCCCGCTCACGCGGCATCTGAGTTCGCAGCGGAATGGCGGCGATGAGCCCGACCGCTGCCATCGCCGCCATCGCCCAATAGCCACCGGCGGCGAACCGGTCGTAGAGCGGGCCCGACGCCAGCGTCGCCAGGCCGATCAGCAGACCCGCCGAAACGACCGACAACAGCATCTGCGCGGCGGTGTGGCTGTCACGCGGTACCAGACGCTCGACGATCTGGACCCCGGCCAGGAAGGTCGCGGCGAAGGTCAGGCCGTGCAAGGCCTGCAGCGGCCACAACAGCCACAGGGGCGGGGCGAAGGCCATGGCGCTCCAGCGCACGACGGCGGCGGCCGAACCGACCATCAGCATGCTCCACGGGCCGATACCAACCCGGCGGCGCCACGGTTCGAACAGCCACATCAGGGCGATCTCGACCACGACGCCGAAGGCCCAGAGCAGGCCGGTCACCGCCTCGCTGATGCCCTCCGACTTCCACAGGATGGCCGAAAAGCCGTACTGGTAGGCGTGGGCCGCCTGGACCGCGCCGACGGCGAAGATGGCGGTGACGAACACCGGGTCTCCGAGCAGGCGGCCGAGGCCGCGAAACCGGTCCCTGCCGCGCGACGGCGTGCCGTCGGCCACCGGTTCCGGCGGCAGGGCGGCGAGGGCGGCGACGGTCACGCCGAGGCTGGCGGCGGCGATCCAGACGATGATCGCATCCACCGGCGCGATCAGCAGGATGGCCCCCATGCCGATGTTGGCGACGACGAAGGCTGCGGATCCGAGACCGCGCGGCACGGCGAAGGTGAATCCGATCCGTGCCGCCAGACGGAGGGTCATGACATCGATCAGCGGTACCAGCGCCCCCATGGCCGTCGCGCCGACGAACCAGCAGACGGCCCAAGCCAGATAGCCCTCGACCAGTCCCGCCGCGCCGTAGCCCAGCGCCATCACCAGACCGAGAATGGCGATCGGGGTGCGCCGCAGCAGAAAGCCGTCGGCCCAGACCGCCAGCAACGGGCCGGTGATCACCCGCGCCAGCATCGGGATCGCCAGCAGGGTTCCGATCTGCGCCCCACTCAACCCCTGCGCGCTCAGCCATAGCCCTGCAAACGGAAGGCTGACCCCGGTGGCACCGAAGAGCAACACATACTGTAGCGCCATGCGCTGGGCGGCGGTCATGGCGCGCGAATAGCAGACGCGACAGATTCTGTCGGCTAGCGTCACGGGATGCATGTGACTCGAAGTCTGGCGCTGTTCGCCGCCCTGAACGGAGCCCTGGCGGTCGCCATCGGGGCGTTCGCGGCGCACGGCGCGGGGCCGCAGATCAAGTCGCTGCTGACCACCGGAGCGCACTATCAGCTGGCCCACGCCATACTGGCGGTGGTTTGCGCCATCTGGCCGGGACGGGATCGACTGATCGTCGCCGCCGGCTGGCTGGCCGCGGTCGGCGGACTGGTTTTTGCCCTGGCCCTGACCGCCGTCGCCCTGCTGAGCCTGCGGGCCATGGGGGCGGTCGCTCCGATCGGCGGTGCCCTGATGATCGCCGCTTGGCTTTTGCTCGCCGTGGCCGCATTGCGGTCACAATCGCCCAACGCCTGACCGGCACGAACAGAGACCCGACAAACTTCATGGCCTTCCCCGCGCCCGCAACGCCCCGCCGCGAACTGTTTCCCGAGATCGAACCCTACGCCACCGGCTTCATGCCGACCGAGGGTGTGCACGAGGTCTATTACGAGGAATGCGGCGATCCGCAGGGACTGCCGGTGGTCGTGCTGCACGGCGGACCCGGGGGCGCGGTCAATCCGGGCATGCGGCGTTATTTCGATCCGGCGGCCTACCGCATCGTCCTGTTCGACCAGCGCGGTTGCGGCCAGAGCCGCCCCAACGCCTCGCTGGAGGATAACACCACCTGGACGCTGATCGAGGACATCGAGCGGCTGCGCGAACTGCTCGGGATCGAAAAGTGGGCCGTCTTTGGCGGCAGCTGGGGTTCGACCCTGTCAATGGCCTATGCCATCACCCACCCCGAGCGGGCCTCGGCGCTGATCCTGCGCGGCATCTTTCTGCTGACCAAGCCGGAGCTGCACTGGTTCTATCAGGACGGCGCGTCCAATATCTTCCCCGACGCCTGGGAGCGGTTCCTCGCGCCCATCCCCGAGGACGAACGCCACGACCTGATGGGGGCCTATTACAAGCGGCTGATCGGCGACGACCGGGCCGCGCGCGCTGCCTGCGCCATCGCCTGGTCCAGCTGGGAGGGCGAAACGGTCAGTGTCGAGGGCCCCGACGCCCGCCCGGACAAATTCGCCGACCCCGAGTTCGCGGTCGCCTTTGCCCGTATCGAATGCTGGTATTTCATGAACGGCGGCTTCTTCCCGGAAGAAGGCTGGCTGCTGAAGAACATCGGCCGCATCCGGCACATCCCGTGCTGGATCGCGCAGGGGCGGTTCGATGTGGTGACCCCGATCACCAGCGCCTGGGCCCTGCATCGCGCCTGGCCGGAAGCCAAGCTGGACATCGTCAAGGACGCCGGCCACGCCTCGACCGAGCCCGGCATCGTAGACAGCCTGGTGCGGGCCACGGACTGGGCCGTGAAGCTCTGATGTCAAAGACCGGACAGCCGTCTTCGGCCCTTTCTGCCTCGCGGCTGAAAAGGTCGGGGAGGGCGCGGGGCGGCCGGGCCTCGCCCGGTGTGATTGTTAGAAGTACCGTTTCGACGAAGCCTGACCTGGCCGCCCTTCCGATCCGCCCGTGAAACCACGGTCGGGAAGGGACGGCACCGCCC
>Ga0105049_10005986_pt1 | contig 14170 bp, 11 predicted proteins | sample MAT06_FD_78087 | JGI IMG/M metagenome (GOLD analysis project Ga0105049, IMG submission 78087) | Freshwater microbial communities from Lake Fryxell liftoff mats and glacier meltwater in Antarctica - MAT-06 | ecosystem: Environmental > Aquatic > Freshwater > Ice > Liftoff microbial mat | place...
CCGGGATCCCGAAGCTTCGCGCGATCTTCATCCTTCGGACTCTGAGAATATTGCGAGTAGTGCCGCGTCAGAAATGCCCTTGACCATGCAGTACGGCCAGAAGATGATAAACTTTTTGTCCGCAGGTCGAAGATGCACGGCATCTCTTCCCCTGATCCCCGCTCCTTATAACACCGGCACCTGAGCTCTCCGATACGACGGGCGGCCACCGGTTCGCCCGCGTCTCAGCTCACATCCAAGGTGGTCCTTGTCTACTTGCACCGCAATCGCGCTGACATTCTTTTTCGCAACTGCGATACAGAAACCGAGCGACACTGACAAAACCGCGCTGAAGCCGTGGGCCGAGCGCGTCGGCAAGACCGTCAGCCGGGAGGGCTGGGCGGTGGAAGCGAAGGGGAACGAAGTGATCGTCCGGCGTACGAAACCGGTGGCGCTCGTCGAAAACTGGGCAAATAGCATTGACGGCAAACCGACGCCCGCCGGCGAAGGGACGATTCAATTTGCGCTGAGCTTCGGCCCTAAGATGTCGGCGGACGAATACGACCGGCTCGCAGGGATCAACGCCGCATCGGACAAAGAATTTGACCGTTTGAAGCGCGAATTGAAACTACCGCACAATTTCGACGACATCATCACGACGACGCCGGAGGAGAAAGAACGGCTGAAGACCTTTCGGGAGGTCACGGCCAAACTCCCCCGGCATGATTTGCCCGACCTGTATTCGTCGGAGCACAGCATCCAATTTTTCCATTCGAATGGGTGGAGGTATCCGGCTGAAAAAACCATCTCCACCGAATGTACCGAAGTCGTCGAGACTTTGCTCCGGCTCTTCGGCCTGTACAACCCGGCGGTGGCCAACCGAAGCCAAGCCTTCGGACGCTATCGGAAATAGGATTTGACGAGCCGGCCAGCGTGAGCTGCCGAATTCGGGTTGGCTGTACCCCGCGCGCAGCTTTATTCCCCGATCATCCGTTGCAGCTTGGCCCCGTGCGTGGCGGCTTTGTGCCGTAGGAGCAAGTCCGCATCGTTCGAACGGCGCGCCAGTAGCCACTCGAGTTGCGGTAGGGCCTCGGCGTATAATTCCTCGGCTTCCAAGAGCCGAACCAAGCCTTCGTGCGAGACGATGCGCCCAGGTTCGAGTTCGATGGCCTTTTCCCAGGCGCGGCGGGCATCGCCGAGGCGATCGAGTTCTTCGAACGCCTTCGCGGTGGCGACCCACTGCGGAACGGTCACCGCCCGGCTGACCACGGCTTTTTCGAGGAAGGCTCGGCGCTCGGAGCGTTGGCTCTGGCGATTCGGATGCAGATCGTCGGCCGCGGCGAGCACGATCGCGGGATCGTCCGGCAACAAGGTGTTCAACATAGTCTCGGGCGGCATCGTTTTGCCCGCTTCCCGCAAGATCGAAGGCAGTTGTTTCGAAGACAATTCCAGCGACTTCTTCCATTCGGTTACAGCGCGGGTGCCGTCGCCGACTTTAGCCGCTTCGACCCCGCAGGCGAACCAGATATCCGGGTCGGTTTTCACAAGCGATTTCGCCCGATCGAGGTGCACCAGCGCCGGCTCCGATTGGGCGAAATACTCGGCCAACAAACCGAGGCGGGCATGGACTCCGGGGTGGAGTGGCCCGAGTTCCCGCCCCGTCCGGAGCGACCGCAGCGCCGGCAGAATATGCTCGGCGACCAGCGCCGGCGAATAGCGATCCGGCCGGGCCCGGCGCGGCAAAATCGGGCCAGCGAGTGCCTCAGCCGGATTCGGGCCGAGGTCGTGGGCCGCATCAAGGTGGGCTTGCGCCAGTTGGAAATGCGCATCCGGATTGCGGGCGTCGGCCGCGATGCTCGCTTCCAGCCACTCGATCCGCCGATTGGCGATTTCAGGATTCACCGAGCGCGGCTGGTTGAGCCCGGCCGTCAAAAATTCATCGGCCACGTAACGCTGGTGGGCTTCGAACGCCAGTAACCCCATCATGAGTGCGAGGGAACCGGTGAGGGCGAACGCCGCCGCCGGCGGTTTCGCGGATCGGGGTCGCGGCGCCCGCGTTGGGTGGAATTCGGCGTCGTTCGACGCCGCCATCCCGAAAGCGGCGACGACGACCGTGAGCAACGACACAGCGGGGAGGTGTAGGGCGAAGTCGGTGATGGCGTGGAAGGCCACGGCGGCCAAACCGAATAGGGAACCGAGGATCAACGGGCCGGCGCTGCGGTCGCGAAGTTTGCGATAGCCTCGCGCCAGCGACACCAGCACGATCGCCGGCAGTGCGAAGGTGATGCCGAGCCTGAGCATTCCCGCTTCTATGGCCGCTTCGAGGTACTCGTTGTGGGCGTGGTCGCAGGTGACGTTGGTCAGTCCGCCCTCATCGCGGCCGAGAGGTTCAATGCGCGAATGGGAGCCGTTGCCGGCGCCGGTGAGCCAGAAACCGGGCAGTTGCCGGAAGGTCGAGTTCCAGATGGGCGTGCGGTCGTCGATCGCGCGGCCGGAGCCGATTTCGTCGAATCGCTTTTCGATCGGGGCCCAACCGAACCATGCGACGACGCACATCGCCACGGCGACCGATACGGTCGCCGCCAATCGGTTGCCACTCGGGGCCGAAGTCGAAGTCCGCCAGCGGGCCAATAGGAAAACGCCGACCGTCGCCGCCAAAAGTGCCAGCATGCCGCCGCGCGACAAGCTGAATGGAATGCTGACGAGCATCAATCCGACGCCGGCCGAAGACGCGAGCACAGCGGGTTCTTGGAGCAGTTGGAGCGGGGCCGCGGCCATCTCTCGGAGTTCGTCCAAGAACGTCCCGGTTTGGAACTCGGACTCCGCACCGAGTGCAGCTGGCGTCCGTTTGTTCACCATGATCCCGATGGCCAATCCGGCGCAGAGCGCGACGAAATCCGGGTAGTGGTTGCGGCAGACGAACGGCCCGAAGACTTGGCCGTCGGTGACGTACGTCCAATAGACGACGTTGGGTGGCGACGAAAAATACTGGCCGAGGGCCAACGCCGCGAGGGCCACGCCATTCACGAGGGCCGCCCAAGCCAATCGGCGGAACGAGGCCCGGTCGGCGAGCCAATTCCGCGCCGCGAGATAGACGGCGAGCAAGCCGAGGATCCGGCCGGCGAAGATCCGCGTCGCGGAGGGATCGAGGCTGATCGGGAACGAAGTCGGCCGCTTAACCGTGGCGGTTTCCCCCGGCAACCGCTCCAGTTCGGCCGGGATCAGGGCGTCGCGCCAAGTCACGGTCGACGGCGAAACGACTCGCACCAGCTCGCGAGGCAGTGGCACCAATTGCAGGCCCGACAGCAGGATCAGTCCGCTCAGTAACAGCGCCGGGGCATCGACGACCAACCGGATGCGACGCGTGAGGCCGGCGTGGATGGCCCATAATGCGGTCAGGAGGGCCGCGCCGGCCGTGGCCACCGATTCCCAATGCGCATCGACCGAACCGGAGGGCCACGCGGTGCCGAAGGCCAGCAGCAGCAGCACGGATTCCCCGCCCCAACGGACGGCGCGGGCCACCGGTCGGCGAGAGCGATCGTCGTCCATCCACAATCTCGCGAAGAACTGAGGAATCGTCACTGTATTCGCGGTCGTGTCGAAAGTATCGACGCGCCGCGCGAAGATGTCGTGTAGACGGCATTGCCCCTATTGCCAGCGGGGTGGATTCCGTAGAATTGCACTGTCTTGATACTCGCAGTCTCGGTCGATCTGGCACGGTTGTGGAGTTGCCCGCGCGCAACCCACCATGGCGAAGCCGCACTTTGACCCGGATGCGGATCGTCCACCTCGGGAAATACTATCCGCCCTCCCCCGGCGGCATTGAAGGCCACACTCGAACTTTGGCATTGGCCCAAGCGAAACTAGGGGCCGATGTCGCGGTCATCGTGGTCAATCACGCCGCCCGCGACGGCCGGGATGCCACCTTCGAGCGATTCACACCGACGGTCGATACCGAAGAGAATGACGGCCCCGTGCGGGTGATCCGTGTCGGTCGCTGGGCCAACGTGGCCAAACTCGACATCGCGCCCGGAGTGATGTCCACCCTCGACCGAATCCTTAGCGATCCCCCGGACATTTGGCACTTGCACGCCCCGAACATCACCATGATGCTGGCCATCCTCGCCGAGCGGCGGATCCGGCCCTTGGTGATTACCCACCACAGCGACATCGTCCGCCAGCGCGTGCTCAAGTACGCCGTGCGACCATTGGAAAACGCCATCTACAAACGGGCCATCCGAATACTGCCGACGAGCGGCCGCTACGCCGAAGGATCGGAATTGCTGGGACGTCTCGCTGGACGAGTGAACCCACTTCCACTCGGAATCGACCTCGCGCCCTATCAGAATCCCCCACAGGCCACGTTCGCTTGGGAGGAGCAATTCCGTGCAGAATTCGGATCTCCCTTGTGGCTCTGCGTCGGCCGATTGATCTACTACAAGGGCATCGGCATAGCACTGGAAGTTCTGAAATCCGTACCCGGGAAGCTGCTGATCATCGGGACGGGGCCTTGGGATATCGCGTGGAAACGCCGGGCGACCGAACTCGGTCTTGCGGATCGGGTCGCGTGGCGCGGACACGCATCCGCGGATGAACTGGTCGGTGCCTACCGCGCGGCGACCGCGCTCTGGTTCCCGAGCACCGCCCGCAGCGAAGCGTTCGGCTTGGTGCAAGTGGAAGCGATGGCCAGCGGTTGTCCGGTGATCAACACAGCGATCCCCGGCAGCGGCGTGCCGTGGGTCTGTCGGCACGAGCGCGAAGGTTTGACGGTAACGATGAATGACCCGCCGGCTTTCGCCGCCGCCGCGAATCGACTGTTGAACGAACCCGGCTTGCGGGATCGCTTGGCGACAGCCGGGCGGGAACGAGCCGCCGCCGAGTTCGACCACCGCGTCATGGGCGAGCGCAGCTTGGCGATCTACTGCGAGGTGCTGGCGTGAAGGATTTCTCGATCCGGACGATGCACGCGACGCTCTGGGTGCCCCCTTCCACGCGGGCGATGCTCGATATCGATTGCAACGTCGGAGAGTTGCTCGCAAGTGTTCGGAAGCACAGCCCGGAAACCGCGCTCGCCGGTTGCGATGTCAACGCGGCCGCAGTCGAAATCGCCCGCCGCAACCTCCCCGATGCAGATCTCCGCGTCTGCGGCGCGGCGGAATTGCCCTTCCCGGATGAATCGTTCGATTGTGTCACTTGCGTCGAGACCTTGGAACACATTCCGCCGCCGGAGTGGAGCCGATCGCTCAAAGAGATGCGCCGCGTACTGAAGCCCGGCGGCCGGCTGGTACTCCGCACGCCACACGCGGGCTTGTTCGGTTGGCTTGACACCAACAACCTCCGCTTCCGCGCGCCGGGTCTCTACCGGCGGATCTTGGGTCGCGGTCGGCGCGATGCAGGGTACGCCGAAGGAAGCTCAGGCGTGTATTGGCACCACCACTTCAGCCGGCGAGAAATCCTCGCTTTGGTGGGGGACGGTTGGGAAGTGGAATCCACTCGCTTTGGGGGGTGCTTCGTGTTCCCGCTGGGGGATTATTTGCTCTGGCCCTTCTACCGCTTCCGCCGACGCGGCGGGTGGGTCCGGCGAGCGATCGAACGGGTTCGCGAAATGGACTACGAACTCGATTACGGCCGCGCGTCTTACGGAATTCTCTTGGCGTTGAAGAAAACGTGAAGGTCCTCCACCTCACGTCGGGGAATCTCTTCGGCGGAATCGAAACGTACCTACTCACGCTGGCGGGACTGCGCCACTTGTGCCCGACGATGGAACCCCACTTCGGGGTCTGCTTCCCCGGCCGGCTTCGGGACGAGCTTATTGCGACAGGGGCTCCCGTGCACGATCTCGGCGCCGTACGGGTCAGCCGACCTTGGACGGTGCTCCGCGCCCGATCGCGGCTGAAGCGTCTTCTGACTGCACCGAGATTCGACGCTGCGATCACCCACGGTACATGGCCACACGCGGTCTTCGCCCCGGCTGTGAAACGCGCGGGAATCCGCCTGATCAACGCCGTTCATGGGGAGTTGAGCGGAAAGCATTGGATCGACCGTTGGGCGGCGCGGACCCGCCCAGATGGGGTGATCGCCAATAGCCGGTTCACCGCATCCAGCGCCGAGCGGGTCTTCCCAGTTTGCCCTACTGATATGGTGCATCCGCCGGTTCCAGCGCCGCCCGAATTCGATCGGAAGGAAGCACGCAGTACGATCCGGGCGGAATGTTCAACTGATGAAGACGCCATTGTCATCCTGATAGTGAGCCGGATCGAAGCGATCAAAGGACATGCGGTGCTGTTCGAAGCATTGGCGGAGCTGCGAAATCTCGCCGGATGGGTCTGCTGGGTGGTCGGCGGTGCCCAACGACCCAGCGAAGTCGCCTTGCTGGCGTATCTCAAAGCGACCGCGCAAGAGCTGGGTCTAGGGGACCGCATCGAGTTTTTCGGCCCGCGGTCGGATGCCGCCCAACTCATGAAGGTGGCCGATATCTACTGCCAACCGAACACAGGCCCGGAGGGGTTCGGGATCGCCTTCGTCGAAGCGCTTTGGGCACGGCTGCCGGTCATCACTTCGGATTTCGGCGGCGGCGCCGAGATCGTGGATCGGGAGTGCGGCATCCTTTGCCCGTCGGGGGACAGCCGAGCGGTGGCCACTGCTCTGCGGGAATTAATCGAGAATCCGATCCGTCGGCGGACGCTCGGGGACGCGGGCCCGTCTCGTGCGGCCGAGCGTTGCGACCCCTCGGCACGGTTGGCCGAGATGGCCCGTTTAATAGCGCCGAGGGCATTCGAGTGATCGGGACTCTGAAACGTTGGGTTCGGGATGGCATGGGGGCGATCGCCCCGGAGACGTTCACAGCCCTTCAGTCGGCCAGGGCACGTGGGCATTCCCACCGATTGGTTCGCGAATGGGGCCTTTTAGACCTCAATCGAAAACTGATCGATCGATACGGACCCACCGTGCAAGCCGGGCCGTTCGCCGGGATGACGCTTACCCCCATGACCCGCCGGGAACATTTGGGGCCGTTTCTATTGGGGACGTATGAAGCGGAACTCCACACTTGGTTGGAGAGGATCGCCGCGCGCCCGTTCTCGCACATACTCGATGTAGGGGCGAAGTTCGGATATTACGCGGTCGGATTGGCCCGCCGGATGCCGGCGACGCCGGTGATTGCTTTTGACACGGATTGGTGGGCCAGGGCCGCGACCGAGGAGATGGCGTTGGCCAATCGGGTTCCCCATGCGGTTCCGAGCGGTTATTGTTCCCCGCGTTGGCTGGATCGCCACTTGTTGCCGAACGCGTTTGTCTTTTCCGATTGCGAGGGGTACGAAGGCGAATTATTCGGACGGTCTAAGACGACAGCGCTTTCGACCGCGACCCTGTTGATCGAAATCCATGATGAACTAGTATCCGGAGTCGGCGCCCGAATTCGAGCGAGATTCGCTGAGACGCACTCGGTGGAAGCGGCGGTCGCCGTCCCCCGAGAACCGATTTCCGCTCTATCGGAGTTTCTGAGCACGGACGAAGCGGCGACCGCGATCCGGGAATACAGAGGACCGCAAGAGTGGCTCCTGCTCACACCGAGAGGCGAGCAGCCGTGATCGCTGCGCTCTTCCCCATTGCCGCGTTCCTTGTCGTGCTCGCCTGCACGCTCCGATCGCTAGGCTGGGGTTTCGCCGCCGCGTTCGCCGTCGGGTACTTCGGCGGTGTGATCCGGGCGAACTACCTCGGGCCCTTCACGGCGTTCATGTTCGACTTCGGCTTGCTCGGATTGTACGTCGGCTTCTTCGCCGGGCGGTCGCGCGATGCGACCACATTGTGGGGCACGCCCCTCGCTAACTGGATCATGGTGCTAATCGCTTGGCCGGCCGCCCTCGTAATCATCCCAATCAACGACTTCCTGGTGCAGCTCGTAGCGCTGCGGGCGACGGTCTGGTTCCTGCCCAGCATGCTCTTGGCCAGTCGGCTGGGGGCCCCAGACCTCTCCGTGTTAGCCCGTGCGTTGGCGATTCTCAATCTCGCGGCGTTGGCGGCCGGGATATACCTCTATTTCAACGGTATCGAATCGCTCTACCCCGATAACGCGGTGACGCAAATCATTTACATGTCGAAGGACGTGGGCGGGTTCGAATATTACCGCATCCCCTCGACGTTCCTGAGCGCGCACGCTTACGGCGGGACGATGCTCTTCTCGTTGCCGTTTCTGCTGGACCGCTCGTTCGGGCGCGCGGCCGGCGTCTTGGACCGAGGCTTAGCGGCGGCGGGCATCGCCGCGGCCCTCGGTGGAATTCTGATGTGCGCCGCCCGTCAACCGGCCGTCATGTTCATCTTGGCCACGCTGATCGTCTGGGTCGTATCCCGCTTCCACTTAGTCATCGGCGCGGCGGCCGTGTCGTTGGCGGCGGCCGCGATCCTGATCGCCAGCTCCGACGAGCGGCTCCAGCGGATCTCCACGCTCGAGGACACCGAATTCGTATCCGACCGCGTCCAAGGGAGTGCGAATACGTCGTTCTTCCAGCTCATGGCCGATTATCCGCTCGGCGCCGGCATGGGCTCGTCGGTCGGTACCAGCGTCCCGTACTTTTTGGCCGACCGCGCCCCGCAAGCTATCGGCTTGGAGAACGAGTACAGCCGTATTTTGGTCGATCAGGGACTTGTGGGTATTGGGCTTTGGCTCGCGTTTCTCGCCTGGTTGTTCAGTCATCCGCCCGCCCGACGCTTGGGGACGCCGTGGGGCCTTGGGGTGCTGATGATGTTCGCGCTCTGCCTGACGAACTGGGGCACGGCGTTCATCGGGTCGGGTACGCTCTCCTCGATCCCCGGCTCCGTGATGCTCCTCGTGCAAATGGGGGTGTTGGTTCAAGCCCGTACCCTGACCGGGCCGGAGCGAGCGTGACCGGCACGCTGCTCGTTTCTGGGGACTTCGCGTTGAACGGAGGAATGGATCGCGCGAATCTGGAACTGGCACGCTTCCTCGCCGCCGAGCAACCCGTTCACTTGGTGACTCACCGAGTCGCCGATGAATTGAGCGAGAATCCGAATATCACGGTTCACCGAGTGCCACGGCCGTTCGGACGGCACTTACTCGCCCAACCCTTGCTGGCCCGCGCCGGCCGGAAATGGGCCTCCCGCTTGGCCGGAGACGGATTCCGCGTCGTGGTGAACGGCGGAAATTGCCTTTGGCCAGACATCAACTGGCTGCATTGCGTCCACGCGGCGTATCCCTCGCCGGCCGTCGGCGGATTCTCCAGGCGTCTGAAGATAAACGCCGTACACCGGCTGAATCGCTGGTCCGAACGGCGATCCATTCGACAAGCCCGCCTAGTGATTTGCAACAGCCGGCGAACGGCCCGCGATGCGGTCGAACTCTTGGGAGTCGCGCCGGAGCATACGCGGATCGTCTACCTCGGCTGCGATCCGGCGGAGCTTCCCTTAGTGACAGAGTCGGAGCACCGGGCTACCCGGAACAGGCTCGGCTGGGACGAGCGCCCATGGGTCGCTTTCGTCGGTCAACTCGGGAATCGCGTGAAAGGGTTCGATACGCTTTACAGCGCTTGGCGCTCGCTCTGTGCGGATCCCGCGTGGGATGCGAACTTGGCTGTCATCGGTGAAGGCCCGACCCGATCCGAGTGGGAGGCGCGGGTCGCTTCGGACGGACACGCCGGTCGGATCCAATTCCTCGGCTTCCGTACCGATGTCCCGGCCGTGCTCGCAGGCTGCGATGCAATCGTGGCACCGTCTCGATACGACGCCTACGGCTTGGGCGTCCACGAAGCCCTCTGCCGGGGATTGCCTGCAATCGTGTCAGCGGTGGCCGGGGTCGCCGAACGCTACCCGCCCGACATGGCCGAGTTGATCTTGCCCGATCCGGAAAATGCCCGCGATCTCGCGGATCGGTTGAAGTACTGGCGAGCGAACCTCGACTCGTTCCGGCAGCGCATTCGGCCCTTAGCCGACGAACTCCGCTCCCGCACCTGGGCCGACATGGCCCGCGACATCCGCGACGCCGTAAACCAATCATGACACGACTCCGCATCGTCGTCGTATTCGTCGAAGCCCCGATCCCGTTCGGGAATGCGGCCGCGCGGTGGTTTTATGTTCTGCTCCGCGAACTCGTCGCACGGGGGCACCGGGTGACGGCGTTCGCGGCGTGCAGCAAGCCTTCCGAGATGGACGAGGCCCGCCGGCTTTTCCCCGCGACCGAGTACGACTTGCGACTTTACCCGCTCCCCGTACGCGGCGGGCCGTGGGCGAAGTTGCAAACACTCCGGCAACCCTATTCTTACATGTTCTCCGACGAGTTGAAACGCGACCTCGCCGCCGAACTGGCGAAGGGTTTCGACATCCTCCATCTCGAACAATTGTGGGCCGGTTGGCTCGGTTTGCAGCATCGGAACAAGGTACTGGTGAATGTCCACCACCTCGTTTGGATCGATCTGGAACACCTGCGGCCACGAAGCCTCCGCGAACGGTTCGACCGCTGGATGATGTTCCGGGCCGAGCGGATGCTCGTGCGTCGGTTGCGGCACTTCCGATCTTGCTCGCCGCGGCTGGTGCCCGAAATGATGCGGGTGAATCCGACCGCGGTAATCGTCACGGTACCCGTCGGCATCGACGCGAGTCTGTACCCATTCATCCCGGACGACCGGCGGATCGGTGAGCCGGTTGTCAGCGTCATCGGCACCATGAGTTGGTATCCGACGCATTCCGCAGCCGTCCGATTATTGACTCGCCTTTGGCCCGAGATCAAACGCCGCGTGCCAGCGGCCACACTGCAAATCGTCGGTTGGGGGGCGAAGGCCGCACTGAAAGACTATCTCGCGATGCCGGATGTCACCGTCGATGAAAACGTCCCGGATACACGGCCCTATTTCGAGCGGACCGCCGTGCTTCTCTACGCCCCCGGTCGCGGCAGCGGCATGAAGATCAAAATCCTCGAAGCGATTGGCTACGGCGTGCCGGTAGTGACCACATCCGAGGGGATCGAAGGAATGCCGGCCATCGACGGCGTGCACGCTGGGGTCTGCGAGGACGACGCGGGGTTGATCGACCGCGCCGTGTCGCTCTTGGGCGATCAGGCGGCGCAGAATCGGCAGCGCCGCGCGGCCCGCGAACTACTGGAATCCCACTGCGGCCCGGTGCCGACGGTGGATGCGATCGAAACGATTTGCACCCGGATGGTCGCCGAAGCGGAGGAGCGGAACCGTGTCGCGACTTAAGCGGTGGATCAAGACGACCCCACTCTACCCAACGTTGAAAGCAATCCGAGACGCGACGCGAACGAAATCGCGTGTCGATCGTATCGAACGGCGCGACACCGAGCAGATGGCGAAGATTCTGCCACGGCTTCTACCTGTGGGCGGGAACGCCATCGATATAGGCGCCCACCGAGGCGATATCCTCGAGCAGTTTCTGCGCGGCTCCCCAACCGGACAGCACATCGCCGTGGAAGCGATCCCGGAATTGGCCGAGCACCTGCGCATCACGTTTCCGACCGTCGAAGTTCATTCGGCCGCGGCGGGAGATCGACCGGGAACAACTGAGTTCCAGTGGGTCGTCAGCAATCCCGCTTTCAGCGGCCTCAAGCGCCGCGATGATCTCGGAGCCGGAGAATCGGTGCGGCCGCTTTCCGTCCGAGTCGTCCGCATCGACGATCTGGTGCCGAAAGGTCGACCCGTGGCTGTGATCAAAATCGATGTCGAAGGTGCGGAACTCGGCGTGCTCCGCGGCGCTCAACGGGTGTTGAACGAGAATCGCCCGTGGATTTTCTTCGAGCACGGCTCTGCGGCGACTCAATACGGCACGACCACAGCGGATATCGCCGCAGAATTCGCCCGCCACGCATTGGCCGTTTGGCTCATGGGAGATTGGCTCGCCGGACGCCCACCACTTTCCACGGAGGCATTCGCCGCAGCCGCGGCGACCGGCGACTTCTGGAACTTTCTCGCCGGCCCCCACCGGCTGCCGCCTAGAGCGAGTGTACCGTCATGAACTCTATCACCCCACCCGACCAACGTCCTTGGGCCGTCACTGGCGCCGCCGGATACCTCGGTTCCTATGTCGTCGAGCAGTTGCTCGCGCGCGGCACGCCTGTGCTGGCCGTGGATGACCTCTCGACCGGCCGCATCGACTACCTCGCCGCTCACCGCGATAACCCAGCATTCACTTTGGCGAAGCAAGACATCCGCGATACCTCCTCACTGCGAACGCTGTTCGAGAAACAACGCCCTGCGGCCGTCGTCCACTTGGCGGCGTTGCACTTCATCCCCGCTTGCAACGCCGACCCGGCGCTCACGATCAGCCTAAACGTCCACGGGACCCAATGCGTTCTCGCCGCGGCGCGTGCCGCCGGTACGGAGCGATTTTGGTTCGCCAGCACCGGCGATGTCTACGTCGCCGACGACAACCCGCACCACGAGACCGAATCCCCGACCGGGCCGTTCAACATCTATGGCCTGTCGAAATTGATCTGCGAGCAATTGATTACCCTCGAAGCGCGGACCCGAACCGATGCCCGATTCGTCGTCGGCCGATTGTTCAACCTCTACGGCCCGCGCGAAACGAACCCGCACATCCTCCAGGAAATCTTGGGCCAACTTCGGGCCGATTCCGACGCCACCCTTCGGCTCGGCAGCCTGTGGCCGAAGCGCGATATGGTGCCGGTGGGGGACGCGGCCCGGGCCGTCATCGCGACGCTCGACGCCGCCGAACCGGGCGTCACCACGGTGAATGTGGCCACCGGCGCCGCGGTGTCGATGCAGCACGTACTCGATGTCATCGGCGAGTTACGTGGCCGGCCCTTGGCCATCGAAACCGATCCGGCGAAGGTTCGGCCGGTCGAGCGCGGTCACTTGCAAGCCGACGTGGCCAAGTTGCGCCGAATGATCGGGTGGGCACCGCACGCCGATCTGCGAATCGCATTGGCCGAATTGCTATTAGCAGAGGGGTAGCAGTCGATGCGCGTGCGGCTCGGAAACGAGTCTGTAAAACAAGAAGCTTTGGCTCGTCGGGGATGTTTAATCTCTATCGCCAGAGCACTCAAGTGAATTTCGATTTTCGTATCTACAAACTCCGCACGGGAGACGACTATGCGAGTTCCGCTTCAATCGATCCGATTCGCCGCCCTCAGCTTGCTCCTCGTTGCCTGCGCCGCCGTCGCCGCAGAACCGACCCCCGAAAACTTGAAGGAAGCCGAGCGGGTGTTCCGCGATGTTTACGGCAAAGACTACGACCGCGTCATCAAAGCGACCGCGGCCACTTCGGACAAAGCCGCCTTCGGTAAGAAACTTTGGAACGCCTCGCGCGATTCGCGGGACAATCCGGGCATAGCCCGTGTGCTGGCCGACAAAGCCTTGCCGCTGGTGTTGGCCGACCCCACCGGACTTTCCGTGGCGATCGAAATCCGGCGCAGCCAGTTGACCGACGGCAAAGACCGACCCGAACAACTCGCGGCACTCGCGCTGGTGCTCGATCGTGCGGCCCGTGCCGAGAAAGCGGAGAAGCGGACGAAGCTCGGAGTCGAACTGGTCCGAAGTCTACCGGGAAGCGGCCGAATCGTGCCACGACCTCGGGCGCGAGCCGGACGCGATGGCCTACTTGGCCAAGGCGAAGGCGGTGGCGACCTTGCACCTGCCGGCCGCGCAGGCGACCATACTTTTGAAAGACATCGCCGGCGACCAAGCGGATCACGAGGCCGAACGCAAACACTCCGCCGAACTGAAGCGGCTAAACGCGATCCTGAAAGACAAACCCGAAGATCCGAAAGCGAACCTCGGCATGGGCCTGCACTATCTGCGGGAGGGCAAAGTGGCCCTCGCGGCGCAACACCTGCGAGCTTGTTCGCTGCCGGATTTGCGGACAGCCGGGGAATTGCTCAGCAATACGCCCAAGGGGGATCTCGTGAAAGTCGGCGACGCCTTCCGGGCCGCCGTCAACGACCTCCCCGCGGATAAAACCGTGTTGCTGGCCACCGCGCGGCTCCAATACGAAGCGGCATTGGCAAAGGATCCGAAACACCCGGACGCGACCCGATTGAAGTTGTTGGTCAAGGATTTACCGACGCTGAAATTGGCCGCCCCGACCGGCGCGGTGGCGCTGATCGACGAAGACAAATCCTTCGCCGAATTGTTCGGGAAGACCGAGGGTGCTTCGGCCAAAATCGCCTGGATTGATGGAGGCTACGCGGGTAGCGGATGTATGCAAG
>Ga0105049_10005987_pt1 | contig 14166 bp, 12 predicted proteins | sample MAT06_FD_78087 | JGI IMG/M metagenome (GOLD analysis project Ga0105049, IMG submission 78087) | Freshwater microbial communities from Lake Fryxell liftoff mats and glacier meltwater in Antarctica - MAT-06 | ecosystem: Environmental > Aquatic > Freshwater > Ice > Liftoff microbial mat | place...
AGTGGGACTAATCACCTCCCGTAGATTGGGCAAGTTTTTTGCCCAACAATTAGTTGCCGCCTAACGTTGAGTTGGGCTTCGCTCCGCTCAACCCAACCTACAATTTGGTGGTGTTGATTCCAGACCGGCTGATCACTTCCCGTAGGTTGGGCAAGTTTTTTTTGCCCAACAATTGGTTGCAGCGCAGCGTTACGTTGGGCTTCGCGTTGCTCAACCCAACCTACAACATGGGTGATATTAATTCCCGTAGTTGGGCAAGTGAAGTCTGCTTCACCTTCGCCACAGCGCCCAACAACCACTAATCTGCCCCTCCCTTAGAAAAAAGGAGGTTGGGAGGGATTGCATTCAACTCCCACCAATCGCAATTCAAATCAGCCGCAGCAAACTGGCGAGAGCGCATGAATTACTACCCTAATGGTTGATTGCGCTCGACCCTCGTAATCTCCCCTTCCTCGCCTTGCCGACGAGAGGAGCCGCTGTGATGGTTATGCAACTGGCGCGATATGTTCGTAAGGTCTTCGACGTGTCGCCCGGCAACTGATCAACATCCCTCGTCAAATGCGAAATGCGCAAAATTACAACAGCAGCCAAATTCTTACAACATGGTTTGACGCTTCATCTACGTTATCGTAAAATTTGTCCGGACAAATTGCGATTGTATTTGCATTTGCCGTTTGAGACTACCCGTTGACCAACACCTGCACATTTACTGAATTATTGAAGGATTTATGAAAAACCAATTTCCCACCCTAACGCTCACTGCCCAAGCAGTAGGATTAGCACTCATCGCGATGATGTCGGCGTTGCCTGCCGCGTCGCTTTATGCCCAAGAGGCGAAAATCGAAAAAATTGAAGTCACCGGCTCCAACATTAAGCGTGTCGACGCGGAAGGGCCCCTACCAGTTACGGTGATTACGCGCGATGAAATTGATCGCAGCGCGGCGGCCACCATTGGCGATTTTGTGCGTAATTTGACCACCAACACCGGCGGTAGCGCTGGCGATGGCGAGTTCAACGGTGCCGCTGGTGGTGCGTCGGGCGTTTCATTACGTGGACTCGGAATGAAATCAACACTAGTGTTGATTAACGGTCGGCGTATGGCGAACCATGCGTTCTCACGAAACTTACAAGATACATTCGTCGATATCAATTCGATCCCCAAAGGCGCGATTGAGCGCATCGAAGTTCTTAAAGACGGTGCATCAGCCATTTACGGCTCGGACGCAATTGCCGGTGTGGTGAATTTCATCCTGCGTAAGGACTACCAAGGTGGCGTGGTCGGCCTTAGTGGCGGGCGATCCACCGAGGGTGGCTTGGGCGAACGTGGGCTAAATATTGCGGTAGGCTTCGGCAGCCTTGCGAAAGATAAGTACAACATCTTTGCAACCGCAGATGTTTTCACGCGCGACATGCTGGTACTGAGCGAACGCAAGTTTATTGGTGACGGCGATATGTCGCGCTTTGGTTCTGGCAACGGCTTCCTTTCTTCCTCGGCGGGCACTTGGGTATCAGTTCCACCGCAGCTAGGTTTTTTGCAGGGTCAACTTGTTCAGGCGCCATTGGGCGCACCAGCCGTGCGTCGCGCGGCGTTTAATACCTGCTTGGGTAATGGATTCAGACAGGCTGTTGTGCCGTTTGCGCCGCTTGTATTCAGTAGCGGCACTGTTTGCGCCAATACGACGACACCTTTTATCACCGCGTTCCCTGAAACGCGTCGCATCGGCATCTTGACCCGCGCTACGATTGAACTCAGCCCGCAGCTAACAAGCTTCACCGAAATCTCGTTTGCGAGCAATGAATCCAAATTGATTTCGCAACATCAGGCGGTGACCAACGTGACGCAGGTGTTCGACCCCGCGACTCAAGGCTCTCGTTTATTCAATCCTACAATCCCGGTTGGCAACGCGTCTAATCCATTTCCCACCGCGTATCAGCTGCGCTATACGTTCTTTGATGTTGGCCCGCGCGAAATCAAACAAAACACTAACGCTTACCGCGTGATGACCGGCTTGAATGGCGCCGTGGGTGTGTGGGATTGGGAAGCGGCAATTGGCAACTCTGAAAGTAAGGTCACCGAAGAAATCCGTAATCAGGTCGATGCAATTGCGTTGAGACAAGCGATTGCTAACAACAGCTATAACTTTCTGGCACCCACACCTGCGCAAACCGCAGCGCTGCGAATATCCACACAGCGCAATTCAATCTCAGAGCTGAGCTTTGCGGACGCTAAAGCAACGACCACAATCGGTAAGCTTGCCGGGGGTGACATTGGTTTTGCAATAGGCTTGGACGCGCGGCGCGAAGCGATCAACGATACGCCCGATCTCGCAGCCGCCCGCACCGGCCGCTTACTCAGCACCGCCTCATCACTAACGAATGGCTCGCGCACGGTGGTTGCTGCATACTCTGAGATGGTGTTGCCATTGTCGAAGGTGTTTGAAACACAGATTGCTGCACGCTTCGACCGCTACAGTGACTTCGGCAGCGCGTTATCCCCGAAAATCGGCGCGAAGTGGATCCCTTACAACACTATCCTAGTGCGCGCATCATATAGCCGCGGCTTCCGCGCGCCCACACTCACCGAAAACACGCAAACGACGTCAATTACGACGAGTAATGTGTCAGGACAACCAGGCGGTGTTTCGGTGATCTTCACCGGTAACCCGAACCTAAAACCGGAGAAATCTGAATCGACCACGATTGGACTGGTATGGGAGCCCGTTAAGAATTTTTCTCTCTCGCTTGACTGGTACACCATCATTCAGCGCAATTTAGTTTCGGCAAATGGAATCAGCTATATCGTCGCTAACCCAACCCTTTTCCCCAATGACATCGTACGCGACAGCACGGGTGCGATCACGACCGTATTTGATCGGTATAGCAATATCGCCCAGGTCGCAGTTGAAGGCGTTGATGTTGAGGGGCGCTGGCAGGTCATGAGTGGTGCTAATGGCCGTCTAACGCTGCGCGCAATGGCCTCCTACCTGAGTGAATTTCAACAGCCAGCAGCGATCAATCAACCCAATTCCGAATTTGCGGGCGGTAACGGCGGTCCTCGCGGTGCACTGCCACGCACCAAGGGGAAATTGGGTATTGATTATGATTATGCAGGCTTTGCATTTACAGTGAATGGCAACGTCACCAGCGGCTACGCACAGAGGCGCGTAATTCTATTTCCGACCCCAAACCCGCAAAGGCGCGTGTCGTCACTATCGACGGTTGATTTGTCGGTCGCCTATAGCGGCTTCAACAATTTGAAGCTGTTTGCGAGCGTAGTCAATGCTGGCGATAAACAACCACCGTTTGACGCAAACGTCGCCTTCTACGATACAACGCAATACGATTTGCGCGGTCGATATGTACGTTTAGGTGCAGAGTATAAGTTCAAGTAATTCGTTTTACGAGGTCAACAAAAAAGCCTGACGTTGTCAGGCTTTTTTTTTCGTCAAATTTGTCGTTAACCGTAGAAAAGACATTCCTCCAGTCGATTTTCGCTATGTCCGAAAATCGCCCATTTGTAGGACAAGGCGTACAAATAAAACCGCAAGGTGTAGACATCAGAAATTGAGGCACCTTATTAACATTGGTACTCAATCACATCAAACCGAAGAGAACGTGATGAATACACATCAATGCAACATTTCAACCCTTGGTTCTGATATCAAGACTAATCAGCTCTTGGCCTCATTACCTAAGCCTGACCTTGATCGCTTGCGGCCAAACCTGCAAATAGTGCAACTTCATCACAAAGATGTATTGTGTGATCTAGGCTCAACGCCAATTTACGTCTATTTTCCGACCACGGCAATCATTTCACTTCTGCACATTAGTCCAGCAGGTGAAACCTCTGAAACCGCCGTCATTGGGAATGATGGGGTGGTTGATTTGTCGTTATTTATGGACGCCAAAACCGCACCGCATCAGACCATTGTGCAATCCCAAGGACAGGCGTTTCGATTGCGCGGCAATATTGCGCGTGAGGAATTTAATCGCGGCGGCGCACTGATCGGCTTGCTACTTCACTACACCCAAGCGCTCATTGCGCAAATGGCCGAAACCGTCGGTGACTTGCGACATCGCTCGCTACAGCAGCGTCTATGCAGGCGTTTATTGCAAAATCTTGATAGATTAAATACCAACGAAATTGAAATGACGCACGAAATGATGGCCGCGTTACTTGGTGTACGTCGCGAATCAGTGTCGGCAGCCGCGTTCAAGCTGCAATCAATAGGGGTGATTCGCTACAGTCGCGGGCACATTGCTGTTCTGGATTATCAACGACTAGCCTACTTAGCCTGTAATGATGTTGAGGCACCTTCGCGCGTAAAGCCGCACTCAATCCCTCATTCAATTCCGCATTCAATCCACCGTTCAACGCATCAGTCAATGCAGATATCCGCAGCGTAATTTATCGGCTGCCTTAACGTGATGGCAATAGGGCGGAAAGACCAACGACGTCACTATGCTTAATTGGCGGTGAGTGCAACTACACGCCAATAACGTCCTCATAGCCTTGTCATTTTGACGGCGCATTCTCTGAGTTAATACGTCCCCATGTAATCCTTCTTGCCAATCTCCACCCCATTGTGACGCAGCAGCGCGTAGGTGGTGGTGACGTGAAAGAAAAATTGCGGTAATGAATAACTTAGTAAATAAGCGTGCGCGTTCAAGTGTTTTTCCTTTGGCGTGCCGGGGCGCAGCACAATGGCGCGGCTTTCTTCCCCGTTGATGCTGTCCGCCGAAACGCTAGCTAAAAATGTCAACGAGCTAGTGATAAGTGTTTGCAAATCGGCGAATGACGCTTCTGTATTTTCAACCACGGGAACGTCAATGCCAGCTAAGCGGGCTGCAGTGCCGCGGGCAAAGTCCGTAGCGATTTGCACTTGGCGAAGAAGCGGCAGCATATCCGGATACAGGCGTGCGTCTAAAAAAACGCGCGGGTCAATTTTTTTATCAATAGCGTGCGCTTCAGCTTTCGTAAGCACATCGCTTAGGCTCAATAGCATTTGTTTGAAAACGGGAATGGATGCGGCGTATAGCGAGATAGTAGGATTGGACATTTTTGATGGGGTCGAGGATTAGGGGCTGGGGATTAGGGATTAGGGAGTGGGGCTAAAGGAAAAGATAGAAGGGAAAGCTAAAACGAAAAAGCATACTACGCTTCAAACGCAACCACGTGGTCAATTTCAAGCTGTATACCTATTTTTTGCCCTAACTCGTGATTGTGATGCGATGGCACCAGCGAAAGTACCTCGGTGCCGCTATCGAGTTTGAGCGTGTAGAGAATATCAGCACCACGAAATGCTTTATGTATTACTTTCGCCGTTGAACCACTCGCGTCATCATGCTGAATGTCATCCGGCCTGAGCAACACATTGTAGGGCGCATTATTTCTGACCGCCGCCTGCGCAAGATTAGTGGGGTGCATCAATCCTAGCTCAGTGGCAATCAGCCCATCAGCCGTGCCCTGCCCGCGAATGAGCACGCCTTGGCCGACAAAATCAGCAACAAAACGGGTGAGAGGGCGGTGGTACAAGTTGTATGCCGTGTCTGTTTGCTCAATCATGCCGCCGTGCATCACGCTAATGTTGTCGGCAATCGAAAAGGCTTCGTGTTGATCGTGAGTGACAAATAGCGCGGTGGTATTGAGTTGTTTTAACAATGCGCGTACCTCTAAACCTAGTTTTTCACGTAACTCAATATCCAAACTTGAAAATGGCTCATCCATTAACAGTAATTTTGGGCGGGGCGCTAACGCACGTGCGAGTGCCACGCGTTGCCGCTGACCGCCAGATAATTCATGCGGATAGCGCTGACTTAAAGTTTGCAGCCCAACGAGCGCGAGCAATTCAGCAACACGCGTCTGTTTGCCCGCCTTACTAACGTCGTTCAATCCAAATGCAATATTTTTTTCAACCGTTAAGTGTGGAAATAGTGCGAAATCTTGAAACACATAACCGATGCCTCGCTTCGCTGGCGCAACGAACGTATGCGCATCTGCGAGCACAACGCCATCGACAAAAATGCTGCCGCTCGTCGGCTGCTCAAAGCCTGCCACTAACCGTAGCACGGTCGTTTTGCCGCACCCGCTGGGGCCAAGTAAGCAGGCAATATCGCCATGATGGATGCTGAAATTAAAATCGTTGCAGACAGATTTGCCACCCGCATAGGCAAAGCTTGCATTGCTGATTTGGAGGAGAGGGCTAGGATCTGACATACCTGATTATAGCGAATAGATAGAGAGCAGTTGACAAATGAGAATCATTCGCATTATCATTAGCTGTTCGTTTTATTTTAAGTAACTATTAAGTTGACGTTGTTAATAAACTCATCAAGGCCAATATGAAATCCGCTGTTTCTAAAACAATTACCACCATCGTAGCCGCACTTATATGCGCTACCAGTGTTGCCGCTTCCGCCCAGCAGCAAGTGCTCAACCTATATTCATCTCGTCACTATCAAACCGATGAAGCGCTTTACGCCAATTTTGAAAAGACGACTGGCATCAAAGTCAATCGTATAGAGGCGCCGGAAGACCCGCTTATTGATCGCTTAAAAAATGAAGGTGCGCGCAGCCCCGCCGACATATTAATCACCGTCGATATGGGTAGATTGCTTAAGGCACAAGAGGCAGGATTATTTCAACCGATTCAATCGACCAAACTAAATGAACTGATTCCACCTGAATTACGGGCAGAAGATGGTTCTTGGTTCGGATTTTCGGTGCGCGCTCGGCCAATTTATTACGCCAAGAGCAAAATTAATCCAAAAGATTTAACGACCTATGAGAGCTTGACGGACGCTAAATGGAAGGGCAAAATCTGTGCGCGCTCAGGAAGCCACCCTTACAATATTTCGATGCTAAGTTCACTCATCGCCGCGATGGGTCCGGCAAAAGCGGAAGATTGGGCGCGGGCGGTGAACGCCAATATGGCGCGACCACCCAAAGGCGGTGACACCGATCAGATTCGTGCGGTTGCTGCCGGCGAATGCGACGTCGCACTAGGAAATACATACTATTTTGCGCGGCTGATGAAATCGGATAAGGCTGAAGACAAAGCGGTGGTGGATAAAGTCGGCGTGATATTCCCGAATCAATTGGGTAAAGATGCGCGCGGCGCACACATCAATATTTCTGGTGCAGGCGTTACAAAGTACGCGCCAAATAAGGCAAACGCGATTAAATTTTTAGAGTACCTTGCCAGCCCTGTCGCCCAAGCATACTTGGCGAACGGCAACAATGAATATCCGGTCGTCGGAAAAATTGATAATGCCGCACTCATTGCGATGGGCCCCTTCAAACGCGATCCGCTCAAAATGGAAATGGTCGGCAAAAATTACACCGCAGCCGCGCAGATATTTGACAGGGTCGGATGGAAATAATTGGCTGCACTGGTAGGGTGAGCCATGTCCACCGATTCAATCCATCAACATGTCATCACGAGGGTTGATTATGAAACGGTAAGCGCGAGCTTACCTTACAAAATTTTGTAGCGCGTTTCTAGCAGCGACTCCAAACCAAACGTCACTAACAACGCCTTCAAGCGTTCTGCGGCGGCGCGGTTAGGTTTACCTGATTTATCTAAACGTCGCGCGATGATGAGTTCGTTTTTTAAGCTGTGCTCCCAACCGACGAGCTCAGTCACTGTAACTTGATACCCATTCGCTTCTAGATAAAGCGAGCGCAGCACATTGGTAATTTGCGCGCCAACTTCACGTGTGTGCAGCGGATGCCGCCAGAGCTCAGCCAAGGGCGTTCGTGAAAGTGAGCGGGCTTTATCGGCGTTTAATGCACGGGCAATTTCAGCCTGACAGCAGGGCACTAGCACCATGAATTTCGCCTGTTTTTGTAACCCAAATTGAATTGCATCATCTGTGGCGGTGTCACAAGCATGAAGCGCGGTAACAACATCAATTTTGTCTGGCAGCACGTCGATATTGATCGCGTCAGCCGCGCTCACATTCAGAAATGACATGCGGGTGAACCCGCAGCGCAGTGCTAAGGCGCGCGACTTTTCGATTAAGTCAGCACGCGTTTCAATGCCATAAATATGTCCGCTCGCGCCGCTGGCGTTGGCAAGAAAAAATAAATCATAAATGATGAAGCCTAAATAGGATTTACCCGCGCCGTGATCCGCGAGGGTGATATTTCCATCATTCTCGCTGGCAACCTCGATAAGCAACTTTTCAATAAACTGAAACAGGTGATAAACCTGTTTTAGCTTGCGCCGTGAGTCTTGATTGAGCTTACCGTCGCGTGTGAGGATGTGCAGTTCTTGCAACAATGCAATGGATTGCCCAGGGCGAATTTCCGGATGTACCGGCAGGTTACTGGCGGGCTTCATGTGTTGGCAATACGCAATTTTGCCCAGCCATCTGCGCCTAATTTTTCCATCGTCACCATGTTGTTTTCAAAAATATCCTCGGCCTCCGGAAATGCCGCCACCGCCACATCCACGCTATCTTCACGTAGTAAATGTAGGATGGGGTAAGGCGCGCGATTGGTGTAATTAGTAATGTCGTTCGTATCAGTATCGGCAAATTGATAATGCGGATGAAAGCTCGCAATTTGCAATGTGCCGTCGAGTTTTAGCATGGTGAGAAGCGCGTCGGCGATTTCTAAAAAATCATTAAAGTCTAGAAAATCTTGCATTACATTTGGCAGCATAAGTAAGGTTGTACTGCGAATGCTCTCGTCTAGCGCCACCAGTTCGCGCAGTTGAACGCTCAAATCATCGAGAAGTGCTTCAGTGTCTTTTGCGTCGCTCACTGCATAGTAAATTTGCCCTTTTACATGCACCGCTTTCGCAAACGGGCAAAGATTTAGGCCGATCACCGCACTTTCCAGCCAGTGGCGCGTGTCGTGTATGATTTTTTCGTGTTGTATTGATGTCATTGCATTATTTTATGCGAGGCGATGAGCGTTGTAAGTGAAAATTTGAAAGTCTTTATTCAGAGCACTATTTGGAGCAAAAATGTCTGAAAATAGCCGCCAAATGGCGAGTTTTAAAGTTTATTAATTGCTGATAAATATGTGTATCTATGCACTTCAAAGTGAGCTAACGCTAAAATCCCCCTTTATTAAATTCAACAACGAGCAAAAAAATGCGTAACGTAACCGTGGCAGCAACCCAAATGGCGTGCGATTGGAATGTCGCGGGCAATATCGCCCGCGCCGATAAATTAGTGCGTGACGCCGCCGCTAAAGGCGCGCAAATAATTTTGATTCAAGAGTTATTTGAGCGGTGTTATTTTTGCCAAAAGCAGATTCCGGCGTATCTAGAATTTGCCACATCAGTAGAGGAAAATTTAGCAATCGCGCACTTTCGAAAAGTCGCAAAAGATTTAAATGTGGTGCTGCCCATCAGCTTTTATGAGCGCGCCAACAACGCTCTCTATAACTCGGTCGCCATCATCGACGCGGACGGTGAGACTCTGGGCATCTATCGCAAGAGTCATATTCCCGATGGACCCGGCTACTCGGAAAAATATTACTTCACACCAGGCGACACCGGCTTTCAGGTATGGCAAACACGTTACGCCAAAATTGGCGTAGGCATTTGTTGGGATCAGTGGTTTCCTGAATGCGCACGGGCGATGGCCTTGCAGGGCGCTGAACTATTGTTTTACCCGACGGCGATTGGCAGCGAGCCGCAAAATGAAAATATAAATTCAAGCGCTCATTGGCAACGCACCCAACAAGGCCACGCCGCCGCCAATTTAGTGCCGCTTATTGCATCGAACCGTATTGGCCGCGAAATACAAGATGACTTTGCGATTAACTTTTACGGCGCGTCATTTATTGCGGATGAATTTGGTGAAAAAGTTGCCGAGGCTGATGCCGCAGCCGAAACCGTTTTGGTACATACATTTGATTTGGAAATGACCGCTAAGCATCGCCGCGAGTGGGGCGTGTATCGTGACCGGCGTATTGATTTATATGAGCCACTGTTAACCAAAGATGGTCATACTTATTAATCATGCAAACACTTATCACCACACCGCGCGATGATGGTTTTTACATGCCTGCCGAGTGGGCACCACATGCGCAAACATGGATGGTGTGGCCCGAACGCACCGACAATTGGCGGCTGGGCGCACAGCCCGCGCAAGCGGCATTTACCGAAGTGGCACGCGCCATTGCCCAGTTTGAGCCGGTAACGATGTTGGTATCGGTTCGTCAAATTAAAAATGCAATCGCGCATCTGCAAGCAAGTCCCACACCGCATTCAATCCGTGTTGTCGAGATCGCAACTGATGACGCATGGTGTCGTGATACCGGCCCGACATTTGTTGTGAATAAGCAAGGTGATGTGCGCGGTTGTGATTGGACGTTTAACGCTTGGGGTGGGCTTGATGGTGGCCTCTATTCCTCGTGGGCACATGACGATGCGGTCGCGGAAAAAATATTGCAGCTTGAACGCCTGCCTCGCTACCGAACACCAGATTTTATTCTTGAAGGTGGCGCCATCCACGTCGATGGCGAAGGCACATTGTTGGTCACTGAGCAGTGTTTGCTGAATAAAAATCGTAATCCAAATATGAATCGCCACGCCATTGAGGAAAAACTACGCGCATATTTGAATGTTGAAAAAATTATTTGGCTACCGCGCGGCATTGTGAACGATGAAACCGACGAGCACGTCGATAATGTTGCCTGCTTTGCCGCACCTGGCGTGGTGTTACTCGCATGGACGGAGGATAGGAATGATCCGCAGTTTGCTTATTCACAAGCGGCACTAAATGTACTCATGCGTGAACGCGATGCCAAGGGGCGTGAATTAAAAGTGATCAAGCTGCCGCTGCCCGCTAATATGTTTGGTCGCGCTGAGGAGTACGCCACCATTGATAGCGTTTCTGACAATGAGGGTATGACGCGCGAAGCCAATACCCGATTGGCGGGTTCTTACATTAATTTTTATATCTGTAACGGGGGGCTGATTGTGCCGAAATTTGATGATCCGAACGATAATGTCGCTGCGGCGCTATTGGCGGATGCGTTTCCAAACCATCGCGTAGTGCAAGTGCCAGGTCGCGAAATATTGCTCGGCGGCGGCAATATTCATTGCATCACACAGCAACAGCCTGTTAGCGCTTGATGCAGATCAATAAAGATGAATGTAGCTCGGTAGCGGTATTGCGGACTATCGCTCGCCCGTGATTACATCTGATGACTAAATAATTTCGTATCTGCTTTTGTAACGCAATTCACATGCGTCACATTGGTCGCTTGCGAAACCTGCATTGTTTGAGTCAACACCTCGTCGGCGGCGTTAAAACTAATTTTGAAAAACATCCTAGTCCTTTTCCATCAAGAATGGGATCAAATGCAATTTCATAAAGCAGCCATGCTTAGTGAACACGATGTGCGTTTTTTCCACGAGGGTTTTGACTTATTTTCGTTTCCGTCAAATGCGAATTTGCTGGTCTTCGATATTTTTAAGTTCGTGGAGAAGTTAATAGAAAAATATCGCTGCCAGCGTATTCACATTGATGCGGTGGTATCTACCCATGAGCAATTCGGCGCACTGGTAAGTTCGCTGATCGCGGCACGTTTGAGCTTGCCAAGTGCGTCCATCACCGCAATCATGAATGCGCAACATAAATCAATTGCGCGTGAGTTGCTTCAAAAAAATGCGCCGGATATTAATGTGGCGTACACCACATTCCCCTACACGGTGCGGCAAGAGATTGACGTCGCGCTGCCGTTTCCGTTTTATACCAAGCCGGTGAAAGCAGCATTTTCCGTCCTCGCCCGCAAAGTCGATGACTTCGCTGATTTACGGCAACACTTAAATTTCCGTCCCTGGGAAATGTTCATCATCAAGCGCCTAGTACGGCCGTTTAATGATGTTGTGGAGCTGCTGCAAGCGTCGGACGTGAATGGACATTTCATGATTGGCGAGGAAATCATTTCTGGCTTTCAGGTCAACGTAGATGGTTTCGTTGTCAACAATCAGATTTATTTGTTAGGCATTATTGACGCAGTCATGTACCCCGGTACCGATGCTTTTTTGCGCTGGGAATATCCATCGCGCTTGCCGCCTGAGTGGCAAAAGAATATTCGAGAAGCCGCAACCCGCACCATCACGGCGCTCAGCTATGACCACGGATTATTCAATGTCGAGATTCGTGTGTGTACCCATTCCGGGCAATGCAAAGTCATTGAAGTTAATCCACGCCTAGCTTCACAATTTTCGGATATGTACGACGCCGTGGACGGCATAAACCTGCATCAGATTGCGTTGCAATTAGCGTTGGACGAGACGCCGCAGATTGAGAAGCGCGTCATGCCCGATAAAGTGGCGACCAGCTTTATATATCGACGATTCGACGGTAGAATCCAGCCGCATTTTCCAAGCCCAGCGCAAATAAAGGCGCTTCAAGCATTCGATGAAAAAGCTTGCCTTGTGACCTATGTCAGAAAAGGCAATGAGCTTGAGCGCGAAATGCGCTGGCTAAAAAGCTATCGGTACGCTTGCTTGAATATGGCGGCGGCTTCAGAAGAAGCACTCACGGAGAAATATAAGCAGGCGTCGAAGATATTAGGATTTCCGACGCATCCGTAGCACTGCGCTCTGCTAGCGCAATCGCTTGTGTAGCACGCTAATCCGCATACCTCAAGACCGAGTCAACCAGTGATATTGATCGACGTCGCACCAGAGGCATGATTGCGGCGGTGCCTTCGGCTGTTACAGCAGACGTGGAGTGAGCAAATGACCGGTTAGGAGGGATTACAGTGGCTCGGTTAAAATTATGCTAATAACCACTCAACACACATCCCCTCAAATGACCGCACCTAAATTCTCTACCGTATCCGACATCCGCCAAGCTTTTATCGACTTTTTTGCGTCGAAGGGTCACACGCCTCTGCCTTCATCGTCACTTGTGCCACATGATGATCCGACATTGCTATTCACCAATGCGGGCATGAATCAATTCAAAGATGTTTTTCTCGGCTATGAAAAACGCGACTATGTGCGGGCGGTGACGTCCCAGCGCTGCGTGCGGGCGGGTGGCAAACATAATGATTTAGAAAATGTCGGCTACACTGCGCGGCACCATACTTTTTTTGAAATGCTCGGCAATTTTTCGTTTGGGGATTATTTCAAACGCGACGCCATCAAATACGCTTGGGAATTGCTCACCGTTACCTATCAGCTACCGCCCGACAAACTCTGGGTTACCGTTTATGCAGATGATGATGAGGCATATAACATTTGGGCCGATGAAGTCGGCGTGCCGAAGGATCGCATTGTGCGCATTGGCGATAGCGAGGGCGAAAAATACGCATCTGATAATTTTTGGATGATGGGCGACACCGGTCCTTGCGGACCGTGCAGTGAGCTTTTCTACGACCACGGCGCACATATTGCGGGCGGCCCACCGGGCAGTGCCGAACAAGATGGGGATCGCTATATCGAGATTTGGAATTTGGTATTCATGCAATACAACCGTGAGGTGGCGGATGGCCCGATGCTGCCGCTACCAAAGCCTTCGGTGGATACCGGTATGGGGCTGGAGCGTTTAAGTGCAGTGTTACAGCATGTGCATGCCAACTATGAGATTGATCTATTCCAAGCGTTAATAAAAGCCGCGATGCGCGAGACCGGTGAGACGGACATTACCAACCCTAGCCTCAGGGTAATCGCGGACCATATTCGCGCCTGCGGCTTTTTAATCTGTGATGGCGTGATGCCGGAAAATGCCGGACGCGGCTATGTGCTGCGGCGCATCGCGCGGCGGGCGATGCGCCATGGCTACAAGCTCGGTCAAAAACAGCCGTTCTTTTACAAATTGATTGAAGATTTAGCATTGGTGATGGGTGGTGCGTATCCAGAAATCGCCGAACACAAAGCACGCGTGATGGCGTTGTTGAAGCAGGAGGAGGAACGCTTTGGTGAGACATTAGAAAATGGCATGGCAATACTTGAAATAGCCCTTGCCAAAGACGCTAAACATCTCGATGGCGAGACTGCGTTTAAGCTCTACGACACTTTCGGTTTCCCGGTAGATTTAACCGCAGATATTGGGCGCGAGCGTGGCTTTGAAGTGGATATGGCTGGCTTTGATCGTGCGATGGTGGAGCAGCAAACGCGTTCACGCGGTGCGGGTAAATTTAGCGCCAAAGAAAAACTCACTTACGATGGTGCGAAGACTAACTTC
>Ga0105049_10005999_pt1 | contig 14156 bp, 10 predicted proteins | sample MAT06_FD_78087 | JGI IMG/M metagenome (GOLD analysis project Ga0105049, IMG submission 78087) | Freshwater microbial communities from Lake Fryxell liftoff mats and glacier meltwater in Antarctica - MAT-06 | ecosystem: Environmental > Aquatic > Freshwater > Ice > Liftoff microbial mat | place...
CTCGATCTGCATCTGCTGGATCGCCGCCAGCCGTTCCCATTGACGCGCCATCTGATGGTCGATCTTGTGATGCAAGGCGCGGATCTCCCGCTCTGCCTTCAGGTTGACGCGAAAGTCATTTTCAGCGCGGATCCGGTCCTTGGCCTCCTGCCGCCGCTGGCTCATCATGATAACCGGGGCCTGCAGCGCGGCAATACACGACAGCACCAGATTGAGCAGGATGAACGGAAAGGGATCATAGGGCCGCAGCAAGGCGATGGAATTGACCATCATCCAGGCCACCAGCACCGCCAGAAAGATCAGGATGAAATGCCACGACCCGCCAAATCCTGCCACCGCATCGGCGGCACGCTGGCCGAAACTGCGCGCCTCGGCGTTGCTGCGGTCTGGATCGGCACTGATCGTCGCCTCGGCTTCAAGGCTCGCCAGCACGTCACGGTCCAGCCGGCTGATCTGGCCACGTTCGGCTTCCAGCAGGCGCTCCAGATAGAGCCGCCGCAGCCGGGCGATATCGGCGCGACAGATCAGGGCATCGGCACCCAGCCCGGGCGCTTCGCGCTGCAATTCAGCGGTCAGCCCGGCGCTTAAACTGGCAACCGGGCGCAAGGCATCAGGGTCGTGGCTTTTGCCACAGACAGCGCAGGGGAGTGGCTCAGTGCGGCTCATCCGGTTGGTCTCCTGTGCAGATCGCCTCAAGAATGGGCACATGGCGCTGCCCGGCCCAGGGCATTGCACCGCGCAGTCACAAGGGTGTGAGCGGGAGGGCCAGCCGCCGGTCGTGGCTTTACCGATGCGCCAATGGGCGTAGAATTGCACCTTATCCCCAATTGGAAAGGATGCGCCATATCCCTGATCTTTTCGCGCCGTCAGGCCCTGTTCGCCGGGGCAGCCCTGCCTCTTGTCGCCGCTTTGCCGCGACTGGCAAGGGCAAGGGCAGAAAAACAAGGGCCGGTCACGTCCCACATCAACCGCTTCACCCTGGGTGACTTCGAAGTAACGGCGATGCTGACCGGCAGCCGCACCGTGCCCGATCCACATGGCATTTCCGGGCTGAACGTGACGGATGGCGAATTTGCGGCCGCAGCGGCTGCAGCTTTCATCCCGGCTGACAAGGCGCAGTTCTTCTTTACCCCCACCATCGTCAACACCGGCACCGAACTGGTGCTGTTTGACACCGGGACCGATCCCGCCAGCCTGACCGCAGCGTTGGCTGCAGCAGGGTATCAGCCCGATCAGTTCGATGTGGTGGTGCTGACCCATATGCATCCCGACCATATCGGCGGCCTGATGACCGACGGTGCCCCGACATTTGCCAATGCCCGCTATGTCACCGGCGCGCTGGAGCATGATTTCTGGGCCACCGCCGCCAACGAAGGCTTTGATACGCTGGTCAAACCCCTGAATGACAAGATGACCTTCCTTGATGACGGTGGCGCGGTTGCGACCGGCATCACCGCCGCCCTTGCCGCCGGTCATACCCCGGGCCACATGATCTACCGGCTGGAGTCAGCGGGCCAGCAACTGGCGATCACCGCCGATACCGCCAACCATTATGTCTGGTCGCTGGCCTATCCTGACTGGGAAGTGAAGTTCGATGCCGACAAGCCCGGTGCCGCCGCATCGCGCCGCAAGGTGTTCGGGATGCTGGCCGCCGACCGGCTGCCCTTCATCGGCTATCACATGCCCTTTCCGGCACTGGGCTATGTGGAAGCGGCGGGCGATGGCTTTCGCTATGTGCCCGCCAGCTATCAGATGATGATGACCGAGGCCGGTTAGCGGCCACCCGCCCGTTCAAAGCAGAAAATCTGCCAGCGAGAAGTCACCGACCACGGCGTCATGCAACATGATCTGCAGTTCGGCACCGTTGCTGCCAGTCTGGTTCAATTGCACCAGAACCGAACTGCCCGATTGCACCAGCCACACCTGCCCTTCGGCACTGAAGGCAGCGGTGCCGACAAAGACGAAGGTCTGATTGCCGTTCTGCCCGGTACTGGCATCGATGCCGGACAGGTCGATAACGTCCTGCCCGGCGGTGAAATCCGCGATCACATCGCGCAGCGGGCCAAGGCCGGTATCGGATGGCCGGTTGAAATCGAACCGGTCGGCCCCGGCACCGCCGGTCAGATGGTCACGCCCTGCACCGCCGACCACAAGATCATCCTGCCCGCCGCCAAACAGCCTGTCGTCGCCAACCCCGCCCAGCAGGCTGTCGCCCCCGGCCCCGCCATGGATCTGGTCATTTCCGGCACCGCCTTTGACGCTGTCGGCCCCGTCACCCGCACCGGCCTGCGGGTCGAGCAGGAAGATCTCGCCATCCAGCCCGACGATATACAGATTGCCATGCCCATCCTCGCCGAATGAGGCGATCTGGTCGACACGCCCCCCCACCTCGACCAGTTGAGCGGTGCGGTTGGCGGCATCGACGGCAACGCCGTTGACCATCCGGAAGCTCCAGACCTGATCGGTCACGAAATCGGCGTAGAGATAGACGCCCTGCATCCCCTCTGACGGCCCACGGTAGACATAGCCACCCGTCACCGAAAACCCGCCTGTCCCGTTGGAGGCATGCGGATAGGCGATCACCGGGTCGGTCAGCACCGGCGATCCGGGAAGCGGGTTGCCGGCAATCGTGCCGTCAAAAGTGATGAAACCTTCCATCACCTTCCAGCCATAGTTGATCCCGCCTGCCACCCCTGCCGCCTGAAAATTGATCTCCTCAAAGCGGTCCTGCCCGACATCGGCGATGTAAAGATCGCCGGTCGCCCGGTCGAACGAGGGGCGCCAGGGGTTGCGCAGACCAACGGCCCAGATCTCGTCGGCCCCGGCAACCCCGGCATGGGGATTGTCGGCAGGGATCGCATAATCGCGGCTCTGGTCAGCGGGAAATCCGTCGCTATCGACATCGATCCGCAGCATCTTGCCCAAGAGGCTGTTCACGTTCTGCGCGTTGTTGGGCGGATCGCCGCTAGCGCCGCCATCACCGGTGGCGATATACAGATAGCCTTCCGGACCAAAACCGATCCAGCCGCCGTTGTGGTTGGAATTGTTGGGATGCGCGATGGTCAGGATAGCGTCGCCGCTGGCCGCGTTGGCCTGATCCGGGTTGACGGTGTCGCGGTCGTAGCGCCGCACTTCGATATCGCCGCCGGAATTGGTCATATAGACATAGAACAGGCCGTTGCTGGCATAGCTGGGATGAAACGCCAGCCCCAGAAGCCCCTGTTCGCCCCCGGTCTGGATCTGGTTTTGCGGCACCGTCAGGAAATCCGTGCTGTTCACGGCACCGGTAGTGGGGTCCAGTATCCGGATCTGCCCGGTCTTTTCCACCACATAAAGCCGGTCGGGATCACCGGGGGCAGAGGTCACGAACACCGGCGCATCAAACCCCGAACCGACCCTCGTGGCCACAATGTCACCCGACCCGGCGAGCCGGTCGCTGGTGCCAAAGCCGAAGATCACATCGTCGCCCGCGCCGCCCAGTATCGTGTCGCCGCCTTCGCCCCCCGAAAGCTGGTCACGGCCACCCCTGCCATCCACCAGGTCGGTACCCGGACGGGCCAAAACCCTGTCATCAGCCAAGCTGCCCGTTATCACATCGGCTCCCGCCGATCCGTTCAGAAGTGCCATGGCAACCCCTCTTCGCTTGTGCCGTTGCAAGTCTGGCTGGCACTTGCCCCTGTTGTCAACGATGGCGGCCTTCGCCTTTTGACCGGGGGGTTTGAGCGGCGAAGTCCTGCCGATCCCGCAGGATTTCCACCGATTTCATGCCGTGGCGATATCGTCGTCACGCGGGCAGAGCAGTTCCGGCACGGCAGTTGCACAAAGGTCATGCGCACTGGGCGCTTGTAGCGGGCGGGTCCAGCAGTTAGCCGTGGGAATCGCAGCCCTTGCCCGTGAAAGCCAAGCCGTGCCAAACCAGCGCCAGACCACGTTTCCAGTTGATCCGATGTTTCCTGGCCGCTGGTCGCCGCGCGCCTTTGATGGCGCAGCGATGCCGGAAACCGATCTGCTGACGATGCTGGAAGCGGCGCGGTGGGCACCCTCGTCGATCAACCTGCAACCCTGGCGCTTTGTCTACGGGCTGCGCGACACGCCCGAATGGGCGCGCCTGTTTGCGCTGGTGGAGCCGTCAAACCAGACGTGGGTGCAATCGGCCTCGGCGCTGGTGGTACTGGTGTCCAAGACCATGCGGACCCGCTCGGATGGCGTGGAGGTGACATCACGCGCACATGCCTTCGATGCCGGGGCGGCCTGGGCGATGCTGGCGCTGCAGGCGCGGCTGATGGGCTATTTTGCCCACGCCATGGGTGGGATCACGGTGGATCTGGTGCTGCCCATCCTTGGCTTTCCCGACAATGGCTACCGCCCCGAAGTGGCGATTGCCATCGGTCACGCCGCCGATCCCGCCGTTCTGACCGACGAACAGCGGCTGCGAGAAGTGCCCAACCAGCGCAAGCCGCTGGCTGAGACGGTGTTCAAGGGGATGTTCCGGCCGGAGTGATATCCTGCGGGTTTGCGGCGGCCAGACAAACCTTCAATGCGCGCCGCGCGGGGATATTTGACCCGAAAAGAAGCGCAAGCAAAAGACGGCGCGCCGTCAGAACCGGACCTCTGCCACCACCGCGCGATGGTCTGATGGCCAGGGGTCAACCGCGATGTCGGTTCGTGGCCCGGTTTCACCGACGATGGCGGCATCGGTCACCGACAGCCCGGCACCTTTGGCAAAGACGAAATCGATCCGGTCATGGTGATCCTCGGGATCAGCCTCATCGCCCTGCGGGGTCCAGGTATAGGCAGGCTTGGCCACCGGATCGGCCCAGATCGCGCGATAAGCATCGGTGAACCCGGATCACCCAGCCGTTTGGTGGTGGGCCAGACCACGGCCAGCGGCTGATGACCTGCCGCCACTGCCGCATCGGTCCAGTCGTGCATCGAGGGTTCGTTGAAATCGCCGGTGACGAACACCGCCGCCGCCCCTTCCGCCGCCGCCATGTCGGCAGCCAGCAGATCCATCGCCGGGCCACGCGTCTTGTCGGCCCACATCACCGCTTCGGCGGCGGTTTTCACGAAAGGGGCCGGGCCATATTCGATGCCGAGGATCTGATAGGGCTGATAGGGTTCATCATCATGGTGGATGTTGAACAGCCAGACCTCGCGGCCATCCACGTTGATCGGCACCCCCAGATCATGCGCCGATGCCGCGCCGATCGGGTAGCGCGAAATCACCGCATTGGCCCACAGCGCCACATTCACCTGCGACTGATCATAGTAGTAAAATCCCAGCGCATCCGCGATTTCCTTGGCAACCGAGGTGCCCAGCGGCGGGCAGCTTTCGGCAGTGCAGTCCTCGCCTTCCAGCATGGTTTCCTGCACCCCGATGATATCGGCGCGGGCCGCCTTGATCGCGGCAACGGTTTCGGCGATGCCCTTGCCTTCATTGCCGCCGCCGCCCCAGATGTTGTAACTCATCACCCGCAGCGTGGTATCCGCCGCAGCCGGGGTTGCCAGAAGCGCCGCAGACATCATCAAAAAGGAAAGCCGGGAACATTGCGCAGGGGTCATGCCTGATCCTCCATCTACCAGCGAAAGCTTAAACCCGAAGCTGGTGACAAGTCCATGAAGGCAACACACCCCCCGCACAAAATGGCGCGGAGGGCGGGCGGCTCAGGCCGAGGCGTCCTTGTAATGCACCTGTTTGGCATCGGGTGCCGTGCGCTGTCGCCGCAGGATCAGCTTGTTGAGCGCGTTGACATAGGCTTTCGCGCTGGCCACCACGGTATCGGTATCGGCGGATTGGCCGGTGACGATCTTGCCATCCTCTTCCATCCGGACCGATACGGTGGCCTGCGCATCGGTGCCTTCGGTGACGGCATGCACCTGATAAAGCTGCAGGCGCGCCTGATGCGGAAACAGCATCTTGACCGCCTTGAAGCTGGCATCCACCGGGCCGTCGCCCTGGGCATGAACACTGTGTTCCACCCCGCCGATCATCATCGTGAGGTCGGCAGTCTGCGGCCCTTCGGTACCGCAGACCACCCGCAGATGGGTGATCTGCATGTAATCGTTCATCGCATTGGTGCTGGCATCCTGCATCAAGGCGATCAGATCGTCGTCATAGATCTCTTTCTTGCGGTCGGCCAAAGCCTTGAACCGCACGAACACGTCGTTCAGCTGATTGTCAGCCAGTTCATAGCCCAGATCGCCGAGCTTGGATCGCAGCGCGGCGCGGCCCGAATGTTTGCCCATCACCAGATTGGTGTCGGTGATGCCGATATCGGCAGGCCGCATGATCTCGAACGTCTCGGCGTTCTTCAGCACACCATCCTGATGGATGCCGGATTCGTGGAGAAAGGCGTTCTTGCCGACGATGGCCTTGTTGAACTGCACCGGAAAGCCGGAAACGGTGGAAACCAGACGGCTGGCGCGGATGATCTTGGTGGCATCAATCCCGGTCTGATAGGGCATGATGTCGTTGCGCACCCGCAGCGCCATCACCACCTCTTCCAGCGCGGTATTGCCCGCACGTTCGCCCAGCCCGTTGATGGTGCATTCGATCTGGCGCGCGCCTGCCGATACCGCTGCCAGCGCATTGGCGGTCGCCATGCCAAGATCGTTGTGGCAATGGGTGGCAAAGGTCACGCCGTCGGCACCGGGAACCCGCGCCAGCAGCATGCGGATCAGGTCGGCGCTTTCGGCCGGGGCGGTATAGCCGACGGTATCGGGGATATTGATCGTGGTGGCCCCGGCCTTGATCGCGGTTTCCACCGTACGGCACAGATAATCATGCTCGGTGCGGGTGGCATCCATCGGGCTCCACTGCACATTGCCACACAGGTTGCGGGCATGGGTGACGGTATCGTGGATGCGCACGATCATCTCATCCATCGTCAGCTTGGTGATGTCGCGGTGGGTCGGCGAGGTGCCGATAAAGGTGTGGATACGCGGGCGGCGCGCATGTTTCACCGCGTCCCAGCAGCGATCGATGTCTTTGTAGTTGGCGCGGGCAAGGCCACAGATCACCGCACTTTGCGCCAGCCGGGCAATCGCCGTTACCGCCTCGAAATCGCCTTCGGAGGCAATGGGAAAGCCGGCTTCGATGATATCGACGCCCATCTCATCCAGCAGCGCCGCTATTTCCAGCTTTTCGGCCAGCGTCATCGTGGCGCCGGGGCTTTGTTCGCCATCGCGCAGCGTGGTGTCGAAAATCAGAACGCGGTCCTGCTTGGCCTTGGCCGCAGCGCGGGCGTCTATGGTCGGGTCAGTCATGGGAATTCTCTCGGGTTGGCTTGGCTGTTGCTGGTTCCGGGCGCTGCACTTCCTGAGCGTCCGCGCCCGGGGGCACGCTCAGCGCAGGGTAAGAGGCAGCAGCCCACGGATGGGCAGGGGGGGCAACGCCCCGGCAACAGCGATGATGGCCAACTGTGTCATGCTGGCGAACTATAGGCAAAGCGCGGGAAATGGAAAGTGGCAATCTTCGCGTTTCTTGCATCCTTCGGCCCAAAGCCCACGCTGGTCTGGCGGGGGCCGGTGGCAGTGCGGGCGACCGGGCCGACTGTTGCCCCCACCGCAACGATCCTGTGCTTTCACGGCTTTTGTCGCAGCAAAATGTTGCCGTTGGCCAAGGCGTCGTTTACCTTTGGCTGAGCAGGCTGGCGTAAGACTGGCTGGATAACGGGCACCGGGCGCAGCATGGCAGACAAGACAAACCCCTATTCCAACCTGCCGCCCAGCGCCTTCTGGCGCTCTGGCGTGGCTGACCCGGGGCTGTTCGGGCTGCGCGACCTGTGGGCCTCGCCCTGGATGCTGCCATCGGATGCCCGCTTTTCCACCTATGGCTCGTGCTTTGCCCAGCATATCAGCCGGGCATTAGTGGCGCGCAGGATGAACTGGCTGAACGGCGAACCGGCCCCGGGGCGGACCCCGCCGGAAATCGCCGAGGCCTTCAACTACGGCATATTTTCCGCGCGATCCGGCAATATCTATACGGCGGCGCAATTGCTGACCCATGTCGAAATGGCGGCAGGCTTGCGCGACCCGGGGTCGGTTGAAATCTGGCCGGATGGCGCCTTGTTTCGGGATTCACTGCGGCCGATGATCGAACCGGTGGGATTTGCCAATGAGGCCGACCTGCAGCTTAGCAGGGCCAGCATGGTGCGCGGTTTCCGCCGCTCGATCACCGGGGCCGAAGTGTTCGTGTTCACCCTTGGCCTGACCGAGGGGTGGGAGAATGCGCAGACCGGCCAATGCTATCCCCTGTGCCCCGGCACCATCGCGGGATCATTCGATGCCGGGCAGCACCACTTCCACAACTATCAGTATCCCGAGATTCGCGCGGCGCTGGAAGCGGCGTTTGCCCTGATGTGGCAGATCAATCCGACATTGCGGATATTGCTGACAGTGTCGCCGGTGCCGCTGACGGCCACGGCATCGGGCCAGCATGTGCTGGCTGCCACCACCTATTCCAAATCGACGCTGCGCGCGGTGGCGGGCGATCTGGCCGGGGCCGATGGCAGGGTCGACTATTTCCCCTCCTATGAAATCATCACGGGTGCCCCGGCCCGCGCCGCTTTCTTCGAGCCGAACCTGCGGTCAGTCGCCGCACCGGGGGTCGAATTCGTGATGGGGCATTTTTTCCGGGGGCTGAATGCCACAGCCGCGCCGGTTCACGGGCAAGACAGCACCGCTGACCGCGAAAAGGCGGTGGCAGAGCAGATGGCGACGGAAGAACTGGTGTGCGAGGAAATGACGCTGGAAAAATTCAATGCTGCCTGATGCCATCATCATCGGCGACAGCCATTCCAACGCGCTGGAGGCGGGCTGTGCCGCCCATGGCCTGCGGGTCGAGATGCTGCGGCTTTCGGGCAATTTCTGGCACAGCGGTGCGGTGTTCTATCATGGCCGCCACGGGATCTGGACCCGCGGCCTTGCCACCGCGCAGGCACAGATCCTTGCGCTGCGTGAAAGGCTGGGGGGGTTGAGCCTGATCAGCCCCGAGGTGCCGGTGATTGCCGCCATGGGGTTTCACCTCGGCCGGATCGTGCCGCCCTTTGGCGTCAACGGCCATGTCACCGACGCCGCCACCTTTGACGCCGATCCTGACGCATTTTATGCGTCGCAGGCGATGGTCGACGCGATGACCGAGCATTTTCGCGGGGCCCATGTCCGCATGGCGCAGCGGATGTCGCGCCATGGCAACATGCTGCTGGTGGTGCCGCCAAGGCTTTACCCCGGCACCAGTTACGACCGGTTCTCGGCCGCAATAGGTGCCCGCATGCGCGCCGCCGGTGTGCGGCTGTTCGATCCGTCGGCAGAACTGTTCGGGCCGGATCAGGCCCTGCCGGTGCCGATGCAGACCGCGGACCTTGTGCATGGTAACGAGGCTTATGGCGCTGCGGTGGTGAAACTGATGCTGGATCAGGGTCTGATCGCCCGCCGCACCCCCTAGAGCAAATCAGGGAAAAGCGGGAACCGGTTTTCCCGCCGCATTCTTGTAGAATGAAAAGGTTAAATATATTCTGGCGATTCTGTCATCGCCAGAACCGATCTGGGGGCCCCTATCACCCAATGGGCCCCCTCACCCCGCCCCTGTCCCCCGAGAGGGGGAGGGGAGCACGACGGAACTGCTGGCAACCAGGGATATGGACACATGAACCACAGGCGCGCTTTGGTGATCGGGTCAACGGGCGGCATCGGCGCAGCGCTGAGCCGTGCCCTTGTGTCGCAGGGATGGCACGTCACCGGCCTGTCGCGCCGCGCTGACGGGTTTGATATCACCAGCGAACAAGCCGTGATCGCCGGGCTGGCGCCGCTGGCGCCGGGGTTTGACCGGCTGATCGTGGCAACGGGTGCGCTGGCGCTGCCAGGTGCTGCACCGGAAAAGGCGCTGCGGTCGCTGGACCCGGCGGTGTTGGCGGCGCAGTTTGCCATCAATGCCATCGGACCGGCTTTGGTGCTGAAACACGGGCTGCGCCTGGTGCCGCGTGATCGCCCGGTGCTGGTGGCCGCACTTTCGGCACGCGTCGGATCAATCGGCGACAATCGGTTGGGCGGCTGGTATTCCTATCGTGCGGCCAAGGCGGCGCTGAACCAGTTGATCCACACCGCCGCAATCGAGATAGCCCGCAGCCATCCGTTGGCCGCCATAGTGGCTCTGCATCCCGGCACGGTTGCGACCGGCCTGACCGAGGCCTATCGCGGCACCCACCCTGCCCGCCCGCCCGATGCGGCGGCGCATGACCTGCTGGCGGTGATGGATCGCCTGACCGCTGCCGATACCGGCGGGTTTTTCGACTGGAAGGGCAGCCCGGTCCCCTGGTAGTTCAGTTGCCGCCATCGGTTGCAGCCGGTGCCACGCTGCCATCGGCAGCGGGCACCGTTTCGGATCCGGTCCGCAGCAATTCGCCGTTTTGCCAGGTGCCGGTGGCCTGTTCGCCGGTGGCATAGCTCAGTTTGCCCGCGCCATTGCGCTTGCCACCCAGAAATGCGCCGTCGTAGACATCGCCGTTGGTATAGGTGGCGACCCCATTGCCTTCGATGGTGCCGCCTTTCCACTGCCCCTCATACCTGAACCCGTCAGCCATCACGATCGACCCGGTGCCATCGCGCTTTCCGGCGGTGAAATGGCCGGTATAGATGGTGCCACCCGGATAGGTTGCCACGCCTTCGCCGTCGCGCTGGCCGCCTTTCCAGTCGCCCTCGTACACATAGCCATCGGCATAGGTCATCTTGCCTTTGCCCTGTTGCTGGCCCGCGACGAACGACCCGGTGTAGGTCAAACCCTCCCCATAGGTGGCGGTGCCGGTGCCCTCGATCACCCCCTTGACCCAGGTGCCTTCATAGCTGTTGCCGCCGGGATAGATGATCTTGCCGCTGCCATCGGCCAGACCATTGACGAAACTGCCGGTATAGATTGCCCCGCCGGGATAGCTGATGGCCGCCTTGCCTTCCATCCGGCCTTCGGTCCAGTCGCCCTGATACCGGGTGCCGTCCTTGCCGGTGAAGCTGCCGATGCCCTGGCGCTGATCCTTGACAAACGCGCCTTCATAGACATCGCCGTTGGCATAGGCGGCGCGGCCGGTGCCCTGGCGGATGCCATCGACCAGTTCGCCATCATAGCTGTCGCCGTTGGTCAGGCTGATCCGCCCCTTGCCGCCGATCTTGCCTGCGGCCCATGCCCCTTCGAATTTCGTGCCGTCTTTCAGGGTCAGCACCCCGGACCCGTCGCGCTGATCGGCTTTCACTGCGCCCACATAAACCGCGCCATCAGGATAGCTGATGGTGCCCGAGCCGTCCTTGACACCATCGACCCAGGTTCCCTCATAGCGATAACCGCTCGGGTCTTCGATGGTGCCGTTGCCGTCATGCACCGCGTTTTTCAGGCCGCCGCGGTATACCACGCCATTGGCATAGCGCACCTCTCCCGCCCCGGTCATCTGACCCGCCACCCAGTCACCCTCATAGGTGCCGCCATCGCCAAAGGTGATCTTGCCCTTGCCTTCCGGTTTGCCGCCGATGAATGCCCCGACATAGACCGACCCGTTGGGGTATCGGGCGGTACCCTGCCCGGTGATCTCGCCGGCCAGCCATGCGCCGTCATATTCATAGCCGTTGGGCAGGCGATAGATGCCCTGGCCATCCTGCTTGCCATCCTTGAAGGTGCCCTCATAGACACCGCCATTGTCATATTGCTTGGTTATGATGTCATCGCTGCTTTGCGCAAGCCCGGGCAGCGCCATCGGCACCAGAAGGGGGATGACCAGCCAGATGGTGGTGGTGGCAGAGCCTTTGGCCATCGGTTTTCCTCCCCAGTGCCGCAGTCTTGCAGCGACCTTAGTCAAGCAGGCGCGGACTGACAAGCAGCGGCGCTTGCAAGGGGGGTGCAATGGTGCCGCTTCGTGCCTTTTCCCCGGCGTGGCTTCTGCTATGACCGGGGCACCTGCCTTGTGGCATCGTGCCGCTGGCCAGAAACGGGGCAGCAATGGCCACTCGATTTCGCCTGACGCTGGCGCAGCTTGACCCCACGGTTGGCGCGCTGGATGCCAATGCTGCCAAGGCCCGCTCCGCATGGGATCAGGCGAAAGCCGCCGGGTCGGATATGCTGGCGCTGACCGAGATGTTCATCACCGGCTATCAGACCCAGGATCTGGTGATGAAGCCCGCCTTTACGGATGAGGCGATGCGGGTGATCGAGGCTTTGGCGCGCGACTGCGCCGATGGTCCGGCGCTGGGGATCGGCGGCCCGGTCCGCGATGGCTGGATCATCCACAACGCCTATTTCATCCTGCAGGGCGGCAAGATCGCTGCCACCGTGCGCAAGCATGAACTGCCCAATGATTCGGTGTTCGACGAAAAGCGGGTCTTTACCCCAGCGCCGATTCACGGCCCCTTCCGCGTCGGCCCGCTGCGCATCGGCACCCCGATCTGCGAGGATGCCTGGCATACGGATGTCTGTGAAACCCTGGCAGAAACCGGGGCAGAGATCCTGCTGGTGCCCAACGGGTCGCCCTACCACCGGGGCAAGCTGGATGTGCGGATGAACCTGATGGTGGCGCGGGTGATCGAAACCGGGTTGCCGCTGGTTTACCTCAACATGGTCGGCGGGCAGGACGATCAGGTGTTTGACGGCGCATCATTCGTGCTGAACCCCGGCGGGGCACTGGCCGTGCAACTGCCGCCGTTCGACGAATGCCTGAGCCATGTCGATTTCGAACAGGGGCCCGATGGCTGGCGCGCCCTGCCCGGCCTGATGGCCGCGCAACCCGGCGAATGGGAACAGGATTACCGCGCCATGGTGCAGGGTCTGCGCGACTATCTGGGCAAGAGCAGCTTCAAAAAGGTGTTGCTGGGCCTGTCGGGCGGGATCGACAGCGCGATTGTGGCCACCATTGCCGCTGATGCCATCGGCCCGGCCAACGTGCGCTGTGTGATGCTGCCATCGGCCTTTACCTCGCAGCCGTCGCTGGATGATGCCGCCGCCGTGGCGCGGGCTTTGGGGACACAGCTTGATACTGTGCCGATCTTCGGCCCGCAGGCGGCTGTGGGTGCGGCTCTGGCCGCGCTGTTCACCGGCACCGAACCCGGTCTGACCGAGGAGAATATCCAAAGCCGCCTGCGCGGCTTGCTGCTGATGGCCTTGTCGAACAAGTTCGGCGAGATGCTGCTGACAACCGGCAACAAATCCGAAGTGGCGGTGGGCTATTGCACGATCTACGGCGATATGGCGGGAGGCTATAACCCGATCAAGGATCTGTACAAGACCCGGGTGTTTGAAACCTGCCGCTGGCGCAACACCAACCACCGGCCGTGGATGCTGGGGCCACCCGGGCAGGTGATTCCCCCGGCGGTAATCGATAAACCCCCGTCGGCTGAACTCCGCCCAGATCAGCGCGACGACGACAGCCTGCCGCCCTACGCCGTGCTGGACGTGATTCTGGATGCGCTGGTGGACCGTGACCTGTCGGTGGCCGAGGTGGTGGCGATGGGATACGATCACGCCACGGTGAAAAAGGTCGAAGGGCTGATCTACGTTTCGGAATGGAAACGCCATCAATCCGCCCCCGGTGTGAAACTGACCCGCAGGGCTTTCTGGCTTGACCGCCGCTATCCCATCGTGAACCGCTGGCGGGATCGGGGTTAGCTGGGTAGTGTCGCCATTTGTTCTTCCGTCGCGCCCGAGATGGTGCCCCTGTGCATATCGGACAAGGGTTCGAGCGACTTCGCTTTGATTGCTCCACTTGAGGAGCGTCTGATTAACGGCTTCGCCGGGATTGCCAAATGAGCGTTTTGGCGACGCCGGGTTCGGGCAAAGAGCACGGATTTCGCGGCTCCGGAACCGCTTCTGCGGCGGCGCGCCCGGGTTCGGGCAGCCTTGTCCTCATGCCGCCAGCCTGCGTCGCGTCAGAAACAGGTTGCCGAGCGCGAACAGCGTGAAGAGCCGGGCGCGGTTCCTGGCGGGGCCCCGGTAGCGGGTCTTCACATGGCCGAACCGGGGTTTGATGACCCGGAACGGATGCTCGACCCTGGCACGCAGTTGCCATTGGAGCGCCGTGCAGCAACCCGTCCCAGACCTGGTTGTCGTGGACCTTCGCCGTCGAGGTATCCAGGCTGTGGGTCGCGCCGCTGTCGGCATCGACGCCGATGTGGGCGTTCGTCGGGAC
>Ga0105049_10006000_pt1 | contig 14155 bp, 14 predicted proteins | sample MAT06_FD_78087 | JGI IMG/M metagenome (GOLD analysis project Ga0105049, IMG submission 78087) | Freshwater microbial communities from Lake Fryxell liftoff mats and glacier meltwater in Antarctica - MAT-06 | ecosystem: Environmental > Aquatic > Freshwater > Ice > Liftoff microbial mat | place...
AGGCGCACGACGAGCAGATCGGCCAGGTGGGCGGTGGCGTCGGCCATGATCCCCGCCGCCGCTGCGGCTAAATGGTCGTTCGCCCCCGCCTGAAGCACGATGCGGGTGAAGCCCAGTCGCTCGCTGCCGAAGCGCACCATGCCGATCAGCAGACGTTCAGCCAGGGCTGCCACGGGTAGCGTCGCTGCGTCCGGGGTGAGGGCCGCGCTTAACGCTGCGCCTGCCGCCTCACGATAGCGCGCGGCCACGCTGTGCAGGATCGCCGCCTTGTTCGAAAAAAACTGGTAGAGCGAGCCGATCGGCACCCCGGCCCTGGCGGCGATCTCGTTCGTTGTCGCCGCCGCGTAGCCCTCGGCGCCGAAAAGCGCCTCAGCGGCATCGAGAATGCGCGCAACGCGCTGGTGCAGAGCAATCTGTACTTTCGCAGCAAGCTCCTGGCCGAGCAGGCGGTCGCAGGCTTCTTGCGTACCAGCCCGCTCCCCGTGACGCTGATCCTGCCAGGCTGGATGTTTGGGCCTGGCGACTGGGCGCCCACCAGCAGCGGCCAGATCGTGCTGAGCTTTCTGAACCGCCAGCTGCCCGTCGGTATCTCTGGCGCCGGCGCACCCACGGATGCACGCGACGTGGCCGCCACCATGCTTGTGGCCGCCGAGCGGGGCCGCAGCGGCGAGCGCTACATCGTGGGTGGCGACGAGGCGGTGAGCCTCCGCACGATCTTCGGGCTGCTGGAGGAGCTAAGCGGCATACCAGGGCCACGGCTCTACCCGCCATACCCAATGGCGTGGCGCTCGCTTACGGCTTTGGCTCCGAGCTGTTCGGGCGCCTTACCGGCAAGCCCGTGCTCGCCACACTAGAGGGTGTCCGCACCCTGCGCGAGGCCCGGACAACCTCGTCGGCGAAGGCCGTGCGCGAGCTTGGCACCACCTTCCGCCCCCTGCGCGACACGCTGCGCGACGAGATCGCGTGGTTCCGCCAGGCTCAACCTGAGGCGGTGGCGCACAGCGCGGCGCGGTGACTACTGGATATCGCTCTCGGGCGGTGCGATCTGAATCGACTGCTCCCGCTCAACGTGCGTGACTCCCTCGACACGTTCGAGGCGCTCGATCCGGGCCGACTCGATCAGCCCCGTAAGTATTCCGATGCCGCGTAGCTCGTGCGTTACTTGCAGCCCAGCGCGCTTGCAGCGCTGGACTACAGTGGCGAACGCATCACGGTAGCGCTCGTCAATCGAGATGTTCACCGGCACTCGTACGGTTCTGGCCTCATCCTGCGGGGTACGCTGATTCATGCGCTGCCTCCACTACTGGCTGCTACCGACTGGCAGTATAGTTCACCGCTGCCTACGGCGCCTGGATCAGCCCGCCGCCAGCATCGCGTGATGGGAGCGTGAGCCGGCGTGAGGACTGAAGCAGCAGCCACCCCAGCGCACCGCCGCGCATGTCCGGGTTGGCCTCGGCGTGGAGCGCGGCGATACCGGCCACGTGCGGTGTAGCCATGCTCGTCCCGCTGATGGTGTTGTTCAACCGCGGCCGCGGCCAGGCCGAGTACACGCTGACCCCCGGCCCGACGATGTCCACCTGCCCGCCCTGCGGGTTCAGCCCGCCACACGAGAAGGGGGCGACCACCAGCTGCGAGTCGACGGCACCCACCGCGATGATCGATGGGCAGTTCGCGGGATGACCGACCGGGCTAATCGACTGTGGCCGGCGGCTCGCATTACCGGCGGCCGCGATAATCAGCGTGCCCGCCGCCAGTGCGCGCCGCGCCGCAGTCTCGAAGATCCGCGAGAAGGGCTGCCCGAGCGCCGCAGACGCGCCGAGCGACATGGAGATCACCGCGCAGCCGTTGCTGATCGCCCACTCGATCCCGGCCAGGATGCCGCCGTCGGAGCCGCTGCCCTGGTTGCTCAGCACCTTGCCGACGAAGATCTCTGCATTGTAGGCGATGCCGTAGCGCGGCAGTCGGGCGGGGCGCGCCGGGCCGCAGGCGGTGCCGATGCAGTGGGTGCCGTGGCCGTGCCCGTCCTGGACTGCCTCGCCGGTGATAAACGACTGCGAGACGATCGGGCGGCCGACGAAGTCCGGGTGCCCGAGGTCCATGCCGGTGTCCAATACAGCCACGCGCACGCCGCGGCCGCTGTAGCGCGACGCCGCGACGTTCGTGATCTGCAAGCCCCAGGTGAGGTTCGTCTCGGGCCGCGGTGCGGCAACGTCGTCGGCGGCTGGCTCGGCGCTGCTGCGCTCGCTGATCAGCCGCTCAACCAGGTTGTTGACCGCGTCGCGGTAGCCGGTCAAGTAGTCCTCGATCGACTCGGGCGCGCCGCCTGCAAGCGGTCGGAGGAGCTGCGGCAGCGGCTCGGGAACCGTCCCCAGGAGGTTGTCCTCGCTGAGGGCGTACACGATGCGCTCTTCCTCGACCGCCAGGATCGCGCCGTCCTCGTTGATCTGTGCCCCGAGCACCGCGAGCTGGTCAGGGAGCATCGAGACAACGGCGACGCCAAGGCGGTCGAAGACAATCGCCTCCTCGCCCGCGAGCACCTCAGGCGAGACCCCGCTGCCCTCGAACTCGGAGGCGTTCGTCACCCGCAGGCCCGTGTTCGTCGAGAGCGCTTGCGCGCCCTGCTTGCCGCCGCCCTCTCGCAGGAGGACGAGATAGCGCCCGGTTGTGCCGGTGCTGCCGGGGGGCACGCTAGGCGGAGTCCCGCTTCCATCTCCCTGTCCGCTACGGCCGTTGCTTCCGTTCGCTGCGCGTTTCCGTGGCATGTGGTTTCCTCCTCTGGATTTCAAAGTCGGTCGCACCCGCACCTCCGGCGTCCGTGGCGCGATGCACAATACAAATGCATCTGCCCAGGCATGATACCACAGCAAGGGGGCAGCTAGTGCTTACTCCGCCAGGGCGGCAGCCACCGCCGCCTCGGCCAGCAGCTGCGCCGAGGCGATGATGTCTGCGCCCGGCGCTGCCGCGAGCGCCAGCGGAAACTCGGTGCATGCCAGGCGTGGACGTCATTCGAGGTGATCACCAGGAAGTCGGCGATCTGGCCAAGCCAGCGCGCGGCATCCAGCAGGTGCGGGTTGACGAAGTGCAAGAGGCGATTGCCGCATATCGGCGCGAATTGGATGCGCAGGATGGCCCGCCATGCTGAGACGACAGCTGCTTCGTGGTTGGCTCGCCCTCTGCTGCTGCGTCAACTGCGTAACTCCTAGAACTATTAAAGCATCTGGCGTCTTAGTCGAGCGGATAGGCATACATCCACTCGGTGGCCCGCGCGCCCTTGCGCAGGAACATGGGCAGGATCATATTACGAAGCTTGCGGCCCAGCCACCCAGTGGGCGCCTTCTGCTCGCCGGTACGCCGCGACTGCTTGAGCACACGCTCGACACGCTCGCGGCGCAGCGTTTCGAACAGCGTGAACGCCGCTGCCGGATCGGAGCGGTCACGCAGACATCTGGCGAGCACAAACGCGTCCTCTAGCGCAAGCGAGGCACCCTGCCCAACATGCGGCCCAACGGCGTGGGCGCTGTCGCCGATCAGACAGACCGCGCCGCGCTGCCAGTGCGGCAGCGCCATGATGTCGTAGACCGCGTAGGCGCTGATTGCGCCGGTGATAGCCTGCAGAATGCGGCGGATCTCGGGTGGGTCATCGCGGTGGAGCGTGAGCAACCGCTGCTGATACTCAGCCCCGTCAACCGCCTCTAGTGCGCCGCGCGCCGGCTCGTCCGCTTCAGCGAAGTTGCTGAACCAATAAGTCTCGCCGGTGGGGCGCACCGCGTAGCCGAAGAACCCGCGCCGACCGAAGATCATGTGCATGGTGGTATCGGTCGATGGCAGGTCGGTTTGCACCACCCCGCCGAGGTTGATGATCCCAGTATACTTCGGCTGCGGCGCGTTCGGAAAGCAGCTGGAGCGGGTGCGCGAGTGGATGCCATCGGCGCCGACGAGGGCGCGACCGGCAGCCGTGCTCCCGTCGGCAAAGCGTGCGACCACGCCGCCGTCGCGCTCCACGACCGATTCCAGAGCCTTACCGAACTCGAAGCGCACGCCGGCCTCGACGGCGGCTTCGCGCAGCGCGCGGCTGAGGGCGCCGCGCATCACTGTTATCCCACCGACGGATGCCTCTGCGAGCAGGCGCCCCGTTTCGGTGTGGAATACCAGGCGGTCGTTGCGGAAGCCCAGACCGTCGGTGAGGCTGGCGATGTCCAGGGCGCGCAGCACGTTCAGGCCGTTAGGGGCCAGATTGAGAAACGCGCCGCCCTCGTCTCGTGGCGTCGGGTTCGACTCGTACACGACCGAGTCGATTCCGGCACGCCGCAGCGCGATCCCAAGCGCCGGGCCGGCAATACCGCCTCCGATGATCAGGACACGCATAGCTTCTGATATTGTATGATCCATAGAGGTTCTCCTATCATTTTAGATTGTGGATTTTGGATTTCGGATCGCCCCAGACCTGGCGGCGATTAGCTGTTGACACAGTAGTTGTGCATCGCGGAGCGCGGTATTGCCGCCGATACCGCGCGTTGGCGGCATACTATGAATGGCGTCGCCGCCGAACGAGACCTCGATACATCTGCAACATCATAATACTTATCTAATATAATGTTGCAAAAGCAACTGTAGCATGGTAAACTCACTATTGTCAAACATCAGAAGCGGGCGCCGTGTCGCCTAAGCGACAGACGAGGCAAGCATGACGCTGAACCAGAGACCGACGGAGGATTTGCGGGTGCGGCGCACGCGCAAGCTGCTCATGCAAGCCATGATCGAACTGACCATCGAGCAGGGGTTTGCGGCAATCACCGTGCAGGATATTGCGGATCGGGCGATGATCAACCGGGCGACGTTTTACCGCCATTACCTCGATAAGTACGACCTGCTCGACAAATACATGGACGTGGTATACGAGCTGACCGCCTCGCAAGAAGCCTTGTCATCGCCGCAAACGCAAGGCACGAATTCCAGCAACCCAACGCTTGGGTTAGTTAGTATGTTTGAGCATGTGCAGCAGCACGCCGACTTCTACCGCGTCATGTTGGGTGCAAAAGGCGATCCGGCCTTTGTGCAGCGCATACGGCAATACAGCGAGCTGCGGCTGCGCAGCCTCTTGCCGGGCGATCGAGCAACGTTGCAGCCGAGCAGCCCGCCACTCGATCTCTGCCTGAGCTATCTCTCACATGCAGGCATCGGGGTGCTGGACTGGTGGCTGAAAGCGGGTCAGTCGCATCCGCCAGAGCAGGTTGCAGCATGGCTCAACCAGCTTAACCGTGAGACGGTTGAACGTGCGCTGAGCGAAGCAGAGGGGGCCAAAGCGTGATCTGCATCGCAGCATATGCGCTGCACGCTTTAGCGCTGATCGAAGCATAGGTTCCACTCGCGCGTGAAACCTGCGCGCCCTGCGTCGGTCAGACGCACCGCGCGGCTGCTCTGAACGCGGCTAAACCAGCCTTGAACGAGCAACCAATCTGTGAGTACTGCACCAAATGCGCCCGCGACGTGATGCCGTCGCTCACTCCAATCTAAACACGCCCGCGCCGCAACCCGACGACCATGAAGAAGCTGCTCTCCGTTGATTCCACGCTGTGTTAGCCAGGCGATACCCGCTGGTGTCACCTGATATGACTCGCCAGACTGGGCAATAAGATCGTATTCGACCAGACGCTCTGTGAGCGCGACGCCAACACTGCCTGCAAGATGGTCATAACACGTGCGCGCAAACCGCAGCGCCTGTGCGCTTTCCGATTGGCGGAGCGATGTGATGCGTGCGGGTGATGCGATCGTTGCCAGGGTTTCGAGCACCCGCGCCACATCCGGACTTGCGAGGCGATAATACCGATGCCGCCCTGCGGCGACAACGAGTAACAATCCGCCGTCAAGCAAGCGTGCGAGGTGTGAGCTGGCCGTTTGTGGCGACACGCCAGCCCCATGCGCAAGCTCACTTGCTGTCAGCGCTTTGCCGCCAAGCAGCGCGGCAAGCATCGCAGCCCGTGTAGGGTCGCCGATGAGGGCTGCGATGTGGGCAATGTTCGGATCTGCTGGCATACTTCGCTACTCCTCGAACTGTTGGTGCCATACAATCAGTCTATCGATAAGCATAGCAGCACTTCGACGCAACGGAAACGAGCAGTGTTAAGCTCATCAGCGTGCTTGAGCTTGATCGACCTACTGGCGATAGCACATTGGCTGATCAAGTCATATGCGCCGCGACAGTCGACCCCGCGCACGCGCCAGCGGGATGGCGCGAAGCTGCCCACTTCACGAGTATCTATCAGGCCGGAAAACGAGTTATGCTTTCGGGTTGGAACAGTGCGGAGGCTGCGCAGGCCTGGCACGCCGCGCATATCGCACCAATTGGGCATCCTGCGCTGCGTAGTCGCTTTGTGCGCGTGATTCGCTCGTATGGCATGCGCGATCGCGGCGAAGCGCCACAGTATTATCCCGACGTCGCATCAGCAGCTGCCATTTGGTAAAGGTGCACCTATGCAACAACAACTCGATCCATTGACAGCAGTGACCCATCACAATCCGTATCCCTACTATGCGGAACTGGTGGCGAAAAAACCGCTGTATTACGATGAGGCACTTGGACTATGGGTTGCTTCCAACGCTGAGATGGTCACTGCGGTTTTCACCAACCCGCTCTGCCGGGTGCGTCCCATTGCGGAGCCGATACCCGAGGCATTGCTTGGATCGCCCGCGGCGCTGATCTTTCGGCAGCTCGTGCGTATGAACGACGGCACAGACCATTGCCCGTTCAAGCACGCGGTGTCTGCTACGCTAGCATCGGTCAGCGCTATACACGCGATCAAGCAGAGTAACTGGTGGTCGGGCGTGCTTGCAACGCGGTATCTGGGGGACACGCCCGATCAGCTTGCCGATTTCGTCTTTGATCTACCAGTGTATGTGGTGGGCAGTTTGCTTGGCATTTCCCCTAATCTGCTGCCGCAGATCACGCTCTGGATAGGCGATTTTGTGCGCTGCCTCGCGCCAGCCAGCAGTGCCGATGAGTTGGAGCGTGGCAAACAGGCAGCGGCGCAGTTGCGCGATGCGTTCCGTTCGCTTTTGCAGGCGCAGCAAACCCAGCTACCCGCAGGCTTGCTCGCCACGCTTGCGCAGGAGGCAACGCGCATGGAGCGTCCGGATCCCGACAGCGTTATTGCGAACGGAATCGGGTTGCTTTCACAGGCCTACGAGGCAACAGCAGGACTGATCGGCAACACGTTGCTGATCTTGGCTGCACGTGACGAGCTGCGCCAGACACTAAGCGCGCACCCTGATGCTTTGAACAACATCATTCAAGAGGTGTTGCGCTACGATCCTCCAATCCAGAACACCCGCCGTTTCGTTGCACAAGCTGGCTTCGTTGCAGGACAGCACATGGCGGCTGGTGCGACGATTCTCCTTGTGCTCGCGGCGGCGAACCGCGACTCGCGGGCGAACCCCGCTCCGGCAGCATTCGATCCATGGAGAAAGGATCGGCGCCTGTTCACCTTTGGCCTCGGCGCACATGCCTGCCCCGGCGAAGCGCTTGCCCCGCTGATTGCCAGGGCCGGGATCAAGCGACTGATGACAACCGATATCTGGCCCCACATCTGGCCCCACCTGCGCTCGGGTGTACGCTACCGCACGTCCGCAAATGCACGCGTTCCGCTCATCGGACAGCGCAGGGATACGCCATAATTGCGTCCGGTCTGTCAACTGCTCCCTGCTCATAAGGAGCAGGGAGCATCGTTCATCTGGAGGCCTCAAGCGGAGCAGGCACGCCCCAGACGCCGCTGGCGGCGGTCGCTCGCACGTAGTCGGTGAAATCGCGGGGCTCGCGGCCCAAGGCGCGCCGAACGCCATCCGTTAGCAGGGCGTTGCGGCCGTCCAGGACTTCGGTGAACAGATACGTTAGCAGCGCCACGAACTCGGCCGGTACATCGTACGCGGCCAGCATAGACGCGTACTGCTCCATGGAGACCGGCACGAACCGAATCTCTCGCCCGGTCGCCCTGGCGATCTCCGCAACCGCCTCAGCAAAGGTCAGCAGCCGAGGGCCGGTTAGCTCGTAGAGTTGGCCCCTATGCCCCTCCTCCGTCAGCGCCGCGACCGCGATCTCGGCGATGTCGTCGGCATCTACGAATGGCTCCCCCACGCTCCCGACCGGCAGGGCAACCTCGCCGCTGAGCACAGGTTCCAAGAAATTGCCCTCGCTAAAGTTCTGGCTGAAAAAGCTGGACCGCAGGATCGTCCATTCGGCGCCGGAGTCGCGCACTACTTGCTCGCTGAGCTCGGCCGCTTGCTCGCCCCGGCCAGACAGCAACACTAGCCGCCGAACCCCGCTCTCTACAGCACATTCGGCGAATGTGCGAACGGCGGCGACCGTCCCCGGGACTGCCAGGTCGGGGTAGTACGTCAGGTACACCGCCGCCACGTTCCGCAGTGCGAGCGCCCAGGTGGCCTGATCCGCCCAGTCGAACGGCGGCGTGCCGGAGCGCGAACCGATCCGTATTGGCAGGCCGCGCGCCGTGAGGAGCTCTGCAACCCGGCGCCCGGTTTTGCCCGTGCCGCCGAGCACCAACGTCGTCTGCTCGTGGGCCTTATCTGAATTGTTCATGCCATTCTCCTCCATGTTTTGGTCACTTCGACACTGCCTTGCCTCACGTCCAGTATAGGGTGAGCGTGCTGTAGTGCCAATTGCCGGAAGTCGCTGATCGATGCTCGTTCGTCCAGTTGCTCTGGACGCTAGGGCGCTGAGGCGGATATAATCAAGCTATGCAGACCATCCATGATCCGTGGACGCCGGTGGACCCGCTCGGCGAAGCGTTGCACTTCCTGCGCATGAGCGGCATCTTCTACTGTCGCTCCGAATTCACTGCGCCATGGGCGCTGGCGCTGCCGGCGATGCCGGGTTGCCTGATGTTCCACGTTGTAACGTCAGGTCGCTGCTGGCTCGAGGTCGAGGGCGCAGAACAGCGCCTGCTCCAGCCCGGCGATCTCACGCTTGTGCCCCATGGCGAGGGCCATCGGTTGACGAGTGAGCTCGGTATTCCCGCCGCGCGGCTGTTTGAGCTTCCCCGCGAGCTCGTCAGCGAACGCTATGAGATCCTCCGGCATGGCGGCGGCGGCCCAGCGACGATCCTAATCTGTGGCGCAGTCCGCTTCGATCACCCGGCTGCGCAGCAGCTCGTCAAACTGCTTCCGAGCCTGATCAGCGTCGAGGCGTCAACATCACCTCAGCTGGATTGGATTCAGAGCACCTTGCGCTTCATGGCGAGCGAAGCCAGGGAGTTGCGGCCTGGGGGCGAGACCGTCATCACCCGCCTCGCCGATGTGCTGGTGATCCAGGCGATCCGATCATGGATCGCGCAGGACCCCAAGGCGCAAACGGGCTGGCTGGGCGCGCTTCAGGACAGACAGGTGGGGCGCGCGCTCACGCTCATCCAGCGTGACCCAGCGCGCGCCTGGACAGTCGCCGCGCTCGCGAACGAGGTCGCGATGTCGCGCTCGGCGTTCGCCGCCCGCTTCACCACGCTGGTTGGCGAACCCCCCATGCATTATGTCGCACGCTGGCGGATGTATGTTGCGCTTACATGGTTGAAGGAACAGGAAACGACCCTGGCCGAGCTTGCGAGCCGCCTCGGCTACCGGTCGGAGGCGGCCTTCAGCCGAGCTTTCAAGCGCTTTATTGGCACCTCGCCAGGCGCGGTTCGGCGGAACGGCGCCACCGGCGACACGGCAAACAGCCAGCGCCAAGTGCCGAAACTAGGTGTCCGCTTCTGATCAGCCGGCGCTGCCCAGCCCGACGAGCAGATCGCGCGCAGCGCTAGCGCGGCACTGGATGCCGTGCTGAGAGCTTGCGCATCGGCGGCGGCGCGCAGCGCGCTCAGCTGGGCAACCACATCCTTAGCCTTTGACGCGTCAACCTTGTGGCTAGCGCGCTGCCAGATTAGCTCCAACACGGTAACATCGCCCGCAACGACACCCGGATTGGCGGCGTTAGCATCAGTGATCACCTGCTGTGCCCAGAGGTCAAAGCGAGCCTATAGTGGACCCCTTGTCAAGCACACGTGATTTGCCAATTATCCGTGCGTCGACAGCCACAGAAGCAGTCGTAACGCTTGACAACGGGGTGAGCTCTTACCTGCATAGCGGCAGTTCCACGCGGACCCGCTTATGTAGTCGGGAGGGCACGCTCCTTTCCAAAATAGAGTTTCTTTCAGCAGCTCCTGCACGACCTGCGCCTTAAAGGCGGGAGTGTACGTCTTTTTCATCGCGTCAGTCTACCCTAGCTAGGCCGACCGCGTGTGCAGTTCATGGGGTCCAGTATAGTTTGCCAGGCCGCTGGTGATGCTCAACAGCTTGATGACCCGCCCATTGTCGGCTGAAACCCAAACCCCATGGCTGCGGTCGTAGTAGCCCAGCGGTACATTGGCGCCCACCGGGAAGTTCAGGAAGTTCTCGTTGTAAGAAACAATCGGCTGGCTGAAACGTAGGTTCGTAGCCCCGGCCGCCACCGCCTCGTCGGCGCTAAACTCTGAAGCATAGGTGTATGCCGAGTTGGCGGGCAACGCGGCCGGCATTGTCTTGAGGCCGTTATCGCCCACCGTGTACTCAGTGCTACGCACATGCAACGTGGTAAGTGTCTGGGTTGTTCCGTTGGTTAGAGACATCACGGCGGTTATGCCCTGCGGGAAAAGCAGCGTCTCCTGGCGCATCCCATCTGTGTCGGAGATCACGCTGCCGCGCGCCACTTGAATCGGGATATTCGCCGCAAGGTCAATGGTCGTCACATTGGGGTCGAGCGCGATCATCACGACATCGGGCAGCCACACATAATCGCGCCATGGCGCCATCACCTGACGTTGGACGGGCAGATAACCGGGCTTGACGTAGTTGACGGTAAGCGGACCGCCGCCGTTGACAGCCATGTCAAACATGCCGTCGGCGCGGCTCAGGGTCTGGCCAAACTCCAGGTGATTCAAAATAGTAATGGGATGATCGCCTGTATAGAGGAATGCTGCGCTGCTGGCAAAATCAGTCGCAACACTCGTTTCAATCGGCGGGGCCATGGAACCCATCACGGCGATCGTCGCCTGCGCGGTGCCACCTTTTCCATCGCTCACCGTATAGATGAAGCTATCTGTCCCAAAATAACCAGACGTTGGTTTGAAGGTCAGGGCGCTCGTGACGACCGTTGCGTCGGCGTGAGCAGGACGGGTCTGAATGGCGAACGTCAGTGGGTCACCGTCGGGATCGGACACCAGGGTACGGAGATCTAGCAAGACAGGCGTATCTCGGTCAGCGTTGATGCTGGAGTTATGCGCGAGTGGTGGTCGGTTCGCAATTGGGATCGACGTAGAAGCCGGCGCAGCGGTGGATGGAGGAGTTGGCGTAGCGGTGGATGGAGGAGATGACGGAGGTTTACTGGGGCTATCGCATGCTATCAAAAACAGCACAATCAATAATAAGTTGAGTGTTCGGCTAAATGATTTTCTCGCGTGCATTGGTTCCGCCCCTTGCACTGTGCCCAAACCATGTGCGATTCCAATTCATAGGCGACGCGCTCTCGCACAACAATTCAACGCGGTGCCCAAGAGTATCATGCGCCCCATTGATTCCAGTGTACCCGCCTAGTGGCGGATGGGATAGCGTGCACAACTCTTGTGGCGTATCCGTAATTTACCTGACAGTGTGGGGGAAATTCGCTGCGGAGAACAGTGGTACACTACGCGCCGAGGAGTAGACGGTAGACGGGGAGCGCGGCACCGTCCACCGTCCACCGTCCACCGTCAATCTCCCCTACGGCGCATCCTCGGCCCAGATCATGGCCACGCGCTCGGCGCTGAGGGCGATCACGCCGTTGTCGTAGGGGGCCGCGCTGAGCGAGCGCCAGCCCAGCACGTCGCCGCCAGCGCTGTCGTAGATGGCGAACTCGCCGCTCACGGCGCCGTTGGTGAAGTAGTGGGCGCCCTCGGCGAAGAGCGCCAGGAAGCGTGCGGCCAGCTCCTCTGCCCGATCAGGTGGCACCACCTCGGCGGGGTAGGCCAGCTCGCCGCCGATGATATGGACCAGGATCTTGGCGGCGATGCGGCGCGGGATCGCCACCCAGTGCGCCCCCAGGCCCGTGTAGCCCGCCTCCGACGCCAGCGCGTCCAGGGCGGCGCTCGGCTCTAGCGGCGGGGCGGCAAGGCGGCGGGCCTCAAACGTAAGCGGATAGCTGGGCGCACGCGCCCGCTCTAGCTCACGCGCCAGGGCGGCGATGGCCGGGTCGGGGTCGGGGAGCAGGGCGAGGTCGGACATGGCTATTCCTGCATGGTCATCCACAGATTTCTGGCCCATTTTTTGGCCCCACTGGCGGGCTATCGCGAAGCAGCGTCAGCACTCAGCACTCAGCACTCAGCACTCAGCACTAGCGCTACGCCGCCGCGACGCCCAGGATGCCTGCGAGCTCGGCGAGGGCTGCGGTCTCCTCGGGTGAGACGGTGGTTCCACCGAAGCCCAGGAAGCCGCCCTCCTTGGCGGCCTTGGCCGCCTTCTCGGCCACGCCGTAGAGCCACTGCTTGATCGCGGGCGCCTCGTCGCCGGCCTTGGCGTCGAGCAGGGCGACGGCGTCGCGCACCTGGGCGGTGACGTGGGTCTTGCCCTCCTCCACGCTACTGAACTTCGGCAGCTCCAGCTGATCCTTGCGGGCCTTGATGTCGGCGGCGACCTCTTTGAGGATCTGGCTCGCGCTCGGGTTCTGCTCAAGCTCTACCACCGACGAGACGGCGGCGAACATCTCCTTGACCATGCCGATCGGGCCGTTGGGGCTGGCGAGGGCCACCACCAGGGCGGTGTTCAGCGGCGCAAACTGAATCTTAGTCCACTCCTCGGGCGTGAAGTCGGCTTTGGCAGCCATGAGGCACTCCTGCTTGTGTAGGCGTCTCCCCTGCGATGGGCGTATCTTAGCATAGACCCACACTGACGCTGCACGCTTACTGTTCACCGGCGCGCAGCAGGCGCAGGAAGCGCCGCACACCCTCAGCGCACGGCGGGCGCAACTTTTATGCTACACTACAGACTGTCCAGATTCTCACGAGCTCTACTGATACAAGGAGGTACGACATGAGCTGGAAAGGCTCCGGCAACTTCCGCAGTGCTGGCCAGCGCGCTGGCGGGAGCGGCCCTGGATCGATCTGGGAGGGAGGCAGCGCAGGCGGCCCACCGCTGCTGCCACTGATCATCGCCACCTGTGTAATCGGCGTGGTCGCCTTGGCCCTCGCCATCGCCCTCAGCGGGCTCAGCAGAACGGCTAGCGCCCCTGCGGCCCCGGTGGCCCAGCCCACGGCGGCCTCGGCGGCCCAGCCCACGGCGGCCTCGGCGGCCCAGCCCACAGCGGCCCCGGCGGCAGGCGCGGCCGCCATCCCCACCGAGGCGGTCGGCCCGGCGCTTGCCACCGGCAGCGGCGAGGCGGCGAGCCTCGGCTCGGACGGCGAGCTGCTGGCCTTTGATCAGATCAGCCTCAGCGTACCAAGCGGCCTAGTAACCCTCAACTTTGTCAACAACTCGTCTGCCGTGCAGCACAACTGGGTGCTCGTGGAAGGCGACGCCACCGTGGCTGCGGCGGTGAACGACGCCGCGCAGAAGCAGTCCAGCGCAGCCCGCAACGCCGCCGCAGCAGTGCCCCTCGGCGACACGCCCGGCCTGCTCGTCGCCACGCCCATGGTCGACCCAGGTGCGAGCTACAGCGTAACCTTCGAGACGCCCGGCCCCGGCACCTACATCTACATCTGCACCTTCCCCGGCCACTACATAGCAGGCATGGTCGGCGAACTGGTGGTGAACTAGGCGACCCGTCTGGACCACGAAGAACGCCTGGACCACGAAGAACGCCTGGACCACGAAGAACGCCTGGACCACGAAGAACGCGAAAGGGCACGAAAAACGCGAAGCCGGACGATATTGTCCAGCTTCGCGTTTTTCGTGCCCTTTCGCGTCCTTCGCAGCCCTTCGCGCCCTTCGCGCTCCAAATGCCCTTTCGCGTCCTTCGCAGCCCTTCGCGCCCTTCGCGCTCCAAATGCCCTTCGCGCTCCAAATGCCCTACACGCGGATCAGCTGCCCCCGCTCGCGCAGCGGGGTGCGTCGCCGCAGGTAGTTGCGGGCCTGGGCAGCGATGATGTCGCCTGTCATGCGCATCTGC
>Ga0105049_10006001_pt1 | contig 14154 bp, 9 predicted proteins | sample MAT06_FD_78087 | JGI IMG/M metagenome (GOLD analysis project Ga0105049, IMG submission 78087) | Freshwater microbial communities from Lake Fryxell liftoff mats and glacier meltwater in Antarctica - MAT-06 | ecosystem: Environmental > Aquatic > Freshwater > Ice > Liftoff microbial mat | place...
ATGCTTTTGAGCAAGATTTAATAGACTACGGCAATGAACCCGCTTTCTTAACAGTACATGCTTTTCATTATAGCAATCGGTCAGATTTGGCGAGTTATTATGCCCGAAAAGTGATGGCCCGTTTTACAGAATTGGGAGGCAAAGAAAATGATGACAGTGGTGCCATGAGCAGTTGGTATATTTTTTCTGCAATGGGTTTCTTTCCCAATGCCGGGCAAAACATCTATTATTTAACCGGGGCTACTTTTCCTGAAATTACACTCACCCTTGGCAATGGTAAAAAATTAAAAATCATTTCAAAGAATGTATCTGATAAGAATATCTACATACAGTCTTGTTCCATCAATGGTAAAAAGCTGGATACATCCTGGTTTACCCACAAGAATATTGCAAACGGCGGAAGGTTGGAATTTGTGATGGGGGATAAGCCAGCCAATCAATAAAGGGCATCTCTGGAAACTTACCTTTTCCTCTCTTTTGTTGAAGACCCCAAATTTTTCGGGTGAGAGGAATTAAAGGTGAGGTCAAATAAAAAAATGAGTTTTTAGAGATGCCCTAAATAAACATAACATAGAAAACGAATAATTATGCATAAGGTATTTTTAATTTCTATATTCTTTTTTACGTCCGGTACCGCTATCGCAAAAGATTGGATTATAAGTAATTCAATACTCACCGTAAAGCTGGACGATAAAACAGGATTACTAACTGTTACTGACAAACGTGCCAATAAGGTTTGGAAGCAAGCTGTAAGCAAGGAGCTTTATAAGGTGCAGAGCGTAGTACAAAAAGCCAGTACGCTAACAGTAACTTATAAAGCCACCTTTCCATTTGAAGCCATCATCAGCCTTAAAGCAGGTTTGGAGATACTCGTTAAAGCAAAAGCCACAACTGCAATCCATGAATTTGATTTTCCGGGTGCATTTTCTACGCCTGATAAAAATCATTACCTGCTTTACACGGATGGTAGCGGTTTCCTACTACCGGTTGATGATACAGAATATCCTTTAGGCAATGGCCGTACTTTCTTTTGCGGAGGCGGTACTTCTATGGGGTGGATGGGTATAACTGATCTTGCTTTTAAAACAGGCTACATGGCTATTCTTGAAACCCCTTATGATGCTGCTTTGCGTACCAAAAGAGAAAACGGATTGGTCACTTTTTCACCTGTTTGGCTGTCATCAAAAGAGCAATTTGGTTACGATAGAAAAGTGACTTATCATTTTTTTGATAAAGGGGGCTATGTAGCACAGGCCAAAAAATATCGGGAGTATATTTGGAAAAAGAATGAGGTAATCACCTTAAAGCAAAATGAACAAAAGACCCCGGCTTTGGCAAAAATGATTGGGGCGGTGCATATCTATGTTTGGGATAATGCCCGGGAAGTTGGTTTTGCAAGAGAATTAAAAGAAGCAGGAATTGAAAAAGCTATGTTTTTATGGGATGCAAACCACACGCCTTATCCGGCATTGGGGTACAATGATAGTTTAAAAAAATTAGGCTATGCAACTGGTACTTATGAATTGTTTACTGATTTAAAACCAAGGGATACGGTATATAAATCACAAGATACGACCGGGCCCTTGCGCTTTGCATTGACGAGTTACCCCGGACTATTTAATCAGTTGTCCATCAAAAAGAAAGATGGCAAAACAGTGTACAATCAATTTGGTCACACCAGTAATCCTGTTGCTATCCGGCCTGAAATGATTAAAAGAATAGACCGGGAATTAAAAGAATATGCACATGAAACCTATTTCTTAGATGTGTACCAGGCCAATGGTTTATTTGAAGACTACTCAGCAACTAACCCACTTACCCGGGAGCAGTTTGCCAAAGCGGTCATTGCAAATCATAAAATGGTCACAGATAAATATGGTCAGTATTTAGGGGGAGAGTGGGGTGCAGATTATTTGGGTTCGCATACGGTGTACAACCATGGTATGATGACTTTGCAGCGCACCTGGTTTGGATCTGACGTTGTTAAGAAAGGAACTATTTACTGGAACGGAGATTGGAAGAGCAATCCAAAGCCATCTCAGATGCTTGGCACAAGAGTGGCTCCTGATACCTACTTAAAATATTCTATCAATGAATACACAAGAGTGCCCTTGTATGATTTGGTGTACCATGATGCCATCGTAAGTTCATGGCGTTGGGAAGATGGCAATCACCACACGCCTGAAATTTGGTGGAAAAAAGATTTGTTTAATATTTTATATGGCAATGCGCCGCTGTGGAATCTTGACAGGGAGCGGTGGGAAGCCTATAAAAATACCTTTGTTGAAAGTTATAAAAAAGTAGCGCCATGGCTACAGCAAATCGGGTACGATGAATTGGTTTCGCATCGTTTTGTAACGGCCGACCATACAGTGCAGGAATCTGTTTTTTCTTCGGGTAAAAAGGTGGTGGTAAATTTTGGGGATAAGCCATACACATTTGCCGGAAAAATAATAAAACCCAAAGGCACACTTTTTATTGGCATTGCAGGTAAAGAATAAAAAATATCTAGTATGAAAGTAATGGTAATTGGCTTTCGTTTGGTTCAAATATGCAGGGTAATATAAAGTTTGATAGCAACAATCGCTATAGGAAGATTATAAGCACTGAGCGGTAGTTGTTAGCTAATTCTTTTAATCAATAAAATAAAAAGTATGAATAAAACAGTCCATTCAAATCGCTTTAAACCTTTTTCCAAAGTGGCAATTGCGGTGTTAACACTAACAACAGGTTTGCATTTTATTGCCGGCGCACAGCAGAAAAATTTTGCTTATGCTTTTCAAAACCCATCGCTGATAATTGAAACAAGGGTAGACAGCCTGGTGGCATTATTAACCCTTGAGGAAAAAATTGGCCAAATGGTAAACAATGCACCTGCTATCCAACGCCTTGGTATTCCTGCTTATAACTGGTGGAACGAAACCTTGCATGGCGTGGCCCGTAGTCCTTACAATGTTACAAGCTATCCGCAGGCTATCGGTATGGCTGCTGGCTGGGATACAGCGTCTATGCAGACCATGGCCGACTACTGCGCCATTGAAGGGCGTGCAATTTTTAATGATTCAAAAAGACAAGGTAAAACTGGAATTTACTTAGGGCTCACCTACTGGACACCCAATGTAAATATATTTCGGGATCCACGCTGGGGCAGGGGACAGGAAACGTATGGCGAAGACCCCTACTTAACCGGGCAACTGGGCAAAGCATTTGTACATGGTCTTGAAGGGAATGACCCAAAATACCTGAAAGCATCTGCCTGTGCCAAACATTTTGCTGTGCATAGTGGCCCCGAGTGGAATCGTAGTACCTACGATGCACGGGTTTCATCCTACGATTTATGGAACACTTATTTACCAGCTTTTCGTGACCTGATTGTTGATGCAAAAGTAAGTGGCGTAATGTGCGCCTACAACCGTTTCGAAGGACAGCCCTGTTGCGGTAGCGATAAGCTGATGAATGATATTTTACGCAACGATTGGAAATTTACCGGCTATGTAACTTCTGACTGCGGCGGCATAACTCATTTCTGGAGAACGCATAAAACACATCCCAATGCCGAAGCTGCTGCAGCAGATGCGGTACTGCATGGTACAGATTGTGAATGTTCCGGCAACCCAACTTACAAAGCATTAAAAGAAGCTTTGCAAAAAGGTTTGCTTACTGAACAGGATATCAACGTTTCCTTAAAGCGGTTATTCACCATACGTATGCGTTTGGGTATGTTCGACCCGGAAGAAATGGTGCCTTTTTCGTCCATAAATACCTCGGCCCTTGAAGCCAAATCACATGGAGCACATGCGCTGAAAATGGCCAGGCAATCCATTGTGTTGTTGAAAAATGCCCGCCTGCCCGGACAGAAAAAAGCTACGCTACCCATCAGTAAAAACATCAAAAAAATAGCAGTTGTAGGTCCGAATGCCGCAGACGAATCAGTCATGCTGGCCAACTATTATGGTTATCCATCTCACATTAGTTCAGTGCTGGAAGGTATCCGTTCAAAAAAAGGTGTTGAAGTACTGTATGAGAAAGGATGCAATCTTATTGATAACCGGGTATTTAAACCAAACTGGAAGGGTAGTGCATTTAGTTTCAACGGTCAACCCGGATTTCAGGTGGAATATTTTAAAAATACAAAATGGGAAGGCGCTCCTGCAATAGTAAGGAAAGTTGATAAAATAGATTTTCATTGGGGCGATGGAGAACAGGTAGCAGAAGGTATTATTGCTAATCAGTTCTCTATGCGTTTTACAGCAACCTATACAGCCGACATGTCAGAAGAAATCGTTTTTGAATTAAAAGGAGATGATAAAGTTCGTTTGTTTGTGGATGGTGAAAAACAAATTGAAACGGATTTAAAAGGGGATTTCTTCACGTTAAAATCACAAAAAGGAAAAACCTACAATATGGTGATTGATTACATTCAATATAGTGACAATGCAGAGATAAAATTTAACATGGGCACTATCGAAACAGCTACTTCTGCAACCATTGCAGGCCGGGTAAAGGATGCCGATGTGATTGTATTTGTAGGCGGTATAGCGGCAAGTCTTGAAGGAGAAGCCATGCCTGTTTCTATCGCTGGTTTTAAAGGAGGCGACCGCACCAATATTGAATTGCCGGTGGTACAAACCGATTTAATGAAAGCATTAAAAGCTACCGGCAAGCCGGTGGTATTTGTAAACATGAGTGGAGGGGCTATGGGGTTTGAATGGGAGGCTGAAAATATTCCTGCTATCATTCAGGCCTGGTATGGCGGACAGGCAGGTGGGCAGGCCATTGCCGATGTGTTGTTTGGCGATTATAATCCTGCCGGCAGGTTACCCGTTACCTTTTACAAAAATGTAAATGACCTGCCCGATTTTGAGGATTACAGTATGGATAACCGCACCTACCGCTACTTCAAGGGGAAACCTTTATACCCGTTTGGGCATGGATTAAGTTATACCACTTTTGCATACAGCAATGTAAAAGTGGGCGCTGTTAATTCAAGTGCTATCCGTGAGGTAACACTGAATGTAACCAATACCGGAAATATGGCAGGTGATGAAGTAGTGCAGTTGTATGTATCTCATAAAGGAGGTGTTGCTAAATCCCCAGTCCGTACATTAAAAGGTTTTCAGCGCATTCGCCTAAAGCCAGGAGAGCAAAAAAAGATTCGCTTTTTCCTGAGCACAAAAGACCTGTCTTATATTAATGAAGCTGGTAAAATGATTCCTTACAATGGCTCAGTTGAAATAAACATTGGAGGTGGGCAGCCTTTGGAAAAATTTACGCATAAAAAGAGTTTTATTAAATCTGTAGTATGGATGGGAGATAAAAATTAAGGATTATTCAATTCGGTTTAAAATGAAAAGCAATTAGGTATTTTTTCAGAAACGCTCAGGAGCATTTTAAGGTTAAGCATAAATTGCTAACAATAGTGGCGGTTAGTAAATCAGGTAAAATCTATAAGGAAGTTGTATTTAATCGGACAGTTAAAATTAAAGCTTGATAATATTTAACCTGATAAAAATTTTGCAGTAGAATAAAAAACTAAAAATGTACAGCCGTCGAAATTTTATAAAAGATACATCGCTTACCGCTTTTGGGCTTGCGCTTTCAAATGTGTTGCATGCTGCTGCCTCAGGTTCAAATCATATTTTGCTCCGCAATGGCTGGCAGGTGGAAAACATTGGTGACATTGCGCATACACCCGGCATACTGCGGTTGATACAACGGTACATCCCCGATGCCGAAGTTACTTTTTGGCCTTATTACCATGTACTGCCTGTCGAAGAAGTAGCCATGCTCATGCGGAATTTTCCTACCTTAAAAATAGTAGAGGGAAAGATAGATGCAGCAGGTAATGTGCCGGATGAAGTTGGCAAAGCGATGGATACAGCTGATTTATTTTTGCATGGTTCTGGTCCTGCCACTATCGGTTGGGCAGAGGCGCTTGCCTTTAAAAAACGTACCGGAAAACCGTATGGTGTGTATGGGGTTACTTATGGATTGTATGGAACACCCGAAAATGAAATGTTGAATGGTGCTGCGTTTGTTTTTTTTCGGGATAGCATTTCATTACAGCTTGCAAAAAAGGTGGGTATTAAAGCACTGGAAATGGGCTTTGCTCCCGATGGGGCTTTTGCTTTTGATTGCAAAGACGAGGTAAAGGCAAATGCTTTTTTGGCTGCCCATAATTTAACTTCAGGAAAATTTTTGTGTTGTATTCCCAAGCATCGGGCCACGCCGGTTTGGTTGCACCCGTATAAAGCACGTCCTTTCGATAAGGCACGAAATGACCGCAATGAACTTATGCTGGAGCATGATCATGCGCCGTTGCGTCTAGCTATTATTGATGTGGTGCGCCAAACCAATCTCAAAGTGTTGATTGTGGCCGAAGACATTACCCAATCCGAATTGGGAAAGAAAGAAGTATGGGATAAACTACCCGAAGATGTGCAGCAGAAAACAGTATGGCGTTCCGGTTTTTGGTTGCCCGATGAAGCGCTGAGTATTTACCTGCAATCCTGCGGGTTGTTTAGTTTTGAGATGCACAGCCCCATCATGTGCATAGGCAATGGCATACCGGCTTTGGTAGTGCGATGGGAGGAGCAAAGCAGCAAAGGAATTATGTGGCGGGACATTGGATTAGGTGATTGGTTATTCGATTTTGATCAGGAAGAAGATTTAAAAAAGTTTGAATCCAAAGTTTTGGAGATGGCGAAAAACCCGCGTTTATTTAAACGGAAAGCCCATGCTGCAAAAAAAAGGGTGAATATATTTCAGGATAAAACAATGGCTGTAATAAAAAAATCTGTATGACAATTAAACAATCCTTAGTAGCGGATATATATATAAATGAGCAGGGTAAAAAGTACAAGGGTGGGCAGGTAACAAAATATTGACGTACCTATAAATCGCTTGCCCTATTTTGTGCTTGCTGTTAAATAATTTATCATGCAGACATAGTGATTGGAGAGCCAAATTAATTTAATTCACTTACAGTATTTAAAAACAAATAAAACAACGTTGATATGGTAAAAAAGTATTTTGTAAACAGTCAAATATTAAGTAGAAAAAAACACTTAATGCTATTTTTTAAATTGTCTGTATGTACCAGTCTGATGCTGGTTCTGGCGCATGGCAGCACAAGTGGGCAGGTAATTATTCGCACCAGTTTTAATAAAGAACAAACCTACCACAATGACTACCGTCTTAAAGAAAAGTGGCAGCAGTTGGTAGCAAAAGCAAGTGATACAGCTATCAATGCCACAGCATCCTGGGGTAATTTTGGCACGGTTGATATTGCCAATACAGTAACCCCATCGCAGGGATTAAAATTAGAAATCAACAAACCATCAGCCATTCCCAACTGGTCGGCCTCCTTACATTCGGGTTTATTAAATGCTGTAAATAAGGAACGCAACCTTGCCAAACTTACTTTTAGTTTTGATCATTGGGTATCTGCGTTGCAACCGGTATTGGTACAAATAGAATCGTACGATGTTGATAAAATGCGTACAGGTGGCCTCCAGGTTACACTGTACCCCGCTGCTATCAATCACTATACGCATTCGGCGATTGAGCTGGCCAATATGAAAGCTTTTGGGGATGGGGCCTATAATCCGCAGGCACCGTTTGTTTCATTCACATTTTCCATTTCCCCGTCTTCAATAGCCAATGATACAAAAGAAGAAAAGCAGGTATTGCAGATTGACAATGTAATGTTTGCTTCACCCGCATTTTATGTAAGTGCATCAGGAAAGGATAGCAATAATGGACGCACAGAGCAAACCGCTTTTGCTACACCACAAAAAGCATTGGATGTAGCCGGGGCCGGCGATATTATTTTATTGATGAATGGCAGGTATGGCGGCGCAAAAGAGGCTTCTGCCGTAGCAAACTTTAAGCGGGGAGGCCAGCCCTCCGGATGGCTCACCCTTAAAAATTATCCCGGTCACCAACCCATTATTTTGTGCCATGGTAAAGATGGAATTAATATGGCCTGGCACAATGATACAACCGCCGGGGAGTCTCCCCTATTGGCTTATGTTGATGTTCGGGGAATTCATATAAAAGGCAATGCAGATGAAGTACCAACATTGTTTCCTGCAGAAATGGGCTATTCCACAAAAAATACGGAAACAAGAGGTATTTTTTTGAGTGGTAAAAATGCCCCCACCCGCATGTACCACCATATCCGAATAGCCAACTGTGTGGTAGAACTTTGTGGCACCGATGGAATATGGGCTTCGGAGGTAGATTACCTAACCCTTGAAAATAATATTATCAGGAATAATTGCTTCACAACGGTAGGGTTTGCCATGGCCGGATTTTCGCTGATGATGTATGCCGATTTTGACAAAGTGGATAACCGTACAAAAATAGTCATACGTAATAACCAGGTGTATGGCAACCAGCGTAAAGTAGGTAAAAAGGAGGGTACTCCGGTTTGGTTTAATGGAAACGGAATGTTGTTTGATGCAAATCGGGAGGAATATATAGATCCTGATTATTATTTAGGTCGTACCCTTATTCAGAATAACCTGGTTTATGGTAATGGGGGCGGCGGTATTCAGAATTGGGGATGCCATCGGTTAGATATTATAAACAATACCATTTACCACAATGGTATAACCCCGGAATTGAAGTGGGGAAATATTGGGTTAGATTTTTGTCAGGATGTGCGTATCATCAATAATATTATTGTAGCCCTGGCAGATCGGCCACTTGATACCTGGATGGTAAACAGGGCAGACAAAAATACAGCGGCTATTACCCGCATCAATAATTTGTATTACGGTGGAGTCGTGGCCAATATTTCCGGGTATGGCGATATAGTGGCTGATCCAATGTTTAAAAATCCTTCTCTTGATCCTGCAATAGCCGATTTCAGGTTGAAGCCTGGTAGTCCTGCTTTTGGAAAAGGGATGGTGATTGCTACAGATTTACCCTATACAAATATAGAAGCTACCCAAAGATTCGCTACTGGTACCACCATTAATATTGGCGCATTTTAGCCCTGGTAACCCTATTTTATTTCATCGATTTGCTTAACATTTAAAAGTACATGATTAAATATTGCAGGCTTTTTTTAGCATCAGTGCTACTAATTATTAATTCGGCAATGGCTACTCCCTTTGCCAAATGGACTAAAACTGAACTAACACTGGATAATGGAAAAGTGCAGCGAAAGATAAGCTTACCCGATAGGGAAGGTGTCTTTGTCACAACGCTTTATCCGCCCCTTGGCGGTGAGTTTAAGTATTTCAAAAAAGACAATACAGATTTTCAGTTTGAGGTAAATGGCATGGTGTATTCAGGTGTATCGAAGTGGCAGTTTGTTGGTATAAAATCCATTACCGGTAGCAGGCAAGGTGATGGTGCAGCAGTCACCTTAAAAAGTACAGACCAAAAAATTGAATTGAACATTTCATTTTTGCTATATCCTTACTCTCCAGCAATTCGCAAACACCTTAAAGTAAAGAATTTAACGAGTGAGCCTGTTTCTTTGGAATCGGTAGATATAGAAAAATTTTAATTTACAGCTTATTATCCTGCTACTTTCAGTTGGATATATAGCGATTATGGCAGGCGTAAATCTATTGGCCCTTATGAAGGAAATATGTAAGATGCGTTAGTCGTACTTAATAACATGGATTGGGAAGCAGGTATGGTAATTGGCAATGAAGCAACAGGCGTTCTAAAGCGTACAGCTTTTTTTGGGAAGGCGATAATTTCACGGCAGGGCTTACCCATAAAAATGCCCGTTTTCATTTCGTAAGTGGATTGGTACAAATGAATCTTTTACGACGCTACTGGTTTTTACCAGGGTGTATAACCAACAAAAAGAACCCAGTGAAATGCTGAATATTGCCGTGCCCGACTTTGTGCGTAAACCTTTAGGCAAGTAATTGAAAGAGGTTGGTTTTAAAGTAGTACTTTATAAGTTCTATGATGGCGAATTGTTTGAAATTCATTTGCAATAAATCAAGTTTAAAAAATAAAAGCGTTTGACAATGAAAAAATTTCTTTTAGTAATGCTGATGATAGCAGCTTTATGTTTTGGGTATGCACAGCAGCCCCTTTACAAAAATAAAATAGCATCAACAGAAAACCGTGTAAAGGATTTAGTAAAGCGAATGACACTGGAAGAAAAAATCCTCCAACTCAATCAATTTACTTTTGGTATCAACAATAATCCCAATAATATTGGTGAGGAAATAAAGAGCCTTCCTCCCGGTATTGGTTCGTTAATTTATTTTAGCGCCGACCCTGAACAACGAAACCGCATTCAACGAAAGGCAATGGATTCTTCAAGGCTCGGTATTCCCATTTTATTTGGCTTCGACGTCATACACGGTTTTAGAACGGTGTATCCAATTTCTATTGCACAAGCCTGTTCTTTTAATCCTGATTTAGTAAAAGAAAATTGTAAGCAAGCTGCAAGAGAAAGCGTTTTGAGTGGTGTTGACTGGACCTTCTCTCCCATGATTGATGTAGCCCGTGATCCACGATGGGGAAGGGTTTCAGAAGGTTATGGTGAAGACCCATACCTGAATGCAAGATTTGGTGTGGCAACCGTGCAGGGCTATCAAGGGAAAAATTTAAGCGATCCTTTTTCTATTGCAGCCTGTTTAAAACATTATGTGGCTTATGGTTTAAGTGAAGGCGGAAGAGATTATCGTTACACCGATGTATCGCCGCAATCTTTATGGGAAACTTATTTGCCGCCTTATGAAGCTTGTGTAAGAGCAGGTGCCGCAACATTGATGAGTGGCTTTAATGATATCAGTGGTGTGCCTGCAACAGCCAATCATTTTACCCTTACACAAATTTTAAAACAGCGTTGGAAGCATGATGGTTTTGTGGTGGCAGATTGGAATGCCGTAGAACAATTAATTAACCAGGGTGTAGCAAAAGACAGAAAAGAAGCCGGTTTGAAAGCATTTATGGCTGGTGTAGAAATGGACATGAAAGATGGTATTTATTTGGAACATTTTAAAACACTGGTTGCTGAGAAAAAAATACCAATGGCAAATATTGATGATGCAGTTACAAGAATTTTAAGGATAAAGTTTAGGTTGGGATTGTTTGATAATCCATACACAACAATTGTAGATGCACAACAAAGATACCTGCAACCTGATGCAAAAGCCCTGGCTACAAAACTGGCAGAAGAGAGCATGGTGCTATTAAAGAACAGTAAAAACACCTTGCCACTATCTAATCAAATAAAAAGCATTGCATTAATTGGCCCGATGGCAAAAGATAAAGACAATATCATAGGCTCCTGGAGTTTTAATGGCAAAGCTGCAGATGCAGAAAGTATCTACGAAGGCTTGCAAAAAGAATTTAAAAATACCACCATCAATTATGCAAAGGGCGCTGCATTTGATGGCAACGATGAAACAGGTTTTGAAGAAGCAATTGCAGTAGCCAATCAATCAGATGTTATTGTTGTTTGCTTAGGCGAATTAAAAACATGGAGTGGCGAAAATGCATCCCGTTCTACCATAGCGTTGCCTGCTATTCAGGAAAAATTAGTAGCGGCTTTAAAGAAAACAGGCAAACCAGTTGTATTGATTTTGTCTAATGGCAGACCATTAGAATTAGTTCGCTTAGAGCCATTGGTTGATGCCATTGTAGAAATTTGGCAGCCAGGTATTGCAGGTGGCACGCCATTGGCTGGCATCCTTTCAGGTCGTATCAATCCTTCTGCAAAGCTGGCTATTACGTTTCCTTTAACCACCGGACAAATACCTACTTACTACAATATGCGTAACCCGGCAAGACCGGCTAAGGAAGGTTTTTATCAGGATATTTCAACCGAGCCATTATATTGGTTTGGTCACGGGTTGAGTTATACAAACTACGAATATAGCAACGCTACAATTTCTAAAACTCAGTTCAAACAAAAAGAAAAATTAGTAGCTCAGGTAACCGTAAAAAATACCGGCAAGGTAAATGGAAATGAAACCGTGTTATGGTATATCACCGACCCGGTAAGTACTATTTCAAGACCAATGAAAGAATTGAAGTATTTTGAGAAGAAAGAAATTAGAGTTGGTGAATCGGTTGTGTATAAATTTGAAATTGACCCATTAACAGATTTAAGTTATACCGATGCAACTGGTAAAAGAATTTTGGAAGTAGGAGACTATTTTATTTATGTTGGTAATGAAAAAATAAAAATTGAGATGGTTAAATAAGATTGATATAATTTAATACCATCTTGATTTACAAATTAGTCCAAAGGACTAAGCGTAAATCTTAGATGGTATTATACCGATAGAATATGGCTTTAGACTAAATATTGTTTCATTTCGGTATAAAACATAAATATATGCGTACTGTTTTTTTAGTGGTTTCTTTTTTGTTTACAGGTGGACTGTATGCACAAAATAGTTTTGTTCAAAAATGCTTAGGCACCTGGCAGGGTACTATGTATATGTATCATGATGGCAAACTAAGAGACAGTGTTAATGTAAAACTTATTGTGGCAAATACTGCCGATACAGGAGTTTGGGTTTGGAAAACTGAATACCTCTCCGAAAAGTTTCCAATGGTAAAAGACTATAAACTGAAAGTTAAAGACAGCGCCAAAAATATTTACTTAACGGATGAAGGCGATGGACTTACCTTGGATAACTACCTCGTTGCTGATAAAATGTACAGTCTTTTTGAAACGGAACAAATATTTCTTACTGCTAATTATGAACTACGGGATGACAAATTAATATTTGAAGTAACTTCTGGTAAAAAGCTAGCAGCCACACATCCTGAAGTAAACAATTATAGTGTTAGTGATGTGCAGCGGGTGGTGTTTAGTAGGATGTAATAATGGTTGGCTGGCTTTATTCTGGTTACTTTTTTCGGCTGGGATACTTTTTAGCTTTCACTTTAGTTGAATTGCTACTATGGAACACGCACGAAATCTTTAAAATATCTGATCGCTCACCATATTTCCAAAGCCGTAATAAGGCCTTTTTTTCTTCAATTAAATAATGTTGTTTCCTACAGCATTCATAACTATCCGCCAGTCGGACAGCTTTCGTCAAATAATTAAAAAAGTAATAAAGAATAATTTTTTGGGTAAATTGAACAATGTTCATTTTCTTTACACTTTAAAACAATTATATGGCTATTGCTGACAGAAAAGCAAAAGATAAAGAAGATTTGAAAGCACTAATCCTTGGAGCTGCAAAAAAGTTGTTCTTAGAGAAAGGGGTAGACCATACCACTATACGAAGTATTGCTGATGCAATTGATTACAGTATAGGAACCGTGTATGTTTATTTTAAAGATAAAAATGCCATTCTTCATGCGTTGCATACGCAAGGATTTACACAATTGGGGGGCGATTTTAAAGTGTTATATAATGTCGCAGATCCGATGGAACGTTTAAAGGCAATGGGTAAAGTGTATATACAGTTTGCCATTACTAATCCTGACATGTACGATTTAATGTTTAGTCTAAAAGCACCCATGGAATTTTTAGAAGCCATTAATGAAGAGGATTGGAATGAGGGGAAAGGTACTTTTGATGTATTGCGAACTACGGTAAAGCAATCTATGGATAAAGGGCATTTTGTAGGCCATAAACTGGAACCATTGGCATTTATGATTTGGAGTTTGGTACACGGTATGTGTACGCTTGAAATTAGTAAAAGAAGTAGTAGCGTTAATTTAAAGAAACCAGAAAGCATTCTTACTGATGCCTATGATGAGTTTTTAAGAATAATAGACAAGTTATAGTTTTTTTTACAATTAAAATGAACATTGTTCATTATAAAAACAAGGATCAATGAGACATGTAATTACAATTTTTTTCTGCAAAGCAATTTTATTTTCACAGGTAAGTATTGCTCAAAATTATCTGGAGAAATATGTGCAGTATGGAATGGTGAATAACGAAAGCATAAAGCAACAGCAATTTATTCTTGATAAAAATTTGTTTGCACTCAAGGAAGCAAAATCACTCATAAGGGTATTTGGTGATAACCTTGATACGCTTCGCAAACTCTCTTTTGAAGTAGAAGAAATATTGAAATCCAATAGCGGAGCCATCTATGTTACAAATGATTTGAATGTTTTAAAAACAGATATTAAAGTAAACATAAACCGGGAGAAGGCAAGAACATTAGGCGTGTTAACGGCAGATGTTGATAG
>Ga0105049_10006007_pt1 | contig 14149 bp, 8 predicted proteins | sample MAT06_FD_78087 | JGI IMG/M metagenome (GOLD analysis project Ga0105049, IMG submission 78087) | Freshwater microbial communities from Lake Fryxell liftoff mats and glacier meltwater in Antarctica - MAT-06 | ecosystem: Environmental > Aquatic > Freshwater > Ice > Liftoff microbial mat | place...
TCCACCATCGGATGTACTAAGAACATTACCCACACTACAAGCTACCCAGCCGTTTTGATCATCGTCAAAAGCAACAGAGTTCACCACGTTCAAGGTCCCTGGGTTTTGACCCTGCCAGCTTTGACCGCCATTATTTGTCCGTACAATCCAGCCACTACTCCCAACAGCCCAGCCATTGAGAGAATCTGAAAAGTGCAAAGAGCGCCAGTGTGTAGGAAAATTCGTATCTGGTACACGATACCAGTTTTGCCCCCCGTTGGTTGTTTTGGAGATTTAACTGTTCATGCCTACTGCAAAATAGTTCTGATTATTAAGAAGTTGAACATCCTGCAACCAATTGCAACCGCCTAAAGTTGATTGTGAAGTCCAGGAGTGTCCTCCATTTGTAGTCTTCCTGACGTGGCCGTGCATTCCAACCAATAACCCTACTTGTTCATTGATAAAATGAATCGAGAAAAAGGTTATTAATGGTAAAATCGAAGATAACTGCCAACTCTGGCCACCATTTATTGTTTTTAAGTCGACTCCGTTTTCACCGGCTGCCCAACCAACGAGGTTGTTGATAAAAAAAACTTTATTCAGGTAACTGACAGTACAGCTATTTTGAGGCAACCAATTTTGACCCCCATTTATGGAAAACAGAATGGTTCCATTTTCACCTACTGCCCAACCTTGAAGAGAATCAGAAAAGAAAACAGAGCGCAGATTGTTTGTGGTTCCAGATGGGATCATTTCAGGAAGAGCGACTCCAGGTGATTTTTTCAATACTATACCACCGTTTCCTACCGCTACAAATCTTCCGCCGCCCAGAGCATGAATACCGTTCAAATCATTGCGCCAGGCCTTGGATTCTGGATTTTCATTCCAAAACCTGCCCGATGGCAACACCACTTTCCAAAACCAACAAAACAACCAGGCAAGTAAAAAATCTTTGGATGGTACAATTAGTAAAATTCTTCATAATAAAAACGATAGCATGCAATGTAAAAAAAATATCAAACCATAAACTACCCTAAAAATCAATCATACTCTCCAAACAAATATAAATGAAAAGAATAAAGATGTGCCTGAATAAATCCCCTACCTCTTCGATTTCATCGCCTTCACTACTATCAACGATTTATCTTGAGAAAACTTCTCGTATGCTTCCGATTCCCGACCATAGATTGCAATTTTCCCGTCTTTATCGCTGTGTACGCCCCATACATAACTTTTTGTTAATGGTGACGCACGGAGACAGGGCTGGCCTTTAGAGAAAAATTGCTCCCGGACTGCTTTAATTTCACTTTCAGGAATGTCTTTCCGTTCAGCATAAACCTGAAACAGAACATCATCAGAAGTATATGTATACGGATGATTAGCGACCATTTCAAATTGCATTCCGGCAACCGTTTTGGAACCTCCTTTCGACGATAAAATTTCTCCTTTTGCAGTGGTACTATCTTCGGCAATTTCTATAAATGTGTCTTTGTAGTTGGTGGTGTGTGTCTTATTCATTTTAGTTCTCCCTTCGGCTCCGGGTTTTCATAAAGAGATCCGGATTGTGAGATTAAGCAGATTAAACTAAATTCCAAACATAAAAGGGCCAGCCAAATCTTTCTGGTTTCAAGCGATACAAAGCTACAAAGCTCACTCATCCTTAAATCTCATCTATATCTTCTCGTGCTTTGGTTCAGTCCTTTTTCGTCCCGACTGAAACTTCCTTCGTCTTTCCTTATTCTCACCGAAATTGGGCAGCGACTGCACAGACCTCATTTTTCCTCATATATCATCAATTATCACTCATCTATTAAAATTAATCACTTATTACTCATAAGTTATAATTTATTACTTATCATTCATCATTCATCACTCATCGTTCTCCAGGTGATTTCAACGTACCGATCAAGGGAAAGCATTTCGGCGTCTTGTGTGTTGAGCGATTCATTCAGGTTTCGTTTCTTCATCTGCATCGGAATAGAAAGCCCCTGTTTCCGAAAAATCGAAAGCACGGCTTTCGCTCTTCGTTCGGCCAATCTGGCATTGTGCTGTGTGTCACCTTTCCGATCGGCAAATCCGCTGATGATCACAAGGGCTGGCTTTTGTTTTTTAATTTCCAGAAGGATTTGACTAGCCTGTTTTTGCGATTTTTTTGTAAGGATGAATGCATTATTATCAAAATAAATTTTCCGGCTAAGACTTAGGGATGAAATCCCATTGATCGTTTTTTCAGTCGAAACAGTGGATTGCAAGGATGTTTGAACCGGCTTGCTGGCCATGCGTTCAATGGGAATTTCCAGGAGTTTTGTGGGCGTCGGTTCAGTGGGTATTGTATCTCGTTTTTCCTTTACCAATTGAACCAATTCAATCACAGGCTGAACCGTGTTGGATGCCGTTCCCATAGGTATACGCTCTGTGTCGGTTTTGTAAAACCGAAAAACATCTTCACAGCAATATTTCTGATCCAACAAATTGGCTCCTTTGCGATTAGACGCCATATACCCTGAACTTCCATCGGGCATTAAAACGAAAAAATGATCATCACCAATTGAGTTGATCGGTTCATTTAAAAGTTCCCGGTTGCTCAACTGGATTCCATTGGCTTTGGCCTGAAAAACATCTTTCCCGCCAAATCCTGGAAATCCATCCGAAGAATAGTAAAATTGAGAACCTTTGGCATCAAAAAAAGGACTTCCTTCATTCCCTGCTGAATTTATCTGAAAACCAGCATTCTGTGGACTTGAGAACCTTTTCTTTTTCCGATTATAGGCACTAAACCAAATATCGTCTTTTCCAAAACCTCCTTTTCGATTGCTGACAAAATAAAGGTAATCCTGAGGCTGGCCATTGGCAGTAAGGGTGATAAAATGGGGTTGTCTCGAATTATATTTTCGTTTGTTAATCCGATCGCTCAGTTTCCGGATTTTATGAAAGCTTCCATCGGAATTAACAACCGCTTCATAAATGGCACAGGATAATTTGCCCTTACTTCCATCGGTACATCGGGAAAAGAAAAATCGCTTGCCATCTGATGAAAAACAGCCATTTCCGTTGTGATATCCGGGAACATTCAAATTCTTCACCAGATTGATTTCATCAAACTGACCATCGGGCTTCACTTTATAATAATACAACTGAATGGTATTGAAATTGGCCTGCCCCTCTGTAAAATTCACGAGAGAATCATGACGAAGAGACGAAAACAGAAACGCTGTATCACCAAATGAATAAGGAGAAAAATCTGCATAGGCAGAATTTGGAAAAGCAAAGGTTGTGTCCATAGAATACTCACCCGATCGGCCATTCGCTTTCTTCGCAGTCGTTGCTGCTGCTTTTATAAGTTTAATATCGGCCCAAATACCGGCATTGAAAGGGGGCCGGGACGATTCGAATTTTGCAATTGTCACCAACGATTCTTTCATTTTACCCTGGCGATATTGGGAGAATGCTAGGTAATACAGGCCCATTGGATCCTTTTTCTTCGAAGCCAGCGAAGGTAATTTCTGAAACTGCTCTTCTGCAAGGTCAAATCTTTTCAAAGACGAATAGCATTTACCTAAAAGTAAGGCGGTTTGGTAAGATTTCGGATATTTTTTCTGGATCGAATTCAGCTCATCTATCGTTGACAGATATCCGCCTTTATCCATTAATTCCTGCAGCTCTTTAAAATGATAGATGCTGGTATCAGGCACGGAAGTACTGTGCAAAATGAAATTAGAAACCGAAGACGCAACCAAACGGGAGCAGAAAAAAAACAAGAGACTAAATAGGGAAACTGTGATTTTCATAGGATTCCGGGTTAAATGGTCTGGCATGGAATAGGAAAACTTCGTCTTGCTCTGCCTGTCAATTGCAATCCATAAATTATAGAGAACTCCACGGCACCCATCCCACCGATTCCGATGAACTTCGTATCCGAACCCGCTTTGGATGCGCCTGATTTAGTGATGTCGTAACTGAATTGTCCGGTAAAATTGCCATTACTGATGCGCACCGCAGGAATCACTGAATCATTGAGTCTTGTGAATAGTCCACCACCGGTATGCCAGGTCTGGCCTTCGATGTGGGTGGAAAAAATGAGCCAGCCACCCAGATTTACATCTCTGGCATTGCCTTGCTCACTGTAAAAAACTTGTGGTTCAAGTGCCAGGTCGTTATTTATCTTCCAATGAACCGATAAAAGTCCGGTAAATCGTCGGTTCATTTGAGATGCATTGCTGCTGAGATTAGTCAGATTCTCCTGCGGTTTGTACAACCAAAACCCCGAAACACCCGTTTTAAAATTGAAATTTTCTGAAACCAGAAACTGGTACATCAATCCGGAATTCAACTGAAAAAACCCTTGCCGGACAGCACCTGCATTTTCTCCCGATGAGATTTCCGGACTAAAGCTGAAACTGCTGGATTCAAATTGATTTTCAAACAAAAGGTTCTTCGCATTAAACTGCCTCAGCAAGAGGGCTCCACTTATTCCTAAAGTAAGACTGTGCTTATGTGCTTCGTCCAGATTTTTAGTGGCAGATCCACCCAATGAAATCCAGGTATTTCGCCATTGACCATTCCCAACTTGATCGTCGGCAAAAGTCAGATTGGCTGCGACCTGTTTTAATTTTTGCGGATAGGGATGTACACAATATTCGCTTGAAAAAAGCATGGTTTGATAGTTGTATCCGCTGGCAAACCATTGATTTCGATAGCCCACTGCCATTCGTACATCTTTTCCCGACGAACCAATGAAAGCAGGATTAAATATGGAAGAATGGGTTTCGAATTGGCTCATCGTAAAATCCTGTGATTTCGATGCCTGAGTAAAAAGAAGAATCAGGTTCAGTGCCATAAGAGCGATTCTAGTTTTCATAGCTTTTATCGGATTAAGGTTAAACTGCCTTTCAATTCCAGAAGTTCCCCAAACACGGATAGTGCTTTTGCATAATAAAGGTAATTTCCATTAGGCTGGGCTTTGCCTTCCAGACCGCCATCCCATCGGGATTCAAGATTTTTTCCGGCATCAAAAACCAATTGACCCAACCGGTTGTACACTTTAAATTCTTCCAGATTCCGGATGTACCGATGGATCAAACCAAATTGATCATTCCTGTCGTCACCATTGGGACTAAATGCATTAGGCAATGCGATGTAGGATTTCAGGTTTACTTCTTTAGTGACACTATCGGAACAAGCAAAAGAATTGGTCACCCAGAGTTTGACCTGAAATTCTTTTCCGGTTGTATAGTTGTGTGTTTGTGTCAGAATGAGAGAATCGGTTACAAAAATCTGACTTCCGTCACCAAAATCCCATTTCCACATGGTCGAGCCAATGGATTGGTTCAGAAATGAAACCCGGTCTGATGTTCTCAATTCCTCTTCATTCACAGCGAAATCAGGAACAGGTCTTGGACGAGCAACAAATGGAATTTTCAGGTAATCCTGGCAGCCATTGGTGGATCTAACCTGCAATGCCACATAAGCATTTCCCGCTTCTACAATGGAAATATCGGTGACAGTATCGCTGGAATACGGATTTTCCTCATTGGTTGCCCATATAAATGATGTTAGTTTTTGATCTGGGGTTGCCGGTTTAGAGTTTGAACCATCCACCCTAAAAACCTGACCCTGGCAAATTTCCGGAGGTGGCAAATTGAAATCCGCTTTAGGACGGGGCTTTATCACAAGAGTATTGGTATCTCGGTTGCTGCATCCTTCTACCGAATTAGCAATCAATGTTACTTCATAGGTTCCAGGGGAATTGAACTGATGAAGTCCTTGTCCGTTACCGGTAGTTTCTACCTTTCCATCGTTATACAAATACGTAAACCGATCAATATTTTCGTATTCGTCGGGCACCTTTCCGAAAAAGAAAATAAGGCTGTCGTTCTGGCAATCGCCGTTCACATCAAATTCGGGTTTACTCACTAAGACCATGGTAGAATCCAGGGTGTCTTTCCCGGCACATCCTTTCTGATCGAATACTGTAAGAAAGGATCGGAAACGACCGTTATAACCAAATTTACGAATTGGGTTCTGAACAGAATCAACCGAAAATCCTGGATTTACACTTGCAGGATAATTGTATTTCCAATTCCAGGATTGAACAGGAAATTCTGAAAAAACAATACTTCCTGCAAATCGGCTGCTGTCGTATGCACAGACATTGGAGAGATTGATTTTTGGAATGATTGCCTTTCGTACATATACCGGAGGCAATAGCCAATTCTTCCCGCATCCTTGTTTGTATGAGATTCTCACTCCAATGGAAGCATATCCTGGAATGGTCATGGGTAAAGAATCAACCAAGTGAAATGAATTCAGAATACGAAATTCATCCAGATAGGAGAACTTCCATTCGTTCACAATCGTGGTGTCAATAATCCGAAACCTTGCATTGGAAAACAAGCATGAAGTATCCGAAGAAAGAACTACGGTAGTGTCCGGGAGACGGGTATCTACCGTGAAAAAATTTGTATCCAGGCAACCCAGATTATCCTCTACAGCAAAATATCCTTTAAAGATCTGGCCCGGTGGATAGAATACCTTATGGATTGTATCGGTAGTGATTATTCCATTTCCCAGATTAAAAGAATAAGAATTGAGTACTGAACTGGCAATATTTGTATAAAATGCTACTGTATCTGTTGCAAGGCAATGAGGAGAAAAATTTATTTGCGCATTTGCTGAAGGTACATAACCAAAGGTCCAATATGCATTGCAATTATCTGCCATAATTCCCTTAATTGTGATGATATTGCAGGGCTTCGATAAATGAAGCGTATAGCGGATCGTATCCTGAACCGTTTTCGGGAGATGTATTACAGTATCACATAATGTTATCTTACCCCAGATGCTGTCGGTAATATATCGGTAATCTTTAAAGATTTTTATCAGAACGGTTGTATCAGGTCTATTGCAATTATAAACAATGTTTGAACTTGTCATTTTAACTTTGACCTGAGCTACAGGTTTTACTTTGAACTTAAAAAGTCTCGAATTACGGCAATGGTTCAATGAATAGGTAATTATCTCAAATGTGTTAGAATCCGGCCTTAATGAATCCGGCGGCAGAGCCAACTCACCTGTAAGAGGGAAATTTACCCAATTACGGTCTTTCAAAATGACGCAAATTGTACTAGCCCCACATATCCCTCCCCTTCCAGGAATCCCGCAACCAATCCGATAAATCTGACCCTGACAAACATTGGGTGCATAAACAGAAAGAACCGGTGGAGGTGGGCAAACGTATGTATTTCCGGGTATCACAATTGAACAATTATCGGAGCCGGTAATTTTGAGGCTCACATTTTTTATGCCAGGCTCAGTAAATTTCTTTCGAACAACCTCTCCTGTGTAAGATTGTGTTTCAGGTGGAAAAGTCCATTTGTAGGTATAGGTCAGATTCGGATTGATGGAAAATGGAATTGCTTTAAGTTGAACTCCTTCTACAAGACAGGAAGTATCAATTTGAATGTCTCCGGAAATGGAAGAACCTTTCACCCAAATGCTATCCTGAGCAAAACAACCCGAGGCATCTTTCACACGGACGATATACTTTCCGTGTCCAGCCGTAATGGTAGAGGTCTGAGAGTTAGTTCCTGGCCAGGAAAACTGGAATGGAGCAATTCCCTTTACCACCGAAACAGAAATGGGAATGGTTTCCCCACATGGAATCAAAGTATCCGAAGTACCAATTATCTCCGGCTTTTGCCGGATGTTCAGCACATAAGTTTTGGTAGTACTGGCTTTGGCAGGACAGGCATCATCAGTTACTGTGATCGAAAAAGTTTTTGATCCGGTATCCAAAATGGTAGGAATCCATTGTATTTGGGCTTTTGATATTCCGGCGGTTGAATCTGCAGTAAACAAGGAATCCGGTAGATTGCTGTTCCAGGTAAAACGGAGGCTATCGCCTTCATTTTCATCAAGTGCAACAAATCCCGTCCTCAGTGTATCTCCTATACAAACCAGTTTTTGATAAATTGGCTCGTTGTCAAAACCGGACAAGGCAGGAATTCTGTTTTCACAATTCCGGGCAAAAAGTGGAAAATCGAACATCATACTTCCAATCAGTTTTCCGTTCCTGTATTCCGAAATTTTCACTGCTGTTGCACCTGAAATCACTTGAGCGGGAGTAAAACTGAACTGCCCGTTTGTCGTATCGAAACCAAATCCATCCACACAAGGCATGGGGTAATTTGTAGAAAATCCAGGTTTAAAATTCACTACGTTCAGATCCTGCACATTGGGAATTAGGGAATTCGTTCTGGGCGTCACTAATTTAAATTTGAGTTGGTCTCCATTTGCATCACTAATCCCGGGATTGTAATTCACTGCCTGACCAACACATAAAAAGGAAATTGGATCGTTTCCTATTTTGGCGCTGCTATTGTTTTGTGCCCATACATTATTAAGAGTTGCTTCAATGTAAAGGCAATTGTTTTGTGGATTTACCAAGGTACCGATAACTGCAGAACGATTGCATTGACGAAAATAGAAAACCCAATCTGAACATCGCAATGGAAGGTTTACGGTTCCCTGGTACCGATATCGCTGAATACCGGGATTGTTACCACCAGAGCAATTACTTGGTTCGCGGTTACAAAGAGGAGTAACATCAATTGGATTACCTGTCAGCAGCATACTTATTGAATCCTGTGTAGGGCGACAGGAAAAAGAAGAGAAGTATACTTTTTGTCGGTTTGGAAGTGGGTTCTCTGAACTGCAATCCCGGTACACAGATAGATTTACCTGGAATGTATTGCCGGAAATCCATTGGTAAGAAATGTCTGCACCCATGATCCGGGAGGCATGCACTGGAATTTTGGCAACGATCAGGAAAAAGACAAGCAGGAAAAATATTCGGGCAATAACTTGCATAGGGAAATAGGGGATAAAGGTTTTAGGGAAGATTTATCGTTAAATAAATCCATTGACAAGAGTTAATCGTTGAAATTAAAATTTGGTTTCAGTTTTGAAGAAAAAAAAACTTAATTCATGAAAAAAGCATTTTCTGGTAAGACACCTTTTTAATTCAATTCGTGACATGACCAGAAGTAAAAACATATCAATTTTAAAAGAAACCGATTTTTTGAGTCTTAACCGGATTTGCAAACCTTAGTTTCTGCGGGAGTTAACGAAATCCACTATTGAAACAATGCATAATGGGAAGGTGGAATTCTATCGCCTGAATTTTGCTATCCTGTGCGTTCGACTGCTCTGACAGTCTGACTCCCCGATGAACTAATTTTTATCACTCTAACAGTTCTTGCTTTTCGAATTTTCTTTTGACTACTTTAAGGCTGGCAAACCCTGCTTATTTATGCATAAAATCAAACCATTTCTGGCCCTCTTCCTTCTACCTGTAAGCCTTGCTTTTTGTCAATCTTCCGGTAAAAAATTTGTTGCCATTGCAAAGTCAACGAACTACGAAGACCTGCGAAAGCCCAATGTGATAAAGATTTCACCACTTCATCTTTTCGACAACCAATTCCAGCTCACTGGAGAGTTCTTTAAAAAGAGTGATTACAAATCAAGTTTTGTTGTGAGCGGGAACTTTATTTATGCAGACAACGACCGTGTTTCTGATCAGGGTTTTGCGCTGGATCTTCAACGCCGCATTTACCCAAGGTCCTTCAGTTCAGACTCCACTCCGTTTTACCGAAACTCAGCAGGCGGTTTTTATCTCGGCCTTGGAATGCAATTGGGATACAATGAGTACAGGGACAAATCAATTAGCCGAATAGTAAATAAGCAAGGATATCCGTACGACTACTTCTCTGAGAAATTGAATGTACATACCCAAAACAAATGGGCTCAACCCTACGTGGTTTTGGGTTATCAGGTGATTGTTTGGGATGCCTTGTACATAGATTTCTTTGTTGGTGGTGGCTTGAAAATGAATTTTGTTTCAAAATCCGCCCCCGATGCAAGTCTGAATATGGATGATTACTACACCGATCCGGATATAGCAAGTCGCTATTATAAAGGAATTATCCCAAAAGCTGGAATAACCATGGGCGTTGGCTTTTAATCAAAGATCAAAACCGGTAGCTCTCATGCAACACAGGTTTGACCATTGACTTAAAAGTAATTTCCTTACAATTCTTCCTGTAAATAAAGTCCCGTTTTTGATTTCCTGGAAGCATCAGACCTTGCATCTATTTTAAGAAAAAACTTCTTTCGGAGTTTACCGATCTGAATTTCAAAAAACCCTTCTTCCAAAATCCATTGACCTGCAGCAGATGGAAAGCCTAGATCACGCTCTGGCACAATCTCAAAACTGATTTCTTTCTCCTCCCCTGCCTTTAAGTCCGTTTTGGTAAAGTTTTTCAGTTCTTTCATTGGTGGAGTAATGGTTCGCACTTCGTCTTTCAAAAATAAGAGTACTGCTTCCTTTGAATCTCTTTTCCCCTTATTCTTAACTGTAAGTTTAACCTGAATGGTTTGATTTCGATTAACGACTGTATCACTAACTTTCAAATCTTTATATTCAATTTCCGAATAATTGAGACCAGCCCCAAACGGAAACCAGTTTTTATAACTTTCATGTTGCTTGGCATTATGAGGCAACAAATGGCCAACCGTAGATGGATAAGTGAAAGCAATTTTCCCGCTAGGGTTTGTCTTTCCGGAGATGATCTCTGCCAATGCAATGCCTCCCTGCTCACAGGCCAATCCATAATGAATAAAACCATTGATTTTTTCTGTGACTGCTCCTAAAACCCGGGGACGACCGGCTGCCATAATCACAATCACTGGCTTCCCGGTTTCCACTGCTTTTTCAATCAATTTCAATTGCTCTCCATCTAAACGTAAATCATCAATATTTCCTCTGCCTTCTGCATAAGGCTCTTCACCCACAGCACACAGGATCACATCGGAGGTGGCAGCTTCCTGTGCAAACTTTTGTTCTTCTGCGCTGTTTCTTATTGTGCTGTCAAAAAGAACGATCTTCGAACCTGCCATTTCTTTCTGAAGTGCTGAATAAATGGTTTCCATTCCTGCAGGAAATTTCGCTTCGGGTGCACCTCCCCATTCTATTGTCCAGCCACCAGTAATGTTGCGCTTCGATTTGGCTGCAGGCCCAATCAAAAGAATTTTCTTTGTAGATGCCGACAACGGCAAAAGCTGATTTTCATTTTTCAGGAGCACAATTGATTCGCGTGCGGCTTGCAATGCAATGGCCTTATTCTCAGCAGAACCAATACGGCTGTACCTGTCTTTTCGTGGAAATGGGTTTTCAAAAAGGCCTAGATCAAATTTCAATCTTAAAATCCGGGCACAAGAAGAATCTATCAAAGAAAGTGGCAAATCACCACTCAGCACCAGATCTTTGGTAACTGTACAAAATGTGGTGGTACTTGCCGTCATACTCATATCAATGCCCGCCACAAGAGCCATTTTAGTTGCCTCTCTTTCATCATGAGCCACATGATGCTGGCCAATCAGCTGCATAATATCTGCCCAATCTGTAAGAATTACTCCTTTGAAACCGAGTTCATTTCGAAGAAGATCCGTTAACAATGCTTTGGATGCATGAACTGGCACCCCATTTACTTCACCACTATTGATCATAAAAGTTTTAACACCTGCTTTAATTGCTTCCCTGAAGGGAGGAAGAAAAACCTCTCTTAATTCCTGATCCGGTATAATGGAAGGAACCCTGTCCCACCCTGTTTTTGGATCGGAATAACCAAGAAAGTGTTTTGCAGTTGCTGCGAGTTTATAGGGTGCAATTCCGGGTTCTTCCTGAATCGCTTTAATATACGCAGTTCCCATTTTACCACAGAGGTAGGTTGATTCTCCAAACGTTTCATATTGACGAGGCCAATAAGGATTTCGTCCGATATCTAAAATAGGAGCAAAGTTCCAGGTCTGTCCCAAATCGGCTGATTCAAGGGCGGTTATTCTGCCCATTTGCCGTGCAAACTCCGGATTAAAAGTATTCGCAAGATTAATGGGTTGGGGGAAAATGGTGGCATCCGTTATGTAATTTGCCCCATGCACATGGTCGTTACCATAAATAATAGGAATTCCTAATCTTGATTCTGAAATGGCTATTTTTTGAAGTTCATTATAAAAATCAAACCATTGTTCCGGCTTCACAGCAAAGGCAGCCAGAAAGGAACCGATTTTAAACTCACGAATGATTTTTCTTGCCTTTTCAGGATCCAGAAAGGGCTGAAACTTTTCAGCTTTATCTTTAGAATTCGAAAACCGGTTTATCTCCGGAGTAGCTATCTGGGTCATCTGACCAATTTTTTCCTCCAGCGTCATTCGCTTCAATAAATCCTGGGTTCTACTATCAACCGATAGTGTCGGATTCTGATATGGGTATTCCGGTGCTTTTTTGGATAATTTCTGACCGAAAACCGAGGTAGAGATCAGAAACATTAAACTGATCTTTATGGAAATACACATGAATAAGAAGGTTTGTTTTGGTGTTCCAAATAAAGAACTTCCTTTTGGTTGTTGGAAATTCCAATCCAAACAAAATTCTCAATATAAATTGATGAACCAGAATGAATAGTGAATTCGAATCTGTAACCAATAAACCAGCAACCAGTTTAGCTACGTTACTGAATGCTGGCTCAAATGGGAAATAGCAAAAAATGGATTTAATTTCTATTTTCATTGGGTATGGAAAAAAGGAACTTAAACGCAACTTGCAGAAATTTTATTGTTATTGTCTTTAGCTAAAGTGATGCATTTCCGAAGCTTTTTTTTGCCGCTATTTCTTCTTTTCAGCCCACTGATTTATTCGCAGAATGCCGATCTGAAGCTGTTAAAAAAAATAAATATAAATCGCAATGAATCACTTGATCCATTCTTCAAACAGGTTTCATTGTCAGGATATTGGATTAGTATTTCGTATCCAATCAGCACGTTGGGTCGTGGATATTTTATGAAAGACAGCCTAATCTGGCAAAGAGGGCTTACAGAATGCGCCGGTTCTGCACTTACCCTGGGTCTGACTCTTGGATTAAAACATACAATCCAGCGAAAGCGGCCTTACGTCACTTCCACAGAAATTCAACCAGTTTATCCTTTGCCGGATCCGAACAGTTTTCCATCGGGTCACACGTCTGCCGCATTTTCAACGGCAACCCACATCACAATGGCCTGGCCAAAATGGTATATCGCATTGCCTGCTTACAGTTGGGCTTCATTGGTTGGATATTCCCGCATGCATTCAGGCTATCATTACCCTACCGATGTGCTTGCAGGCGCAGCATTAGGAGCAGGTTCGGCCTGGTTAAGCCACAAGGCCAGTAATTTGCTGTTGAAAAAGAAGGGTAAAAAAGTCTTTCATCCATTTTAATTTTATCAAAAACAGACTTGAGGATAATGGACTTCTGCTTTATCTTGCAGCCATCTGAACTATGACTGAATTAGAAAAACTTCCCTACTATTTAAAGCAATATTGGGGCTACGACCAATTCCGACCCAACCAAAGAGACATTATGTACTCTATGGTTGCTGGAGAAGACAGTCTGGCCGTTCTCCCAACCGGTGGAGGAAAATCTCTTTGCTTTCAAATCCCAGCTCTCGTTTTGGAAGGAACCTGCCTGGTGATTTCACCGCTCATTGCTTTGATGCGGGATCAGGTTGATCAATTGAAAAAACGTGGAATTCCAGCCGCCGGATTGTATTCAGGAATTACCAAAGATGAATCAGAAACCATTCTGGAGAATTTTGTAAATGATGTATATAAACTTCTATATATCAGCCCGGAAAGACTTCAATCGGAACGATTTCAGTCATACCTCAGAAATGCAAAAGTTTCTTTCCTTGCCGTAGATGAAGCACATTGTATTTCTCAATGGGGATACGATTTTCGTCCCTCCTATCTCAAACTCCATCTGATTCGGGAAATCTTCCCAAATCTTCCTATAATGGCACTTACCGCTTCCGCAACTCCTAAAGTGCAGAAGGATATTCAGGACAAGCTGGAATTGAGGAGTAAGAATATATTTAAGGCAAGTTTTATACGGAGTAATCTTTCATTTTCTGTTTTCGAACTTGAAAATAAAGGCAATAAAATCCTGGATATTTTAAAAGCCGTTGACGGAAGTTCGGTGGTATACGTACAGAGCCGAAAGAGTGCATCTAATTGGTCTTCCTGGCTCATCCGCAATGGATTAAATGCGGATTACTACCATGCTGGACTCAGCCATAA